>WNFI01671651.1_pt1 | contig 14881 bp, 9 predicted proteins | sample 5400471 | NCBI WGS metagenome assembly WNFI01 (sample SAMN13153348, study PRJNA577476) | soil metagenome | isolation source: 100 cm saprolite on Douglas fir-dominated hillslope | place: USA:California | collected 2013-09-17
GTCGAAGATGTACTGTTTGCGCTCGCCGGGCAGCAGGTCGACAGAACGAGTGGCTTACCAAGGCCAGGGAAGGAGGAAGGATTGTTAATTACAAATTTCTGCTGGGTGATCCCGTTCAATAATTGCGCCTGCAACACTTGCTCGGTCTGAAATCGATCATAGAAAATCCCGAAGCCTCCGCGCACTACAACTTTGGGCGGCGCACTCCTGCCGCCAACGCCCCACGCAATTCCAACTCGCGGAGCCCAATCCCCATGATCATGAATCTCATTCTGCGTCTCAAAGCGCAATCCGTAGCTCAGAGTCAGGTTGGGCCGCACGTGCCAATCGTCTTGTAAGTAGACCCCCGCATCGTAGGCAGTAACCGCGGCCTGCGGACTCCCCATCGTGTAAGTAAGCTGCGTTGCAAACGGTGTCCCCCCGCTGGCAACAGCCTGCACCGCAGACCGGTAAGAAATGGGACAAGGGATCGGATTGCTCGGCGGAGTGCAGTTAGAACCCAAAGCCGCATCCAGAGATGAAAAGACGAACGTGCCGTTGAATCCAGACGTAGTGTTCTCGGTATCGCGAACCGCACGCAGACGGCCTCCAAACTTCACGATGTGGTTGCCATGAATCAGCGACGTGTAATTCTGCAGCTCGTAGTGATTCTGGCGGTCAATGATGTCGCCCTGACTGTTGCCGCCGCTGGTGAACGAGCCTAAAACATTCACTGCCGGCGTCGTGGTCTGCGCAAGTTGACTGTCGCGTTCGCCTAGAAACTGAAACCGCGTCTCGTTCACGATCTTCGAGCCAATCACCTGCGTGTCGCTGATCTGCAGGGTGTGCTCCACAGACTTCGAGTTATAAGCCTGCGGAGGCAGGTTGAACTGTCCGATGCCGTCGTTGTTCTGTGTATCGCGGAAATACTGATAACGTGCTGTGAGCGTGTTGTTCTTGCTCACCTGATAATCGAAACGTGGACCGATGTTCGTTCGCTGCCGGGGATTTGCAATCGCCTCAATCGTTCGTGTCGGCAGAAGACTGTTTGGGTCGAGCGTAGTAGCGTTAACGGCGGCGAGGTCGTTGATATTCCTCCGCTCAACGTTGAAGAATATTGATGCTTTCTTTCCCAGCGGCCCGCTTATGTTGCCGCTGTATTGCGTCGAGTAATATCCGGGCTCCGAACCCGCGAATGGATTCGAGGAATTAAAGGCAGCGTCATTCCCATTCACAAAAAACTGGCCGTGAAATCTATCTGTACCGGGCTTGGTGAAAATCTCGATGCGTCCATAACCCAGTTTGTCGTACTCCGACGAAAACGGATTCTGATTGATTCGTATCTCCCGAATCGACGCCTTCGGCGGAAGCTGACCCGCCGTAAACCCGTCGATGTACATCTGTCCGCCATTCGGTCCCGCGGAAGGTCCTGCCAGAGCCTCGAGATCCGACTGCAGTTCATCGGGATCGTCCGGAAGAGCCTCAAGTTCTTTACCGGAAATAACGATGGCTCCGGCGTTGCTGGCCGGATTCACGTCCACAGTGGGAGCCGTGTCAGAAACTTGAAGTTTCTGAGTCTCGACTTCAATAGCCATGGCAATGTTCAGTCGCAGAGGCTGGTCGCCGATTTCGACGCTGTCGTTTTCGTAGATGGTGAATCCCTGCGCGATGACATTCAATGTGTACTTTCCCGCAGGCAGACTTTTGAACTCATATAAACCCTGGGCATCGGTTTGCGTCGTCAGAGGAGAGCCAGCCGGCGGCGTCACGACCACATTCGCATTTGTAATGGCGGCCCCCGAGGGATCCGTCACTTGGCCGCGCAGAATTCCCGCACCAGTCTGAGCCAATGCCACGCCTGGCAAGAGCAATGCGGAAAAAACAATCACCACTCGCCAGAGGCTTTCAATCTTCATTCCAAAATCCATCCCCGTCAGCAACGTGATCGCCGTTCCCATATTCGCCGTTCCTTCATTCGACGCGCCTCCATTCGAGGACACGCCTTGAGTGGCGACAATCATCACCGCATCACCTTTGTGCAAATCGCTCAAGGTAACCGCAGGCATCCGGTTCAACATCTGCTGAAAGTCAGGCGCTCCGCCTGAATGTCCACCAATGCCACCATTTGCTGGCCCACCCATCGCGCCAGCCGATTCCGGTCGAGCGCCTTGGCGGCTGCCCGTTGCGGCCGCAGGCGGATTTGGCTGCTGGTCCGCGACTGCCGCTCCGGGGACGCCTGCCCCTCCCTTCAATCGGGCCGCAAGACGCTGTGCCATTTCGGCCGGCAATTTCCGAAGCTGGGATTCCGGCGCAATTCTCACCTGCACTGATTTCTTGCTTAATACGTCATCCACGCTGATCGTCCCAGTCGCTGCATCCACCGACTCAACAATGCCTGCGACGTTGCGGAAACTCCCACTTACGATCTCGTCCGCCGTCAATTCAGCTGCGCCCGGCCTCCCGTTACCTCGCGCCCGCAACTGGTCCGAGGGATGGATCTCTTCCAGCGTGCTAGGCTTCGCGTCTTCAAACTTCATCGAGTCGGGTGCGTAGCGCCGAATCACCGTGGCCTCAGATGCGTGAATGACGACACTTCTCGTACCTCCGAAACCAGTCACAGAAATTGTCGCGGTTCGACCGGCAGAATCAACGGCGGTTACTAACCCACCGACTCCGCGCTGCCAGTCCTTGACTACCTGCTCCTGGCGAGCTTCGACATCCGAGCGCTTCATCAAGACGATGGATGAAGCGGCGATGGACTTAGCGTCGGCGGATGTTTCACCGCCCACTAGAATTCGATCGCCCACCTGCAAGTCCTGCAACTGCGCCGGACTCGCGTTCTTAAGACTCTTCTCGCCCGGCGTCACGCGCAAGATTCGAGTTGTGCCCGTTACCCTCACATTAATTTCGGCTCCGGAATCCGGCGCCAACGTGATGACGTCGTCGTTGATGGACTTGATTGCACCAATGCGCCTGGTTACGGAACTCTGTCCTGCCTGTCCCTGCGCGCTACAAGGCAGTGTCAGGCAGAGTGTTAGCAAAAGCAGTCCGGCGGCGGGCAAACAACGCGCAAGCACATTTGCGGATCTCTTCATCGTATTCATGCCCAATCTTCAATCTACATGCGAAGAGGCACCAACCCGGACGATTTACAAACTTTTACTGAGTTCGCTCAAAGGTTTACACAAGCGGAAATAGCCGCACCATTCAGAAGGAAGAAACGAAATGAAGAAACCAGGGATGAGAACTATTCAGCGACCAGCAAACTTTCCGCGAAAGGCCATTGCTCGTCAACCCACTGCGCCCGGCAACGAAAGCCTGCATTCCGAGCCAAGTGGGAAACCTCACCCGTGGTGTACTTGTGGCTGCTTTCGGTCCAAATGGTCTCGCCCTCAACAAATTCGACCACCAACTCCGATTTCGGTATGGTCACAATCTGTTTCCGGTTCGAGCGCAGATGCATCTCAATACTGCGCACCTCGCGATTGAAGCGTGCGACATGCGCGAACTGGCTCAGGTCAAAATCCGCGTCAAGTTCGCGGTTGATGCGCGCCAACAAATTGAGATTGAATGCCGCCGTAACTCCAAGCTCATCGTCGTAAGCGGCAATCATTTGCGCATGCGATTTTTCCAGATCCGTTCCCAACAGCATCGAATCTCCGGGCTCGAGAATGCGACGCACTTGATTCAGAAACTTCAATCCGGCCATTCGGTCGAAATTACCGATCGTGCTTCCCAGAAACAACACAAGAAGATGGTGACCTTTACGCCGCTTCGCTGCGACTTCCAGCAATCCGTCCAGGTACTCGCGCTCACAACCAAGAATGCTGGTGGAATCGATATCGCGCAATTCGCGTTCGCACATGGCCAGCGCCGTACGCGAAATTTCGATCGGATAGTACGACGTGTGTTGCCGGCGGCATAGCGCCTCCAGAATCCAACGCGTTTTCTTCCCGCTGCCACTTCCCAGTTCAGCTACCGCTACGGGTGTCTCCAAGAGGTCCACAACATCGCCGGAGTGACGGCGCAGCAGACGCTCATCGGCGCGCGTCAAACCATATTCAGGAAGGAAGCTGATGACCTCAAAAAGCGCGGAACCGACATCGTCATACAAATATTTTGACGGCAGCTCTTTTTGCCCAGACTTCGTAAGCCCCGCGCGCACATCCGCGGCAAACTCAAAACTCGGATTAGCGACAATCGATTGAGTCAACATTTCTTGCTCTTTCCGCCGTCAGCGCTGTACACACCGAAATCCGGCATAAGCGTATTGATAGTGCGATTGAAACCAGTTCCGGAACGAGCGGCGGAGCATGCAGGCCGCCGTACGGGCCGACCCGCCCTTCATGACAAAATGCTTCCCATCGAAAAAATCGGCCGAATATCCCCGGTAAAACGGAAAAGGCTCGAAGCCGGGGAAAGGAGCGAACGGAGTAGAAGTCCACTCCCAGCCGTTGCCGATTAGGTCGCCAACCCCGAAGGCGCTATTCCCGTTGGGAAAAGCATTGACGGGTGTCGGATCCCATCTGGCGAAATCAAAGTTTCCGAATCGCTGATCAGGCTCGGCGTCTCCCCACGGATAAACAGACGGATACGCGGACTTAGTGCCCGATTCGCTGCCATATGCCGCCCGATGCCATTCCGCTTCCGTGGGTAAATGCTTCCCGGCCCAGCACGCATAAGCTTTCGCTTCAGCATGGCTCACATATACGGGTGCGTTGACCGGCAACGGCACGTCAGCAAACATTCCACGGTATTGCCACTGGTCACCATCTCGTTTCCAAAAAACGGGCCGAGAAATGTTTTGCTCGCTTCTCCACTTCCAGTCCTCGTCGCTCCACAGGGCAGGCGTCTCGTAACCGCCGGCCCGAACAAAGTCCAGGTACTGGCGATTCGTTACCTTGTATTGATCAATAGCAAATGCTGGGACATCCACCGTGACCGCTTCAAATTCATTGTCCCAACCGAACTTTTCATCGCTCCGCCTTTGACCCAGCGTGGCCGCCCCGGCGGGAATATCAACCATCGTTGGCTCAACCGGAGGCGCCGACAAATTCTCAGTCGCCCGGAGTATTTTCTTCTCGAGCGGCAATTGATGAAGCATGTAAGCCAGCGTCTCCGCATGCATCAGGCGATGCTCGATGGCCACGTTCAGCAGTGTAGCGAGAGAAAATTCTGACGAAACCGAATCGGATATTCCGCTCGCCAAACTCTCATCAAGGATCCGCCTAATCTTCGCAGCATATTCGTGAACTTGTTTCACAGGTGGCCATGCCGAGGGCTGATCATCCGGCAGGCCGCCACCCACGGGGTCTATGCCGAAGGCAAATAAGCGGTCGAATTCAGGATGAAACCTCTTCACACCGAACACGCGCTCACCCAGCAGGTTCCGGTCAAACGCTTCCAGGTGGCCAATGTAAAAGATGATTCGATGACGCTCCGGAATCGGGCGCTCATATAGCGCGTCCGCCTTAACCAGGCTGAAGAGTTCGTCAGTGCGGTGGCGAGCATCGGCTAGCCGCTGCTGCAGTTCGTGCATCGTCGCCGAATGATTCTGCGTGGCAAGCATGCTTTAGCCTCTGCGGTAGACACCGCCTTATTACGCCCTCAAACTAACGCGACAACCACACGAGATTTTAGCCAGGCCCCAACTAATGGCAGAATAAGGTAATGTCCCTACCGCTGTTTCACGTTGACGCCTTTACCGACCGGCCATTCAAGGGCAACCCGGCCGCAGTTTGCCCGCTCACGGCTTGGTTAGATGACAAACTGCTTCTCGCCGTCGCAGCAGAAAACAATCTTTCTGAAACGGCTTATTTCGTGCCTGAGGGAGAGCAATTTCGTCTCCGTTGGTTCACCCCCCGGTCTGAGGTTAATCTGTGTGGGCATGCCACATTGGCCTCCGCGTTTGTTTTGTTGACGATACTGGAGCCTCAGCGGGAGTTTGTAAGCTTCGCCACGCGCAGCGGAATACTGACCGTCTGCCGCGAACAGGATCTCTTTTCGATGAACTTTCCTGCACTTCCGCCCTGGCCTTGTCCCTCCCCACCACCAGAGCTGATCGAAGGCCTTGGCGCTCAGACGCAACGCGTGTCCGTTCTGCAAATTAAAGACAATTACTTCGTGGTCTACGAGTCAGAGGAGGAAATCCGCCGCGTAAGTCCAGACCTCAGACTACTCGAAAAACTGCATCCTGCAGGAGTCGCTGTGACCGCGCCCGGAAAGCAGTCCGACTTCGTGTCGCGCTACTTTGCTCCCAGCTATGGGATTCCCGAAGATCCTGTCACCGGGTCGACTCATTCTTCACTGGCGCCCTACTGGGCTCAGCGGCTCGGCAAGACGAGCCTGCATGCGCGTCAAGTCTCGCAACGCGGCGGCGAACTGTGGTGCGAACTTGCCGGCGATCGCGTTGTGCTGAAAGGAAAAGCTGTGCTCACAATGCAAGGATCGTTGCTTATTGGATAACGCGGTCCAATTGCAGAGCACTAATCTCACCTCTGCAGTAGCCCCTTCTGTTGCAGAAATTCGCGGGCGACATCCTTCACGTCCCTACGTTGCCCATCAACAGCGTAGTTGAGTTGCCGCATCTCCTGATCTGAAATCCTTCCCCCGAGTTGGGCAAGAGCAACCGCAACTTCGGGATGTTGTTTCAGAGTCTCGCCCCGGATAACCGGGACCGCCTCGTAGGGCGGAAAGTAATGCCGGTCATCCTCGAGCACAAATAAATCAAGCGTTGGGATCAAGCCATCGGTCGCGTTCCCCGCCGCAATATCAATCTGGTGATCTCTCAGAGCGCGTGCTAGCAAGCCTAAGTCCATCACGCGTGGCTGTCCCGCAAAATGCAAACCATATATAGCCGCCAAGCCCCGGTACCCGTCAGGCCGTTCCATGAACTCGTATCCAAATCCGGCACGCCACTGTGGAGCATAAGCAGCCGCCTGCGACAGAGTTTTTAAGTTCAGGCGCCGAGCATCCTCTCCGCGGATCTCCATGGCAAAGGTATCGTTGAACCCGAAGGCCGGACCAAGCGTCAGCCCGAAGTGGTTTTCATATTCGCTCTTCACGCGCTCATAGACCTGGCGGCGCTCGCCTTCCGGCTTCTCCTTGAGGATCGCAGTCAACGCTGTGCCGGTGTATTCCGGATACACATCAATCCTTCCCGAGAGCATCCCCTGATGACAGATATAAGTTCCCGCCAGATAAAAACGTCGCTCCACTTTCAAATGGGTGTGGACTTCGATCTGCTGCGCCATAAGCTCGCCGAGAATCAGCGACTCGGTAAAATTTTTGGATCCAACAACGATGCGGTCAGAATGCGCGGACGAACAGGCAGAGACTGTTAACACGTAGAGTGCCAGCACCAGCGCTTGGCAAATGCCCGCACTAGTCGAGCGCGCCACGAACTGCGCAGGCCGCGCAAGATGTCGAGAGCGCATCATCGCGGCTGGAGACGCTTCTCCAACCATCCCAAACCGAAGTCCGCCAAGAGTGCGAGACCAGCCGCAGGAATAGCGCCAGCCAAAATGAGCTGATTGTTCACCATGGCCAAACCTCGGAAAATAAGTTCCCCCAAGCCTCCCGCTCCAATGGCTGCCGCAATGGTGGCCAAGCCAACGGAGATCACTACGGCCACCCGCACACCGGAAAGAATCACGCTCAATGCCAGCGGCAACTCAACTTTGAGAAGTAATTGAAGATCAGTCAATCCCATGCCGCGACCAGCCTCCACCACCGCGGGATCAACTCCTCTAATTCCGGTGTACGTATTCCGAATCAGCGGCAAAAGGGCATAGAGAGTAAGCGCCAGAATTGCCAATCGCTCAGCCCGGTCGCCCAGCCACGGCACCGGAAGCAGGAAGCCAAATAGCGCCAGACTGGGGATGGTCTGAATAACGTTGGCAGAGGCCAGCACCGGTTTGTTCCACCGCGGCCAGTGCGCAATCAGAACCCCCAGCGGTATGCCGATCAGCACCGCCAGCACAGTGGAGACTCCCACCAGCCACAGGTGCTCAAGCGTAAGCTCCAACACCTGCCCATGGTTCTGCGCAATGAAATGAAAAAAGTTCATCAGGCTCCTCGATGTGCGGCAGCGTCCAGCCCCGATCCAAAAGCTCGAACGTACGCGGCCGCCAGCGGATCGTCCGATCGCAGAAACTCTGCCGGAGACAGAAGCGCAACCAGCTTCCCTGCCTCCATCAGCGCGATCCGCGACCCCAGCCGCAGAGCCTCGTTCAGGTCGTGTGTGACGAAAACCACGGTCTTGTGCAGGCGCAGCTGCAGCGAAAGGAACTCGCGCTGCAGTTCATCCCGCGTAAGTGGGTCCAGCGCGCCGAACGGTTCATCCATGAGAAGAATCTGCGGATCGGCAGCCAATGCCCGGGCCACTCCAACCCGCTGCCGTTGTCCTCCCGAAAGCTGATGGGGATAGCGCGATGCCAGCTGCGCGTCCAGACCTGCCATCCGCAACAACTCCAAGGTGCGCGCGCGAATTTTTTCCTGCGGCCAACCTTCAATGCCGGGAATCAGACCTATATTCCGCTCCACGGTATAGTGCGGAAACAATCCAATCTCCTGGATGACATACCCTATCCCGCGTCGCAGTCGAACTACATCTTCCGCGCCGGCAGCCTTCCCCTCAACGAAGATTTCGCCGCCGCTGGGCGACAGTAGACGGTTTATCAGCTTGAGCGTGGTCGTCTTGCCCGAACCGCTGCGTCCGAGCAGCACTAGAATTTCGCCACGTTGAACATTCAGATTCAGGCTCGCCAGGACTCTCTGCCCACTCGGAAGATCGTAGGTCACACCGCGAAACTCGATCGCCGGACCGTTCTGGGTGTCCCGCTCCATAGTTGCCAAGCATACCAAGTTCAAGCGACATCGCAGTATTGCCCGCGCATGTCCTAACGCCACGCGCTTCAGATCAGAGTAACGGGTCATCCAGTCTGCTAATAGACGGATAGGAGACCCGCGGCTACGATTTTGTCAGCATTTTTTTGAGATTCGGTCCCCGGGATGAGTGTGTCTACGTTAAGCCGCTTCATATGCTGTGCGCTGATTCTCATCCTTCCGCAGTCCATTGTGGCAATCGACTCGGGATCCGCGATAATTCACACCCAGGGTGGCGTCTGGGTGAATGGAACCGAGGTTCCCGACTCAACCGCAATTTTCCCTGGTGACTTGCTCGAAACCAAGCCCGGTTTTGCCGCAAATCTAACTGCGGATGGATCCGCGGTCCTCATCCAACCGGAATCAATCGTGAAATTTCAGCGGGACCTGCTGGTGCTCGAGCATGGCAGCGTCTCGGTGGAAACCTCCAAAGCCATGCGCGTACAAGTCAATTGCCTCACGGTCGTGCCCGTGTCGACCGATTGGACCCAATATGAAGTGACGGATGTGAGCGGCAAGTTTCTGGTCGAGGCACGCAAGAACGATGTCAAGATCAACCGTGAGGGCGGCCTCGCGAAGCTATCGAAAGAACCCGAGACCGCCAGCGGGGCAATCGTTCATCAGGGCGAGAAGAGTACTCGTGAAGAATCCGTAGTGTGCGCAGCACCCCCGGAGCCCGCAACCGCCGGCAATGCGCTCAACCCGAAATGGATCGCGGCCGGCGCGGCAGCGGGCAGCGGTATTCTGATCTTGCTTTTACTTCACGGCGGTCCATCCAAGCCCCCCATCAGTTCCTCGAAACCCTAGCAGGCTGCGGAGAAACTCCTCACTCGATTTTGATTTGAGAGGGCGGATTTGAAAGGGCAGCGGCTTCCACAGGCTGCGGAAAAACGCTCTGAAACGACGACGCTGGGAAGGGCACGACGTTCAGTCGTGCCATAAGTCCAGCAACATGAATGTCGGCTTCAGCCGCTGGGGTACGCTCTCAATTCAAAAATCACTTTTTCCGCGGTCTGTTCCAGCCGCGCCGTAAGTTCGCAATGAGGAAGGCTTCAGCGCCTGAGGGTTCGCCAGAGGGTTCGTATCAGGGCACGACTTCAGTCGTGCCGAATGTGTCGCAGCGTGTTCGGCTTTAGCCGCCGAGGGTCTCCGCACCCTGCTCGCCTTCTCCGAGATCCATGCCTACAGAATTCTTTCGTGCGCGTACCCAGCCGCTACCAAAGCCGCCAGCAGCTCCGCAATGTGATCCGGCCCCCTCGTTTCCATCGTGATATCGATGGCTGTATCGCCCAGATTGACGCCATGGTAAGCCCGGTCGTACGCGGTCTCAACGATATTGGCGCGATGATCCGCCAGAATTCCTGTGAGCCGATACAGAGCGCCGGGATAGTCGGGCAGGTGCACTCTCAGCCGAACCAGGCGGCCGTCCTTCACCAGGCCGCGCTCGATGATCCGTGCCAGCAACGTCACATCAATATTTCCTCCGCAAACCAACACTGCAATTTTCTTTCCCTTCAGCGGTAGTTTATGGTTCAGTAAGGCAGCAATGGCCGCCGCACCTGCCCCCTCTGCCAGTGTTTTTTCGCGCTCCAGCAGCAGAAGGATGGCATTGGCAATCTCCTCTTCTTCCACCGTCACAATTTCATCCACGTACTTTTGCACTAGCGGCAGCGTGCGTTCCCCGGCTCGCCGCACGGCAATTCCGTCAGCAATTGTCTTCGCCGGGCTCAACGTAACTGGCCGTCCCTCCGCCACTGCGCGCTTCATCGAAGGAATTCTGGCAGGCTGGACTCCGAACACTCGCACCGCCGGATTAGTCTCCTTTACCGCACAAGCGATTCCTCCGATGAGGCCGCCTCCGCCGATGGGCGCAACGATCGCCTCAATGTCCGGATGTTGCTGCAGAATTTCCAGCCCCAGAGTTCCCTGCCCAGCGATCACCGCGTCATCGTCAAACGCGTGAATTAGGGTGAAGCCTTCCTGCCGGCTCTGCTCGACCGCCTTCTCGTACGCTTCGTCATAGTTCGCGCCATGCAAAACAACGTCCGCTCCATACGCACGCGTGGACGACACTTTCGTAAGCGGTGTCGTTAGCGGCATGACAATGCGCGCTCGAACCCCGTGCCTGCCCGAGTGATAAGCCACTCCCTGAGCATGGTTGCCCGCGGAAGCCGCAATCACCCCACGCGCGAGCTCTTCCTTATTGAGCGTCAGCAGTTTATTCAACGCCCCACGCTCTTTAAAGGCCCCGGTGCGTTGCTGGTTATCGAGCTTGAGAAAAATAGAGTTGTTGGTGAGCGCGGAAAAAGCTTCCGAGTCCGTACAAGGCGAAACGCGGATCGCGTCGCGAATTCGGCCCAAAGCAGCCTGGATGTCTGAGAGTCCGATCATAAGGATAGAGCAGTCATCTTACCGTGGACTGATCTTAACCTTCACGGATTGTGGGCGGGAACAGAGATCGCGCATCGTCACGATCATGAGGCGATCTGTTGAGCAGCAGAAGCCACCACACCCATCGGACGTACCGTCGCAGCCTCTTTCAGATAGGCATCGACGCTGGCCGCCGTCTTGCGGCCCTCGGCAATCGCCCACACCACAAGGGACTGACCACGCCGCATATCGCCCGCTGCGAAAACGCCCGGTACTGAGGACATATGGTTCTGATCCGTGGCCACGTTTCCGCGCTGATCGAGTTCGACCCCGAGCTGCTCGATCATCCCATTCCGAACCGGACCCACGAAGCCCATGGCAATCAGGACCAAATCCACTTCCATGGTGAATTCGCTGCCTGGTATCGCCTCGAACTTCGGCGGACACCCAACGCGAATCGCGTGCAGTTGCGCCACCCGTCCGTCGGCGGAGCCGGTAAATTTCGTAGTAGCAATACTCCAGTCGCGTATGCCACCTTCCTCGTGAGCGCCTTCGATACGCAGTTGCATCGGCCACAGCGGCCAGGGCGTCTGTGGCGAGCGCTCATCCGGAGGCTTCGGCATAATCTCGAACTGGTGGACCGACAAAGGCTTTTGCCGATGACAAGTCCCGAGGCAATCGGCGCCCGTGTCGCCACCGCCAATGATCACTACGCGTTTCCCAGTCGCGAGAATATCCGCGTCCGGCGCAAGAGTGTCACCCTCACAGCGCCGGTTCTGCTGCGGCAGGTACTCCATCGCATAATGGATTCCCTTCAGTTCGCGTCCCGGAACTTTCAGATCACGCGGCTGCTCCGCCCCGCCCGCCAGCACAATCGCGTCAAATTCATGCCGCAGATCCTCGACAGGGACGTCTTTGCCGATCTCCGCCCCGGTCACGAATTTCACTCCTTCAGCGGACATCTGCTCAAGGCGGCGATCGATGATGTGTTTCTCCATCTTGAACTCCGGGATGCCGTAGCGCAGCAATCCGCCAATGCGGTCTGCTTTCTCATAGACAACCACCGTGTGCCCCACTCGACACAGCTGTTGTGCTGCGGCCAATCCCGCCGGCCCCGATCCCACGACTGCCACCTTTTTTCCAGTGCGAACTTTCGGCGGTTCCGGCCGGATCCAGCCTTCGCGGAATCCGCGCTCCACAATGCTTTCCGGAAAGTTGTTGGTCGCGTGCAGCTGCCGCACCGCCTCTTTCCAGCGTCCGCGATACACCAGATCATTCCAGTCAGGAATCAGATTGTTCACCGGACAGCCCGTCTGGCAAAACGGCACGCCACAATCCATACAACGCGCACCCTGGCTCTGCAGCTTTTCCTCGGGAAGATCAAGATAGATTTCAAACCAATCATTCACCCGCTGAGTAACCGGACGGCGCGGAGCCAGCTCACGCGAGTATTCCATGAACCCCGTGGTCTTACCCATGCTGCACCTGCTCCGCCGCCGTAAGGACGTCAAGCGGCTGCCCCGGGATATAAGGCTGAGGGCTACGGCTCACTCCCAACACGCGCTTGAATTCGTGCGGAAACACTTTGACGAATCGGGACAACATGTCCGTCCAATTCTCGAGAATCCAACGAGCTCGCCGGCTACCTGTCAGTTCTAGATGGCGTTGAACCAGGTCCTTTACGATCTGTGCATCTTGCGCTTCGCTGCCCGGCTCAAAGCTGCTCGGCCCAAAAATGATCGGCTCAAGATCGACAGACTCCAGGTTGCATCGCTTCTCCGTGAAGTCCATCTTCTCGTCGAAAACATACGCGACCCCGCCGCTCATGCCCGCAGCAAAATTCCTGCCGCATTTTCCGAGCACTACCACCACCCCATTCGTCATGTACTCGCAACCGTGATCGCCGACGCCCTCCACCACCGCGGTCGCCCCCGAGTTGCGAACCGCAAAACGCTCTCCCGCAACGCCATTGAAGAACGCCTCGCCGCTCGTGGCTCCGTACAGCGCGACGTTACCGATCAGGATGTTCTCTTCTGGGGCAAATCCAGAATTTCGCGGCGGATACACCACCAGCCGTCCTCCGGAAAGACCCTTGCCCACGTAGTCGTTGGCCTCTCCTTCGAGCGTCAATGTGATTCCGTTCGCCAGGAACGCTCCCAGACTTTGCCCGGCCGAGCCTGTCAGCTGCACTCGCACGGTATCGTCGGGCAATCCCACTGAACCATAACGCCGCGCAACCTCCCCGCTCAGCATCGTTCCCACGGAACGGTGCACGTTCCGTATGGGCAATTTGATTTCGACCGGCGAAAGACTTGTGAGCGCATCGCGCGCTTCTTCCAGAATTTTGTGATCCAGCGCCTGCTGCAAACCGTGCTCCTGCGCCTGCACACACCGTCGCGCGACTCGCGCGGGTACCGGCGGATTGTAGAGCAGCACCGACATGTCCAGTCCGCGCGCCTTCCAGTGATCCACCGCCGGCTCCACGTCAAGCATGTCCACACGGCCGACCATCTCGTCCATTGTGCGGAAGCCCAGCTCCGCCATGTACTGCCGCACCTGTTCCGCGATAAAAAAGAAAAAGTTGATGACGTGCTCAGGCTGCCCCTGAAACTGCTTGCGCAGCTCGGGGTCCTGGGTCGCGATGCCCACCGAACAAGTATTGAGATGGCACTTCCGCATCATGATGCAGCCCATCGCGATCAGCGGCGTCGTGGCAAAGCCGAACTCTTCCGCGCCCAGCAGCGCCGCGATGGCAACATCGCGGCCGGTCTGCAACTTGCCGTCGGTCTGCACCCGAATCCGGCTGCGCAGATCGTTCAACAGCAGCACTTGCTGCGTCTCCGCCAGACCCAGCTCCCAGGGAACACCCGCATGCTTGATCGAACTCAGCGGCGACGCTCCCGTCCCACCGGTATCTCCGCTGATTAGCACGACGTCGGCATGGGCCTTGGCCACGCCCGCCGCCACCGTACCCACGCCAACTTCAGCCACCAGCTTCACCGCGATGCGAGCTTTCGGATTGACGTTCTTCAAGTCGTAAATCAGTTGCGCCAGATCTTCGATTGAGTAAATGTCGTGATGCGGCGGCGGAGAAATCAATCCCACGCCGGGAATCGAATGCCGCAAGCGCGCGATCACCTCATCCACTTTGTATCCCGGAAGCTGGCCTCCTTCGCCAGGCTTGGCACCTTGCGCCATCTTGATCTGCAGTTCGTCCGCATTCACCAGATAATTGGCGGTCACACCAAAGCGCGCCGACGCCACCTGCTTCACTGCGCTTCGCCGCAAGTCTCCATTCGCATCGGACTTGAATCTCTCTTCGTCCTCTCCGCCCTCACCCGTATTCGATTTCCCTCCGATACGGTTCATCGCAATCGCCAGCGTCTCATGCGCCTCTTTGCTGATGGACCCAAACGACATTGCGCCGGTCGTGAACCGCTTCACGATCTCTTTGGCAGGCTCGACTTCCTCAAGAGGCACGGGATTGTCGCCCTTCTTCATCTTCATCAATCCGCGCAAAGTGCACAGGTTGCTGCTCTGCTTGTCGACGAGGTCCGTATATTCCTGAAAGGTCTGCGCGCTCTCTTGCCGCACCGCCTGTTGCAGTTTGCTGATAGTCAACGGATTGAGCAGGTGATATTCGCCA
>WNFI01156934.1_pt2 | contig 14880 bp, 18 predicted proteins | sample 5400471 | NCBI WGS metagenome assembly WNFI01 (sample SAMN13153348, study PRJNA577476) | soil metagenome | isolation source: 100 cm saprolite on Douglas fir-dominated hillslope | place: USA:California | collected 2013-09-17
GCAGCTGGTCGAGACGTGGGTGTTGAGCCTCAACATGACGCCGATCCAGTTCATGATCCTGTCGCAGGCGATCATCTTCGTGCTCGGCTGGCCGCTGGAATGGACCGAAATTATCGTGATCTTCGTTCCGATTTTCCTGCCGCTGCTGAAGCACTTCAACATCGACCCGATCCTGTGGGGCACGCTGGTGTTCGTGAACCTGCAGGCGGCGTTCCTCTCGCCGCCGGTGGCGATGTCGGCCTTCTATTTGAAGGGCGTCTCGCCGAAGCACGTCACGCTGAACCAGATCTTCGCGGGCATGATGCCCTACATGATCATCGTGATCATCTGCATGGTGATCATGTACCTCTGGCCCGGCATGACCCTGTGGCTGCCGAATTACCTGTACGGAGGCGGGGGCTAGGCGCCGCCGGGCGCGGCCGCGGGCTTGCCGCAGATCTGTGCGAGCTGGCCCAGCCATTCGTCGCGCTTGCCGCGGCGGAACTGGAACCAGATGCGGTACTGCGAGAAGGCGGAGTCCGGCACGTTCACCGCGACCCAGTGATGCGTGACTCCCAGCGTCGATTCGTGCACGGGAGCGAGCGACACCACTTCGTTCGGGGCGAGCACCTTCGCGTGCGGCCAATCCACCAGCACGAGGCGGTTCATTCCCTTCTCGTATCCCACGTAGGTATCGCCCATCCGGTGGAAGACGTCGGGCTTGAATCCCGGCGGCAGGAGCGCCGCCACTTTCTCCTCGGCCGTGTCGCCGCGCATGAAGAGCCGGTAGGCGCCGCCGCCGGCGCTTTCCCATGCAGAAGATCCTGATCACGCGCGCCGTGTTTCCCCAAATCGTAGACGCGCTCGCGAGCCGCTTCGAGGTCGAGCACAACGCCGAAGACCGGCCGTGGCCGCCCGAGGAGCTGGCGCGGCGCCTGCAGGGCAAGAGCGGCGCGATGGCCACCGTGATGGACAAGTTCGACGAGCCCGTCCTCGCGCAGTGCCCCGGGCTGAAGGTCATCTCCAACATCGCGGTGGGATTCAACAATGTCGACATCCCCGCGTGCACCCGGCGCGGCATCAGGGTCACGAACACGCCCGGCGTTCTCGACGACACGACGGCGGACCTCACGTGGTCGCTGCTGATGGCGGCGGCGCGCCGCATCCCGGAAGCGGATGCGTACGTGCGCCGCGGCGACTGGAAGATCGCCTTCGGCGTGCAGTATTTCCTGGGCCAGGACATCCACCACGCCACGCTCGGCATCATCGGCATGGGCCGCATCGGCCAGGCGATCGCGCGGCGCGCGCTCGGCTTCGACATGCGCATCCTCTACAGCAACCGCTCGCGGCTTGCCGAGACCGACGAGAAGCGCCTCGGCGCGACCTGGGTCGACCGCGATCGCCTGCTCGCCGAATCGGACTTCGTGGTGGTGATGGCGCCCTATTCGCCGGCGACGCACCACCTCATCGGCGCCGCCGAGATCGCGAAGATGAAGCCGGGCGCGATCCTGGTGAACAGCGCGCGCGGCGGCGTGGTGGACGACGCCGCCCTCGCCGAAGCGCTCAAGGCGAGGCGCATCGCCGGCGCGGGGCTCGACGTGTTCGAGGGCGAGCCCGCGCTCAATGCCGAGCTCGTGAAGCTCCCCAACGTCGCGCTCACGCCGCACATCGGCAGCGCTTCGCGCGCGACACGCATCATCATGTGCAGCACCGCAGCGGCTAATATGACGGCGGTCCTCGAAGGCCGCGTTCCCCCCAACCCGGTAAATTAATCGTCACTCCGGCCGCCGCAGCGCTGGCAATGGGCCGGAGTCCGATGCATCAGGAGAAGGCAATGTCCGCAAAAGTCGCATTCATCGGTCTGGGCGTCATGGGGTTTCCCATGGCCGGGCACCTCAAGGCCAAGGGCCACGACGTCACCGTCTACAACCGCACCGGCGCGAAGGCCGGCGCATGGGTCGCGAAGCACGGCGGCCAGTCCGCGCCCACGCCGGCGGCTGCGGCGAAGGACGCGGACTTCGTGATGCTGATGGTGGGCAACGACAAGGACCTGCTCGAAGTCGCGCTCGGCAAGGACGGCGCGCTCGCCGGCATGAAGAAGGGCGCCGTGCTCGTCGACCACACGACCGCCTCCGCGGATGCCGCGCGCAAGGTGTACCAGGCCGCGAAGGCGAAGGGCGTGGACTTCATCGACGCGCCCGTTTCCGGCGGGCAGGCGGGAGCGGAGAACGGCAAGCTCACCGTGATGTGCGGCGGCGACAGGCCGGCGTTCGAGCGCGCCCGGCCGGTGATGGACTCGTACGGCCGCGCGGTGACGCTGATGGGCGAGGCGGGCTCCGGCCAGCTCACGAAGATGGTGAACCAGATCTGCATCGCCGGACTCGTGCAGGCGCTCTCCGAGGGCATCGCGTTCGCCGAGAAGGCGGGGCTGGACGCCAGCCTCGTGCTCGACGTGATCTCGAAGGGCGCGGCGCAGTCGTGGCAGATGGAGAACCGCGGCAAGACCATGCACGAGCGCAAGTTCTGCAGAAGGCGGGCGGCAACCGCTGGGACACGTCGTCCCTCATCACACGACTCTAGGAGAACGCCATGGCCACCAAGCTCTACTACTCCCCCGGCGCCTGCTCGCTCGCGTCGCACATCGCGCTCGAGGAATCCGGGCTCCCCTACGAGACGGTGCGCATCAACACGGCCGAAGGGCAGCAGCGCTCGCCCGAATACCTCGCGATCAACCCGCGCGGGCGCGTGCCCACGCTCGTCGTGGACGGCAAGGCGATCACCGAGAACGTCGGCATCCTCACCTTCATCGCGGGGGGCCACCCGAAGTCGGGCCTGTGGCCGCGCGAGACCTGGGAGCAGGCCAAGGCGGTATCGACCATGGCGTGGCTGTCCAACACCGTGCATCCGGCCTTCGCGCACATCTTCCGCGCCGAGCGCTACGCGGACGACGAGCCCGCGCGCGAAGCGATCAAGGCGAAGGCTCGCCAGAGCTCGCAGGACCTGCTCGCCGAGATCGACCGCCTGCTCGAGGGGCACAAGTGGGCCATCGCGAACCAGTTCACCGTGGTGGACGGCTACCTGCTCGTCTTCTATCGCTGGGGCAACCGCCAGAAGATGCCGGTGCAGTCGCTGCGCAACTACTCCGCGCTCATGCAGCGCGTCCTGGCGCGCCCGGCGGTGAAGAAGGTGATGTCCGACGAGGGGATCGGGCTCGATTGATACAGAAAACCGGGGACAGACCCTGAACCAGGCAAAGGCAAGACCAGGGTCTGTCCCCGAATTCGACCATCTCATCGTCGCGGCGCGCACGCTCGACGAGGGCGCCGCGTGGATCGAATCGGTGATGGGCGTGGCGCCCGTCGCGGGCGGCAAGCACGCCGCCATGGGCACCCACAACCGGCTGCTGAAGGTCGGGCCGCTCAGTTTTCTCGAGGTGATCGCCATCGATCCCGAGGCCGCGCCACCGCCGCGTCCGCGCTGGTTCGAGCTCGACACGCCCGCCATGCGCGAGCGCCTCGCGGGCGGACCGGCCCTCATCCACTGGGTCGAGCGCACCGACGACCTCGACGCCGCGCTGCGCGATTATTCCGAGCCGGTGGAGGTGCTCGCGCTTTCGAGAGGGCAGTATCGCTGGCGCATCGGCGTGCCCCGCGACGGCCGGCTGCCCGGCGCCGGGAGGCTCCCCACGCTGATCCAGTGGGAAGGCGGGCTGCATCCCGCCGCTGCCCTGCCCGAGTCGAGCTGCACGCTACAGGCCTTCCGCCATTCCGGCCCGCTGGAGGCGGCCTTTTCGACACCGGCGGGAATGGGTACGATCCGGGGGCGGGAATAGCGCACCGCCCCGCTTGTTGACGCAGTATTAGCCCTCACTGATGTTGGGAGCCGCCGCGGCCGCCGATGGATTACAACCTGATCGTCCCGTTCATCCCGAACCTGCGGCGCTATGCGCGCGCGCTGGTCGGCGACCGTGACGGGGCCGACGACCTGGTGCAGGACACCCTCGAGCGCGCGGTGCGCAAGTTCCACCTCTGGAGGCCGGGCGACCTGCGCGCCTGGCTCTTTTCGATCATGCACAACGTATTCGTGAACCAGCTGAAGGCGCGCAAGGTCGCGCCGCACGTCGAGATCGACGAGAACGTGCTCGCCGCGCCGATACCCACCGTGACGAGCGTCGACATCATCGACCTGGAGCGCGCGCTGCTGTGCCTCGCGCCCGAGCAGCGCGAGGTGGTGCTGCTGGTGGCCCTCGAGGACATGACCTATGCCGACGTGAGCGGCGCGCTGGGCATACCCATCGGCACCGTGATGTCGCGCCTGTCGCGCGGCCGCGAGCGCCTGAGGAAACTCATGAGCGGCGAAGTCTCGCGCAGCGGGCTGAGGGTGGTCTCATGACCGAGGAGGAAGACCGCGTGGAATACGCGGACCAGAACAGCCTCCTGAAGCGCCGCTTCGACACGGTGCTCACGGAGCCGATCCCGGCGCGCATGTACCTGAAGCGTCCGCTGTGGCACGACTACGCGCGCGCCGCGGCCTTCATCACGGTGGGCATCGCCATCGGCCTCGCGGCCCCGTACCTGCATTCCACGCCGCCTTCGCCCGCGTTCAGCTCCACGCCGCTGCCGGTGCGCGCGGCGCGCGCGCACATGGTGTACACGCCGGAAGTGCGCCATCCGGTGGAGGTCGAGGCGAAGGAGCGCGACCACCTCGTGAAATGGCTCTCCAAGCGCCTCGACATCCAGCTCAAGGTGCCGATCCTCGCCACCGAGGGCTTCGAGCTGCTCGGCGGGCGTCTCCTGCCGGGGCCCGACGGCCCGGTCGCGCAGTTCATGTACCAGGATGCGAGCGGCAAGCGGCTCACGCTCTACGTCACGCGGCGCAACAATGCCGAGGAGCTCACCGCGTTCCGCTTCGCCCAGGACGGCCCGGTGTCGGTGTTCTACTGGATCGACCGCGACTGCGGCTATGCGCTCTCGGGCGAGATCGACAAGGCCCAGCTCGCGCGGGTCGCCACCCTGGTGCATCGCCAGCTCGAGTCCTGATCCTTGGCGCGTTGCGGATGTAATGCGCATCTGTGACGCAGTTCACAGAGCGCTTGCGGAAAATGGCGGATTTTGGAGGGCTCGCGCACGCCGGGTCGGCCATGTCCAACGAAGTCCAACAACACGACGCCCCGCCGGCCGGAGGTCCCTGGCCCGAACCGCGGCTGCGGGCGCTCCAGGTCGACGAGCTCTACAAGTTCGCTCCCACGGCGACCGGGTACTCCTATTTCGGCGCGCTGCTCACGCTGGGCGTGCTCATCACCGCGGGCGACATCGGCCGCGGCGCGGTGTGGTTCGTGTGGGCGACCGCCGTCACGTTCTTCCGCTGCGTGTGCATCGTCGCCTACCGGCGCCGCAGCCCCGACTCGGATCCGGAGGCGTGGGGCCGGCTCATGGTGGCGGGCAACTTCCTCGCCGGCGTGCAATGGGGAATCCTCGGCACGCTGCTCTTTCCGCGCGAGCCGGGCTACCTGCAGCTCTTCACGCTGATGGTGATCATCTGCTTCGTCGCCGGATCGGTGACCGCCTACGCGTCGGTGAAGGGCGCGCACGAGGCGCTGTCGATCCCGGCCACGATACCGACCGCCACCTACCTCTTCTTCGTGCAGAGCGGCATGCACTGGTACGCGGGCGTGATGGCGCTCTTCTTCTGCTTCACGATCATCTTCTATTCGAGGCGGCTGTCGCAGTACCTGGAGGACAACTTCAGGACGCAGATCGAGCGCGACGACCTGATCGCGCTCACCGCCACGTTGAACCAGAAGCTCGAGCGCGAGAACCGCGACCTCGCGCATCGCGTCGCCGTGCGCGGCGCCTCGGCGCAGAGCGCGCGCGGCCGCGCCGAGCGCCTGGAGATGCTCTTCGAGCGCTCGCCGCTGCCGCAGATCGAATGCGACTCGGCCGGGGTGGTGCTCACCTGCAATCCGGCCGCCGAGCGGCTCTTCGGCCTGCCGCACGACGAGCTCACCGGGCGGCCGCTCACGATGCTGCTCGCGATCCCCGGCAACGAGGTGCGCCAGCTCGCGTTCGCCGAGCACGGCGAGAGCTTCGACGTCGAGGCGCGCGCCCGCGATGGGCTGCGCGTGCCCTGCATCGCGAGCTTCACGCCGCTGCCGGAGATCGACGGCCGGCGCCCGGGCTTCGGCGTCATCCTCACCGGCATCCCCGTCACCGTCGTCTGACACCGTAAAATGACGCCTGCGGGAGCTCTCCCGCCAGCGTCATGGCATCCCTCCCTCCCGAAATCCTCGCCGCCACGCTCGCCGCGGATCATCCGAAGATCGCGGCCCTCGCCGCGTCCATCGACGCGCGCGCGGGCCACGGGCGGCCGGTGGAGCGCGAGCGCGCGCTGCTGGCCGACCTGATCGAGCGCTCGCGCGAGCGCCGCGCCGCGCGCCTCGCGCGCCTGCCGCGGCCGGATTTCCCCGAGGAGCTGCCGATCGCGCAGCATCGCGAGCGGATCGCCGAGCTGATCCGCGGCCATCCGATCACGATCGTGAGCGGCGAGACCGGCTCGGGCAAGACCACGCAGATCCCGAAGATCTGCCTCACGCTCGGGCGCGGCGCCGCGGGCCTCATCGGCTGCACGCAGCCGCGGCGCATCGCCGCGCGCAGCCTCGCGCACCGCCTCGCGCAGGAGCTTCCCGGCGCGCCGCGCGCCTTCGTGGGCCACAAGATCCGCTTCCAGGACGCCACCCGTCCCGAGACCGTGCTGAAGGTGATGACCGACGGCATCCTCCTCGCGGAGACGCACTCCGACCGGGAGCTGCGCGCGTACGACACGATCATCGTCGACGAGGCCCACGAGAGGAGCCTCAACGTCGATTTCCTGCTGGGCTACATGAAGCGCCTCGTGAAGATACGCCCGGAGCTCAAGGTGATCGTCACCTCCGCCACGATCGACACCGAACGCTTCTCGCAATTCTTCGACGGCGCTCCCGTGATCGAGGTGTCGGGGCGCACGTATCCGGTGGAGGTGCGCTACCGCCCGGAATTCTTCGAGCGGGAGAGCCCGTTGGACGGGGTCGCGGGAAAAGCCGAGGACGACGAGCCGGTGGACATGCCCGAGGCTATCGCGAAGGCCGTGGACGAGATCGCGCGCGGCAGCCGCACGGGCGACATCCTCGTCTTTCTTCCGGGCGAGCGTGAGATCCGCGAGGCGGCGGAGGCGCTGCGCAAGATGTCGCCGCCGGGGCCGAAGGGCGCGACCGAGATCCTGCCGCTCTTCTCGCGCCTCACGGCCGAAGAGCAGGACCGCGTCTTCGAGCGCTCCGCCCATCGCCGTATCGTCCTCGCCACCAACGTGGCCGAGACCTCGCTCACCGTGCCCGGCATCCACTACGTGATCGACACGGGCCTCGCGCGCGTGAAGCGCTATTCGCCGCGGCAGAAGATCGACCAGCTGCAGAAGATCGACCAGCTGCGCATCGAGCCGGTGTCGCAGGCCGCCGCCCGGCAGCGCGCCGGCCGCTGCGGGCGTGTCGCGAGCGGCGTCGCGATCCGCCTCTACGCCGAGGATGAGTTCCTGCAGCGCCCGGAATTCACCACGCCCGAGATCCTGCGCACCTCGCTCGCCTCGGTGATCCTGCGCATGGCCGCGCTCGAGCTGGGGCCGATCGCCGAATTTCCCTTCATCGAGCCGCCCACGCCGCGCCAGGTCGAGGATGGCTACCGGCAGCTCTTCGAGCTGGGCGCGATCGGGGGGGTGCCCCCCACGGGGACAGGATCAAGCGACAACCGCAACCTCACGCCGCTCGGCCACGAGCTCGCGCGCCTGCCGGTCGATCCGCGCATCGGGCGCCTGCTGCTCGCCGCGCGCGATTTCAACTGCCTCTCCGAGATGGTGATCATCGCCGCGGCGCTCTCGATCCAGGACCCGCGCGACCGGCCGCAGGCGATCCGCGACGCCGCCGACCGCGCGCACGAGGAATTCCGCGACGAGTCCTCCGACTTCCAGCAGCTGCTGAACCTGTGGAAGTTCTTCGACAACGAGTTCGTGCACAAGAAGTCGAACCGCAAGCTCTACGAGACTTGCCGCGAGCACTTCCTGTCGTACGTGCGCATGCGCGAGTGGCGCGACCTCGCCGGACAGCTGCGCGAGATGGCCTCGGAGCTCAAGATCCGCGACAACGCGACGCCCGCCACCTACGAGCAGATCCACCGCGCGCTCCTGGCGGGGCTCATCGGCAACGTCGGCATGAAGGCGCTCGACGGCGACCCCTATCACGGCCCGCGCGGCCTGCAGTTCCACATCTGGCCGGGGTCGGGCCTGAAGAAGAACCGCCCGCGCTGGGTGATGGCGGGCGAGCTCCAGGAGACGACGCGCGTCTTTGCGCGCAACGTGGCGCGCATCGAGCCCGACTGGATCGAGAAGGCCGCGGCCCACCTGGTCGAGCGCACGCACGTCGAGCCGCATTGGGACAAGGCGCGCGGCGAGGCGGTCGCCTACGAGAACGTCACGCTCTTCGGGCTCACGCTCGCGGCGCGGCGCAAGGTGTCATACGCGCGCATCGATGCGGCACGGGCGCGCGAGATCTTCATCGAGGGCGCGCTGGTGGCGGGCGAGTTCGAATCGCCGCATCCCTTCTGGGCGCACAACCGCGCGCTCATCCGCGAGATCGAGGATCTCGAGCACCGCGCGCGCCGCCCCGACGTGCTGGTCGACGACCGCGCGCTCTTCGCCTTCTACGACGCGCGGCTGCCGCGCGAGCTGAAGGACTCGCGCTCCTTCGACACCTGGTACCGTGAGGCGTCGGCGAAGGATCCGAAGGCGCTCTTCCTCGCGCGCGCCGACCTCATGCGCCACGGGGCGGAGTCGATCACCGAGGAGCTCTTTCCGCGCCAGATCAAGATGGGCGAGGCGGCCTTGCCGCTCGCCTACCGCTTCGAGCCGGGACATCCGATGGACGGCGTCACGCTGAATGTCCCGCTGGCTCTCCTCAACCAGGTCGACGAGGCCGGCGTCGACTGGCTCGTGCCCGGCATGATCCGCGAGAAGGCTCGGCGACGACGCCTGGCCGAAGGAGGATGCGCCGCCGCATTTGGCCATGAACATCCGCGTCATTGACGATGCGAAGCGCGAGCTGGCGATGGGCCGCAGCCTCGCCGAGCTGCGCAAGCGCCTCGGCGAAGCCGCGAGCCTCACGCTCGCGCAGTCGAAGCCGGGCATGGAGCGCGAAGGCATCACGGCGTGGGACGTGGGCGACTTGCCCGAGCAGGTGACCTTCCGCCGCGGCCAGCAGACGCTGACCGCTTATCCCGCATTGGTGGACGAGGGCGCGAGCGTATCGCTTCGTCTCATGGACACGCCCGACAAGGCGCGCGTCGCGCATCGCGAAGGCGTGAAGCGCCTCATGGCGCTGGATCTCAAGGAGCAGTTGCGCGGGCTCGAGCGCGGCCTCGCGGGATTCAACCCGCTCGCGCTCAAGTTCAACACGACGATTCCGGCCGACAAGCTGAAGGCGGACCTCCTCGCCGCGATCCTCGACCGCGCCTTCATCGGCGAGGATGCGTTGCCGCGCACGCAGAAGGCGTTCGAGGAGCAGAAGAAGCGCGCCAAGGCGCGCCTGCCCGCCGTGACCGAGGCGGCATCGCGGCACGCGGCCGCGATCGGCGAGGCGAGCCAGCAGTTCCTGCAAGCGGCCGCGCAGAACGCCGCGCTCGGGCGCGTCGTGCAGGAAGTCAAAGGCCAGCGCGAGCGGCTCGTCTATCCCGGCTTCCTCGCGCGCACGCCGTGGGAGCGGCTCGAGCACGTTCCGCGCTACCTGCGCGGCTACGCGCTGCGCCTGCAGAAATATCGCGCGGGCCCGGAGCGCGACCAGAAGCACGCCCCGACCGTGCAGGCGTTCTGGAACAACTACGAGGCGCGCTTGAAAGCGGACCGCGACGCCGGTCGCCACGACGAAAAGCTCGAGGACTTCCGCTGGATGATCGAGGAGCTGCGCGTCTCGCTCTTCGCGCAGGAGCTGCGCACGCCGCAGCCCGTCTCCGCCAAGCGGCTGCAGAAGTTCTGGGACGAGCACCTGCGTTGAAGAACGAACCACGAAGAACACGAAGGGCACGAAGAAGGCGAACAGTCCTTGGGCTTGCTTCGTGCCCTTCGTGTTCTTCGTGGTTCATGCTTTTGATTTAATCTTTGAACATGAACGACGTCGCCAACCGCATTCGCCTCGCCGCAAGGATGGCCCACATCGAGCCGTTCGAGGTGATGGAGATCCAGACCCTCGCGCGCCGGATCGAGGCGCAGGGCCACGACGTGATCCACCTGGAGATCGGCGAGCCCGACTTCAGGACGCCGCGGCCGATCGTGGAGGCGGCCCAGCGTGCGCTCGATACGAAGCCGATGTTCTACACCTCCGCGCTGGGCCTCGCCGAGCTGCGCGAGGCGATCTCGAAGTTCTACCGCGACCGCTACGGCATCGACGTCCCGGCGGCGCGCATCGTCGTCACCGCGGGATCGAGCGCGGCGCTGCTCCTCGCCTTCGGCGTGCTCCTCGATCCGGGCGACGAGGTGCTGCAGGCCGACCCGAGCTATCCCTGCAACCGCCACTTCGCGCGGACGATGGGCGGCGTCCCCCGGCTGGTTCCCGTCGGACCCGGGAGCCGCTATCAAATGAATGCGGACATCGCGCGGCGCAACTGGACCGCGAAGACGCGAGTCGCGATGGTGGCCACGCCATCGAATCCGACCGGCACGATGGTGACGCCCCAGGAAGTGCGCGATCTCGCGGCGCTGGCGCGCGAGAAAGGCGCCACGCTCCTCGTCGACGAGATCTATCACGGGCTGGTGTACGACGAGGAGATTGGGTCCCGGCCTGCGCCGGGGAGACATACCGCTCTCGAGGCGGGCGACGATGTCTTCGTCATCAACAGCTTCTCGAAATACTTCCAGATGACGGGCTGGCGCCTCGGCTGGATGGTCGCGCCGCCCGCGTATGTGCGCGAGGTCGAGAAGCTCGCGCAGAACCTCTTCATCTCGCCCTCGACCGTGGCGCAGCACGCCGCGCTCGCATGCTTCGAGCCGCGCACGCTCGAGATCGTGGAGGAGCGCCGCGCGGAGCTCGACGCGCGGCGCAGGTTCCTCGTCCCCGCGCTGGAATCGATCGGGCTACGCGTGCCCGTGGTGCCGCAGGGCGCCTTCTACATCTACGCCGACTGCTCGCAACTCACCGGCGACAGCTTCGCCTTCGCGCGCCGCATCCTCGCCGAAGCGCATGTCGCGGTCACGCCCGGCAAGGATTTCGGCCACCATGAGCCGGAGCGCCACATTCGCATCGCGTACACGCAACCCATCGCTCGCCTGGAGGAAGCGGTGGCGCGCATCCGCAAGCTCACCGCCGGGAGCTGACCATGTGGCTGGACGCAATCCTCGCCTACCTGCACTACATCGCGATCTTCACCTCGACGCGTGGCCGTTCTACGTGAAGATCGGACTCTTCCTCGCCATCGCGATCGTCTCGGTCGTCCCGACGCTCGCCTTCATCCGCTGGCGGCGCATGTTCGACCACGATCCGGCATGGAAGGTGCCGCCCGCGGAGCAGGCGCGCATGAAGCGCCTCATCCTCGTCGAGCTGCACCTGGGGGCGCTCATCCCGCTGGTCGCCGTGATCATGTCGCGCGGGCTCGGGCGCTGACGCGCGATGGAGGTCCGGCTGCGGGCGACCCGCCCCGCGGACATCGGGTTCGTCACCGCGCTCGAGCGCCACGCGGACAATCGCGAGTTCATCGGGCAGTGGAGCGACGCCGAGCATTTCTCCGCGATCGCGGGTGAGCGCGGGCGCGAGCATTGGATCGTCGAGTGCGACGCGGCCCCGGCGGGATATCTCATCGCCTACGACTGCCGCGCCGCGGATGCCGGCTGCTACGTGAAGCGGCTGCTGGTGGCCGACAAGGGGCGTGGCATCGGCACCGCCGCGCTGCGCGAATATTGCCGGCGCGCCTTCGGCCGGGAGTCGGTGTCGAGCGTGTGGCTCATCGTGCTCGCGTCGAACGCGCGCGCGCAGCGCGTCTACCGCAACCTGGGATTCGAGCGTTACGATCCCTCGCCCGAGGACGAGAAGCGCTACGACGCGGCCGCGGAGCCGCCCATCGCGGGCGCGTTTCGGATGCGTCTTGCCGGTCGGTTGCTCGCCTGATCAGGCGGCGTCGTCGTTTTGCGCAACGGGTGCGACAGGATCGACCGGTGCGATCGGCGCGGCCGGCTTCGGCGGCGCCTTGGGCTTCGAGACGCCCGGCGGCTTGGGTGCCTGGCGCCATCCGGAGATGATGCGGCTATTGTGTCTTGGCGTGGCGGCGAGCGTTGCCTGGCCGCGCGGGATGAGGTGGGGCATGGTGTTCCTTCCGAGTCTGGACCCCATCTTGTCACATCGCGACAGCCCGGTCCGTGCGGCGACGCACGCAGCCTCGCTAGGGGCGCCGCCGGCTGGAGTTGCGCATCATGGGATTCAACCGGTCGATGTCGGCCTGGACCTGGTCGCGGCTCCTCTCGTAGATGATCTCGCGGCCCATGACGCTGCCCACGTAGGCCAGCCCGTTGCGCGAGGGCGAGAGGTCGGCCTTCACGCTGTGCACGCCCTCGCCCAGCACGATCTGGATGCGCTCGGCGCGCTTGTTGAGCACCACCACTTCCAGCGTCTGGCCGTTCTCGGTCTTGATCTTGATCTTCTCGTCGTTCATGGCGGCCCCGGGAGTCGACTGCGATTGATCCTATCCTACGCTGCGATATCCTTCAGCTCCCAATGTCCTTCAGGTCAAAATTGAGCTCGACGCCGTTGCCCCCCGGATCGCGAAGGAAGATCTGCCGCACGCGCGTCTGCGGCACGTCCGCCATGCGGTAGGGAACCGCGGTCGCTTCGATGCGCTTCATCATCGCGGCGAAATCGTCGCAGGTGAATGCGACATGGTCGAAAGTCCCGGATCCCGGGGTCGGATGCCGCTCTCCCGCGTCGGCTTCGCTCAGGTGCAGCACCGGACGCCCGCCCGCGTAGAGCCAGTAGCCCCTGTTGCGGAAGGGCGGTCGCGCGCCGACTTCCAGCCCCACGATGTCGCGGTACCAGTCGCGAATGCGCTCCAGGACCTCGAGCGGCGCCCTCAGGTTGTAGTGGTTCAGCTCGACGACGGCCATCGAGTGGATTCTAGCGCGCTCGAGCCTCCGGCGGCGATGGGGATCCAGCCGTCGTGGATGCCGTGGCACGCCACCGCCGCGCCGTCGAACGCCAGCAGCTCGGGGCGCTCCACGCGGCACTTGTCGCGCGCATAGGGGCAGCGCGGGTTGAACGCGCAGCCCGGCGGCGGGTCGAGCGGGTTGGGCACCTCGCCCGCGACCGGCGTGCGCGGCTTGCCCGACATCGTGATGTCCGGGATCGCGCTCTGCAGCATCTGGGTGTACGGATGCAGCGGCCGGCGGAAGAGCGTGCGCGTGTCCGCGATCTCCACGATGCGCCCCAGGTACATGACGCCCACGCGCGTGGAGATGTGCGACACCACGGCGAGGTTGTGCGAGATGAAGAGGTACGTGAGGCCGTGCTCGCGCTGCAGGTCCTTCATGAGGTTCAGGATCTGCGCCTGCACCGAGACATCGAGCGCGCTGGTGGGCTCGTCGCACACCAGGAACTCGGGATTGGACGACAGCGCGCGCGCGATCGAGATGCGCTGGCGCTGGCCTCCGGAGAACTCGTGCGGGTATTTCTCCGCGTCCTGCGGCGAGAGCCCCACGTCGGTGAGGAGCCGCGCCACGCGCTTCTCCAGGTCTCTCGAGTCCTTCGCGAGGCCGTGCGAGCGGATCGGCTCGGCGACGATGTCCTGCACCCGCCAGCGTGGATTCAGGCTCGCGTACGGATCCTGGAAGATCATCTGGAACCTGCGCCGCATCGCGAGCATGTCGGTGCGGTGGGTGAGCGTGGCGAGGTCCACGCCGTCGAAGACGACCGAGCCGCGCGTGGGCCCGTAGAGCCCGCAGATGAGGCGCGCGACCGTCGACTTGCCGCAGCCGGACTCGCCCACGAGAGAGAGCGTCTCGCCGCGGTTGATGGAGAAGGAAACGCCGTCGACCGCCTTCAGCAGCTGGCGCGGGGCGCCCTCGATGACGCGGTTCAGCCACGGCCGCGACACGTCGAAGTCTTTAGTGAGATTGGTGACTTCCAGAAGCGGTCGGTCTTCGCTTCTGGACGGGACAGACCCCGGTCCACGCGCTTTGGGGTCTGTCCCGGGTGTTCTGGTGCTAGGCATGCACCGCGCCCTCGCTCCAGTCGCCCTTCGCGCCCGGCGACGCGGTCTCGGGCGCGTGCAGCCAGCACGCCGCGAGCGACCTGTCGGCCGGCATGAGATCCGGGCGCTCGACCTTGCAGCGATCGAATACGCGCGGGCAGCGCGGATTGAAGGCGCAGCCCGCGGGGATCGCGTTCAGCCGCGGCATGGAGCCCTCGATCTGCGCGAGGCGGTGCGTCTCCTGGCCGACGGCCGGAATCGAGCCCATCAGCCCCGCGGTATAGGGATGCTGCGGATTGTGGATCACTTCCTGCACCGGGCCGATCTCGACCACGCGCCCGGCGTACATCACCGCGACCCGATCCGCCGTTTCCGCGATCACGCCCATGTCGTGCGTGACCAGCATTACCGCGGTGCCGTTGTCGCGGCACAGGCGCTTCAGCAGCGTGATGATCTGCGCCTGGATGGAGACGTCGAGCGCGGTGGTGGGCTCGTCGGCGATGATGAGCTGCGGGTTGGCGCAAAGCGCGAGCGCGATCACGACGCGCTGGCGCATCCCGCCGGAGAACTGGTGCGGATAGTTGTCGATGCGCCGCTGCGGCGCGGGAATGCCGACCTCGCCCAGCAGCTCGATCGCGCGCGCACGGGCTTGCGCGGC
>WNFI01480155.1_pt2 | contig 14876 bp, 14 predicted proteins | sample 5400471 | NCBI WGS metagenome assembly WNFI01 (sample SAMN13153348, study PRJNA577476) | soil metagenome | isolation source: 100 cm saprolite on Douglas fir-dominated hillslope | place: USA:California | collected 2013-09-17
GATCCGAGCTGGCGGAATTCGCCAAGCGACGTCACATAGAACCGCAGCGCCCTCTCGAGGTCCCCCCGCGTTGTCGCGCTCACGCCAAGATTCTGCGCGGTCATCGCGGCCAGCCACTGCTCGCCGGCGACCAGTGCGGTCTCGCGAGCCCGGACGTACAGGGCTTCGGCTTCGTCGAGCTCGCCCAGCTTCCAGTGCACGATCGCCTGAAGGTTGATGGCGTGGCCGGCTGAGGCCTGATCGCCACTCAGCTCTGCGACCGCGAATGCGGCTTCGAGGCAATCCAACGCCGCCATGTGGTCGCCATCGGTGTGGTACGTCCGGCCAATCCATCGCAGGAGCGCGGCTGCCGTAGTCGCGTTCCGGCTCGACCCAAGCCCGTGCAGAGCCTCCTCGAACATCTTGCGCGCGTCGTCTCGCCGACCCTCACGCTCGGCGAGCTTGCCGCGCTCGATTAGTTCCTGCACATGCTTGATCATGCTCACCTCGACTGGACTTCAATATGACGATTGGCCAGACACTCCGGTCAGTGGCCGTGCCCACGGGCCCGCCATGCATGAAGAACCGCCCTTCAACGGCCGCGCGGATGCGCCGACTGAGTCGATGCATCCGCGGGCTTTGGTTTGGCACACGCGCCTCGATGGCGCGTGGACCGTCATTTCGCTCTACTGCTTGCCCTTCGTCCGGCGAACACCCCGCGACGCGCCGCCCTTCTTCTCGAGACCCGAAGCGAGCATGTAACCCGAGCGCATGAAGGCACCAAGGTCGCACCACAGGCCACCCATCGGGTCTACGGTGATCGTGCCTGGGCAATAGTCCCCCTGGGCCACGAGATAGCCTGAGAAGTGCTTGATCCTGCGAACGACGACTCTGCTCTGGCCGACACGTTGCGTCACCAGCGACGGGTCGTTGATCGATTCGTCAACGCAACCCAAGTTCGAGCAGTAGTTGATCGTGGCAATCCCGGCCTGGTCGCGCTTGCCGTCCTTCAGGTAGAGATCCGTTTCCTTGCTCGGAACGAAGCGAAGGGCCGGCTGGAAATCGACGTACGGATGGCCGCCGGCATCGGCATAGGTGGTCGCGGTGATGACGATCGCGTGCGTCAACGGCGCGCAATCATCGTCCCACGTTCCCTGTCCATAGCTGGACGAGAGGTCGCAAACGCCACCGGCGGGAATCACGAGGACGTGATCGCCAAGACGCTCGGTCACACCCTGGCTCGGGTCATAACGGAAACTCTCGACACCGACAACCTGATCGTAGCCAGCCGGGGCCTTGTGTATAACTGCGCTCGTCGGGGCGCTGACGGAATCGCTACACGCGCCAGCGAGACCGAGGCCGACAAAAGCGAGGATCGTTTTCGCGGAAATTCGCGAGGTATGACTGTGCCGCATCGCATAGTCCTTTTGAATTGTTTAAAGGTCCTGCCATTTGCCACGGGTCTGCGTCGCGTTCCTCGGCGGGGCGAACAACCCGTCCGTCGTTGCGTCAGCGGTCCCTTAGCGTCGTGGGATGATGTTAGATGTGCCACCCGCCCCCAACCATTAACTGGAATGATCCAACCGATGCTCTGGCCTGCATCAGAATGAATCAAGATGCAACGTTATGATGCAGTGGCGGACCCGTTCCGATGCCGCCGGCCCCTCTAAAACGGCCGCGCGGAGGCGCCGACTGAGTCGACTCCTCCGCGGGCTTCGTTTGCCCCACGCGCCTGTGAAGGGCGTGGTCGTCAGTCAGCTCTAGTGTTTGCCTTTCGTCCCGCGAAAACCCGTGGTGACGACGGAGTCCTTCTGGAGACCCGAGGCCAGCATGTAGCCAGCGCGCGTCATCCCGGTGCCAGTGTCGCACCACAGGCCACCCATCGGGTCTACGGTGATCGTGCCTGGGCAATAGTCCCCCATGGCCACGAGATAGCCCGAGAAGTGCCTGACGCGACGGGTGAGGAACCGGCTTTGGCCGACTCGGCGCGTCACGAGCGTTGAATCGGTGAGCGACTCATCTACGCACACCGCATCCGCGTTGCAGTAGGCGATCGCGAGCACGGTCGCGCTGTCACGTTGACCATCATACAGATAGAGGTCCGTCTCCTTGCTCGGAACGAAGCGAAGGGCCGGCTGGAAGTCGACGTACGGGTGACCAGCACTGTCAGCGAGCATCGTCGCCGTGATGGCAAGCGGGTGGGTCAGGGGCGCGCAATCGTCGTCCCACGTTCCCGGGCCGTAACTCGACGTGGCCGGGTCGCAGACCCCGCCGACTGGAACCACGAGGACGTGATTGTCGAGCCGCTGGATCAAAACAGCGCTGGGATCATATACAAATTGCGTGACGCCGACAACGTCCGTGAACTGCGCCGGATGCTTGAATGAAACCTGTCTCATCGGAGCGTTGAGCGACTCGCTGCAAGCGCCAACAAAGCCGAGACCAATTGAGACGAGAATCGCGAAGGTTCGCAGACCTCTCGACGTATGACCGTGCCGCATCGCATTGTCCTTGTGAAGGGTGGTGGAACCTTTCTCGAACCTTCCGGCTTTTTCGGCTCGTTTCGGCGGTCTTTAACAACCAGTTCCGGCGTTGCGTCCACAGCCTGTTGGTGCGATGGATGATTTTGGCGATCGGGGCCGAACCCGGCCATCCTCCGGAATGATCCAGCCAGTGCAGTGACCTGCACCGGAATGAATCAGGGTGCAACGTTATGAGCCTGATCCTGGGTACTCTGTGCCGCCCGGGAGTGATGAAGCCCACCTTGCTGGCCGACAAGTCGATCCGCGCTTGACCTGGTCATTGACCACGAATGCGGTGAACACTGTCGGGGCCGAATGCCATAACTTTCCTCATGCGCATCGAAACACTCGCCGCCCGCGCCGGCCCTGGTCCGGACGCTGACACAGGCGCGGTCACGCCGCCAATCCATCTCTCCACGACTTTCGAGCGCGAGCCCGACGGCAGCTATCGGGGCGGCTTCATCTACTCCCGGTACGCCAATCCCAACCGGACCGCGCTCGAGCAAACTCTCGCCTCGCTCGAAGGCGGGCAATTCGCCGCATCGTTCGCGTCTGGATCGTCAGCGACGATGACTCTCATTCAGGCGCTCGGCCCCAAGTCCCATGTCGTCGCACCCGATGACGCCTACTTCGGGACGACCAAGTTGATGCGCGACATCTTCGGTCCGTGGAGCGTTGAGCTGTCCGTCGTCGATATGACCGATCTCGGGGCGGTCGAGAGCGCGATGCGGCCTACGACGCGTCTCGTCTGGATGGAGACGCCATCGAATCCGTTGCTCCGCGTGACCGATATCGCCGCCGTGGCGACCATCGCGCGGCGCCACGGCGCCTTATCGGCCGTGGACAACACCTGGGGAACGCCCGTGTTGCAACGGCCACTCGAGTTGGGGGCCGACGTTGTCATGCACTCAACGACGAAGTATCTGGGCGGACACAGCGATGTGCTCGGCGGCGCTCTGATCTGCAAAACCGACAACGACCTGGCGCAGCAGATTCGCTCGCTCCAATCAACTGGCGGCGCGGTGCCGTCGCCGTTCGAGTGTTGGCTGACGGTGCGCGGAATTCGTACGCTGCCGCTGAGGATTCGCGCGCAGTCGACGAGTGCAGCCAAGCTCGCGGCGTATCTGGCGTCGCACCGCGCGGTCGAAGCGGTGCACTACCCCGGGCTGCCGCGGCACCCGGGGCACGCCATTGCTCGCAAGCAGATGTCGGATTTCGGCGGGATGCTGTCGGTGCAAGTCGGCGAGAACGCCGACGCCGCGCGCAGGGTCGCGTCGTCCCTGCGCCTGTTCACACAGGCGACGAGTCTCGGCGGCACGGAGAGCCTGATCGAGCACCGCGCGTCCGTCGAGGGTCCGACGACCAGGTCGCCGGCGAACCTGCTCCGCGTGTCGTTGGGCCTCGAGAACGTCGACGACCTTCTCGAGGACTGGGAGAGCGTGCTGCGGTGAGCAATGCCGTCGTGCTCCTGAGCGGCGGCCTCGATTCGACGACGATCCTCGCTCTGGCGAAGCAGCAATTCACGGTACACGCGCTCAGCTTCCGCTATGGGCAACGGCATCACGAGGAGCTCGAGCACGCACGCCGGATCGCCGCTTCGTTTGGCGTCGCAACGCATCTCGTCACCGACGTCGACCTCCGCGCCATTGGCGGTTCGGCGCTGACCTCGGATATCGATGTGCCAAAAGATCGCGACGCCTCTACGATGATGTCGTCGATTCCAGCGACGTATGTGCCGGCAAGGAATACTATTTTTCTTTCCTTCGCGCTCGCCTACGCTGAAGTGCTCTCGGCGCAGGACATCTTCATCGGAGTGAATGCGCTCGACTACTCCGGTTACCCGGATTGCAGGCCGGCGTACATCGAGGCATTCGAGCGAATGGCGAATCTGGCCACCCGTGGTGGCGTCGAGGGCACGAATCCAATCCACATCCGCGCGCCATTGATCGCGATGACAAAAGCCGAGATCATTCGATTAGGTATGTCTCTCGGCGTCGACTATTCGACGACGACGAGCTGCTACGACCCGGACCGACACGGTCGCGCCTGCGGCCGGTGCGACGCCTGTCAGCTCCGGCGCAAAGGGTTTGCCGATGCCGGCGTCCCCGATCCAACCGTGTACGCCTGATCGACCATGTACACGGTCAAGGAGATCTTTTTCACCTTGCAGGGCGAGGGCGCGAACACGGGTCGCCCGGCCGTCTTCTGCCGCTTCACCGGGTGCAACCTGTGGACGGGGCGCGAAGCGGATCGCCACCAAGCGGTCTGTCAGTTTTGCGACACGGATTTCGTCGGCGTCTCGGACGACGGCGGCCGATTCCCCGATGCCGATTCGCTTGCCGTCTCGATCGATGCTCGATGGCCAAGCGATGCGAGCGAAGGCAAGCGGTTTGTCGTCTGCACGGGCGGAGAGCCACTGCTGCAGCTCGACACAGCGCTCATCGATGCGCTGCACGCCCGTGGGTATGTCGTCGCCGTCGAGACCAATGGCACTCAGCCGGCGCCAGACGGCCTCGACTGGGTCTGCGTCAGCCCGAAGGCCGGCGCCCCTCTGGTCGTGGAGAGCGGAAACGAGTTGAAGCTCGTCTATCCCCAGGCCGGAGCCGAACCCGAGCGATACGAGGCTTTAGCGTTCACTCATTGGTATCTCCAGCCAATGGACGGATTCGACCGGGAGGCGAACACGCGCGCCGCGATCGCTTACTGTCTCGCGCATCCGCGGTGGCGCTTGAGCGTCCAGTCACACAAAGCTCTTGGCTTACGATAGGCCGAGCTCGTTTTCAGCCTGGCGGTTGGCCTCGCCAGAGCGTTCCTGTAGAATCCGCTTCCGCTCCACGGAGCGGCAGAGTCATTGCCTTGCCAAGGGCCGGAAAGTGACGGAGCTGAGCTCCTCGGCGATGACATTGCGCGACTCAGTGGTCGCTCTGGCCCGGGCCCAGGTTGGCCGCAAGTACGTCCACGGCGGCGCGACTCCCAGTCGCGGATTTGACTGTAGCGGCCTCGTGAAATACGTGCTCACCTCGCTGCGAATCGAGGTACCGAGGACGTCACGTGAGCAGTCGAAGATCGGCAATTGGATCGCGCGGGATCCCGGCGTGTTGCGACGCGGCGATCTGCTGCTCTTCGGAAAAGAGCGTGCCGGAATCAGCCACATCGGGATCTACGTGGGCAACGGTCGGTTCGTCCACGCCAGTAGCGTCGCCGGACGCGTCATCGAGAGTCCGTTGAACCGACCCCCATCGGCCCTGATCAAGGTCCTGCTCAGCGCCCGCCGCGTGCTCGCCGGAGCAGATAGTCTTCCTCGGCGATCGGCGGACTGGGGCATCGCGGCTCAGAACGTATTTATTCCGGACGCGACGACCGTCGTCGCGTCATCCGCCGCCAAGCCGCGATAGCGCTCAGTCGGGCTTGCGCACCCGGATCGAGAGGGGAGCCGGGCGGCGTCCGATCGACCCGCTGGCGGTAACGACTACTCCAGTCTGCGGGAAATCGATCGCGCTGAGCGAATCGATCAACGCTGCCGACCGCGCTGACCAATCGCTCAGCACGACCCCGGGAGAGATCTGTATCGTCGACTCGATCTCGGCCGAGCTCACCGAGCGTGGGCCGTCGATGTTCATGCAGGCGACTGCGCCGTGGTTCATCGGCTCGCCGAGCCCGAAGGTGCCGTAATTGACGAGGTTTCCGAGCGAGTAGAGGACGAGACTGGAGTCCTTCCATTCACCGGCCCGGAGTACATGCGGTCCGTGCCCGATGACCGCCGTCGCCCCGGCGGCCAAGGCCGTGCGCGCGAAGGCGACCGGATTACCGCGGTTGCCGCCGACAAACAGCTCGTTGGCGTTCTTCGTCCGCTGAGCCTTTGCGCCCTCGGCGCCCAGATGCATCGTGACGACGACGACCCCAAACTCACCCACCGCCCGCGCGACATGCCGCCGTACGGCGGCAAAATCGCGCGCATCCGGTGAGTCGCTGCCAGTGTAGAAGCCGAGAACCGCGATGGTATCGCCTCGCTCGGTGATCACCCGCGTGGCGAGTGTGTCGGCCCCGGTGATCTGCACACCGGCGGAATCGAGGAGGGCCTGCGTCATGGCGAGTCCCTCCGGGCCGGCATCGTGCGAATGATTGTTGGCGAGGTTGCCGACGACGCGCGCAGCTGGGCCACCAAGATGACGTAGCGCCATCGCGGCCGCGGGCGGCTGTCGAAAGGCAAAGCAACTTTTCGATTTTGGACCACACTTCTGTACCGCGGGCCCTTCGCCGATCGCTCCTTCGATGTTGACGAGCACGATGTCGGCGGTCTCGAAAAACGGGCGAACCGGAACCAACAACGAATCGGGATCGGCCCGGCGTGCGAAGCGCGACCAGAGGATGGACTCGGCGTTCACCGCCCACAGCGAATCGAGGTTGCTACCAAGCGTGATGTCGCCGCCCGCACAGAGGCGAAGAGGCTTCTTGGCGCCGGAATCGGCCGGAGCAAAGGTGGCGACGATGGTGTCCGGGGAGACGACGCGGACTGTGTCGCGCACCTGCTGCGCACCCACACGGCTCGAGGTCGACAGCGCGCCCAGGGCCGCGAGCAGTGCGACGAGTTCGTGGCGCGCTCGCGAAATCAACGTCGCAAGTGGGATCGGTTGGCTCGTCAGCCCGGCTGTGCGACCACGTAGCGGCCGTACGCATCGATCATCCAGCAGGCAGTGGTCGCGAAGCCCGGCACGGCGGGACCCGAAATGGCCGGACAGCGCCGAAGCACCTGCTCGTAGCTGCCATTGAAATTGGCGAACACACGCCCATCAGTCAGCACCACCGCTGGGAGGTAGAAGAACTGGGCGACCTGGACGAAGCCCATGTCGTGAGTCTGCCCGAAGACCGTCGGCGGAAACTGTCCTTGAGACAGCGGCGGACCGGGCACGACGAGTCCGATCCGTGGCTTCGCTGACGAAGACCCGCGAACGACGTACGACCCGCCAGAGGCGTACTGTATGCCCGTGACCTGCGCTTGTGCCGGCGCCGCCCGCGGTGGCTGGTACGTAACTCCGCCACGCCATCCGCTGCCGGCCCGCGACCCGATCCAGGCCGTTTGCACGGTGCCCGTTGCCAACCGGGACGGGACGACCGGCCCCTGTCGGGCGGGGATCACCATCCCAATTCGCGGCCGGGACTCGCGTTGAGCCATGACACCGTGGGCGACAAACATCAGTGCGAACGTTCCTGCCAATCCGGTTGTCCGACGAATCATGGATTCCTCCGCGGTCCTGCGCTCAAGGTAATGCGAGGTACGCCGCGAAAGACCCTGCGTTCCACCTTCAGATGCTCTGAGCCGTGAAACTTGACGCTGCTTTGGCCCGTCCGGGTGTTCGGTTGTGGGACGCCGAATCCCACGGATGGGCAAGGGAACGTCTGGCGACCTGCCGTCGCACGCTATAACACCATGAGTTCAAGTGATTTAGATGCGATGCTTGCCGGCATACTCCTTCCTTAAGCTCATGCCACACCGCAGTGGTTCGACGGCCGTTCCAAGCCGCTCGCACCGGCACCCTCCTGGCATATCGTGGACATCAAGCGCGCACCGCAGAAAAACACAAAGAAGTACATCCTCTACGGCCTCGGCCTAGTGGTCATAGCTACCGTGACGATTGCCCTCGTGCGACTCAAGCCCGCGGCGCAGTCGGTCGACAGAGCCACGCTGATCATCGATTCCGTGAAGCGCGGGGACATGATCCGCGACGTCAGTGCCCCGGGCACGTTGGTGCCGGAGCACATTCGTATCATTGCCGCGCAGACCGCCGGCCGTGTGGAAATCCTGCCGCTACGTCCTGGCGCCGTCGTCACCGCGAATACCGTCATCGCGGAGCTGAGCAATCCGGATGTCGACCTCCAGGTCTTGCAGTTCGAGCAAACCCTCTCCTCGGCCATCTCCCAGCAGGCGACGTTGCGCACGTCGCTCCAGCAGCAACAGATGCAGCAGCAGAAGACGCTGGCGAGTCTCAAAACACAGTTCCTCGCCGCTGAGCGGAACGCGATGGTCTTCGACTCGCTCGACAAACGCGGCCTGGCGTCGCGAAACGAAGTCGCCGCCGCTCGCGACCAGGTCAACGAGCTCAAGACGCGTCTCGATCTCGAGCAGGCGACGTTCGACGAGATGAAGCGGTCTGCCGTCGAGCAGATTGCGCTCAGCGACGACCAGGTGAAAAACAACCGCGCCATTCTCGAAGAGCAGCGGAAGCGCAAAGCCTCCATGCGGGTGATCGCGGGTGAAGGCGGTGTGCTTCAGACGTTGCCGCTCGAGTACGGCCAGTGGGTCAATCCCGGATTGGAGCTCGCGCGTGTCGCCCAGCCGGGACGGCTCAAGGCCGTTCTCCGGGTACCGGATACACAGGCCAAGGATGTGGCCGTTGGTCAGACCGTCACCATCGATCTGCACAACAATTCGACCGTCAAGGGTCGAGTGATACGCACCGATCCGTCGGCACAGCTGGGGAATGTGACGGTCGAGGTCGCGATCGACGAAACGCTACCGGCCGGCGTTCGTGATGGTCAGACGATCGACGGTCGAATCGAAATCGAAAACCTGAAAAACGTGCTGTTCGTCGGCCGTCCGTCCTATGGAACGGCGCCCGGCAGCGTTGGCATTTGGAAGTTGTCGCCCGACGGCAAGGAAGCGACGATGGTCCCGGTGGAACTTGGCAGTGCGTCCGTCAGTGCCGTCCAGGTAAAGCGCGGTCTTGCCGTCGGCGACAAGATCATCATCTCCGACATGACCCAATACGAAGAAGCGTCACGCATTCGCATCAAGTAGTCAGCACGCCAACCCACACCCAACCGATCAATGGCTCCCGAGTCCGCAGCCTCCAAGTCAGCCGCCTCCTTCTCGCCGTCCGTCGATAGCCAAGCCTTGATCCGGCTCTCCGGGATCAAGAAGGTCTTCTACACCGACGAGGTCGAGACACACGCGCTCCAGGACATTCATCTCGAGATTCAGCCCGGCGAATACGTCGCGATCGAGGGACCATCGGGATGCGGCAAGACGACGCTTCTTTCAATACTCGGGCTCCTCGACACCCCATCCGACGGCGAGTACACGCTCGCGAACGAAGCCGTCGCGAATCTGACGGCCTCGGAGCGCGCCCGCATTCGCAATCGGCAGATCGGATTCATCTTTCAGGCGTTCAACCTGATCGGCGACCTGACCGTGTACGAGAACGTCGAGCTGCCATTGACCTATCGCGGCATGTCGGCGGCGGAACGGAAGCAGCGCGTCACGGAGGCTCTCGAGCGCGTGGGCATGAGCCACCGCATGAAGCACTATCCGGCGCAACTCTCGGGCGGTCAGCAGCAGCGCGTCGCTGTAGCGCGCGCGGTCGCCGGAGATCCCCTGATTCTGCTCGCCGACGAGCCAACGGGAAACCTCGACTCGACGAACGGCGAGGCGGTGATGGAGCTGCTTCGCGAGCTGCATCGGGGTGGCGCGACAATCTGCATGGTCACGCACGATCCGCGGTACGCGCAGCATGCCGACCGGTCGATCCATCTCTTTGACGGTCGTGTCGTTGAAGAGGTGCGCCGCCCGAGCGCATGAGGTAGCGTCAGAGCGACTGCTGCCGCTCTGACGACGAGCTCACAATCCAGACGTGAAGCGGGGGTCGCCGGATGGCGGCCGCCGCGCCGCCGCTTGGGTTTCGCTTCATCCCGCCGACGATCATCTTCTTGCGGCGTTCTCCGACGCATTTGACCTGGAGTTCTATGAGTTTCTTCAGCACGAGTTCCCGTCCGGCGCCTGCCACCGCGGCACCATATGCCGGTCCTCTCATCTCGCTCAGGAACGTCGAGAAATCGTTCGACACCGCCGCCGGACGCAGCTACGTCCTGCGGCGCATCACCGCCGACATCAGTCCCGGCGAATTCATCTCGATCATGGGACCCTCGGGCGCCGGAAAGTCGACGCTGATGAGCATCCTCGGGATGCTTGACAGCTCGTGGACCGGCGAGTTCTACCTGCTCGGCCAGGCCGTGCACGCGATGCCACAGAAGCAGCGAGTGGCGTTGAACAAACAGCACATCGGGTTTGTCTTTCAGCAATATCATTTGATCGACGATCTCACCGTGGCAGAAAACCTCGATATGCCGCTGTCGTACCGGAACTACAAGAAGTCGGAGCGCGAGGCGATGGTCGCCGACGTACTCGACAGGTTCGGCATGGTTGCGAAAAAGGATCTCTATCCGCGCCAACTGTCAGGCGGCCAACAGCAGTTGGTTGGCGTTGCACGAGCGATCATCGCGAGCCCGAAAATCATCCTCGCCGACGAGCCGACGGGCAACCTGCATTCTGGTCAAGGGCGTGAGATCATGGAGTTGTTCACGAAGCTGAATGATTCGGGGACGACCATCATCCAGGTGACGCATTCCGAGGAGAACGCGAAGTACGGTAAGCGCATTATCGAGCTCCGCGACGGTTGGATCGCCGGAGAGCCCGCATAGCTCACGTCCTCACAGCACATCGCTCCATTGGCTTCCATCCTCGTTGTCGATGATCAGCCCGACGTTCTCGAAGCCCTTCGCCTCCTGCTGAAAGGGCAAGGCTTCGAGGTCGAGACCGCGCAGACACCGCGTTCGGCGCTCGCCATTCTCGAGCGCCGCGACTTCGACGTGATGCTCCTCGACATGAATTACACGCGCGACACGACGTCCGGCCGCGAGGGACTCGATCTGCTCGGCGAGCTTCGCACGCTCGAGCCGGATCTGCCGGTGATCGTGATGACCGCGTGGGGCAGCATCGATAACGCGGTGGAAGCGATGCGTCGCGGCGCCCGCGATTACATCGAAAAACCATGGGACAATGCGCGGCTGACTTCGGTCCTCAATACGCAAATCGAGCTTGGCCGGGCGCTGCGTCGGGCGCGGCGCCTCGAAAGTGAGAACACATTATTGCGCCGGGACACCTTTCCGTCGATGATCGCCGAGTCGCCGCGGATGCAACCCGTGCTCGACCTGATGGAGCGCGTCGGACCGTCGGACGCGAACGTCCTGATCACCGGCGAGCATGGAACGGGCAAGGAGCTCGTCGCTCAATGGATGCACGCGGCGTCCCCTCGAGCACACCGCTCGTTCGTGCCCGTCAACATGGGCGGTCTCTCGGAGGGGATCTTCGAAAGCGAGTTGTTCGGACACGTGAAAGGGGCTTTTACCGACGCCAAGACCGATCGGATCGGCCGGTTCGAGCTCGCTGACGGCGGAACGATCTTTCTCGACGAGATCGGCAACGTGTCGCTTAACTCACAGTCGAAGTTGCTGCGGGTCCTTCAGACGGGCGAGGTCGAGCGCGTCGGGTCGTCAAAGGCGCGGAAAATCGACGCGCGCGTGCTGTCGGCCACAAATGCCCTCCTCGATCGCGCAGTCGCGGAAGGGCGCTTTCGAGAGGATCTCTTATTCCGGCTCAACACGATCGAGATACGGCTGCCGCCGCTGCGCGACCGTCGCGACGACATATCCGCGCTTGCCACACACTTTCTGCGCCGCCACGCGGCTCGCTATGGAAAGACGCTGTCAGGATACGATGCAGCGGCGATGCGACTGCTGCTCGATCACGGCTGGCCCGGCAACATCCGCGAACTCGATCACGCGGTCGAGCGAGCCGTGTTGATGGCGACGACGGGATCGATCCGACCCGCCGATCTCGCCCTGAAGAGCGGCGCGGGCGTCGGTCCGTCGCGCATCGAGGAGCTGACCCTCGAGGAAGTCGAGAAGACGCTCATCCAGAAAGCGCTCAGCCGCTACGAGGGCAACGTGAGTCAAGCGGCCAAGGCCCTCGGGCTCAGCCGCAGCGCGCTATACCGGAGAATCGCGGCGTACGGCCTGTGAAGGCGCCGTGAAGCCGTCTCCGCCGCCCCGGCCAATGAAATACGAGCGCCAGGTCTCGCGCCTGGCGTTTCTTACGGGTCTCCCCGGAGTGGTGTTGTCGCTCTACCTGATGTGGAATGGCGGTGCGCCGGCGCGGCTCATTTGGACCGTCGGACTGCTCCTCGGCGGCGCGTGGTTGGTGACGACCCTGATGCTCCGCGAGCGAGTCATCCGGCCGCTCCAGACGTTGTCCAACATGCTCGCCGCGTTGCGCGAGGGCGATTACTCGATTCGTGCGCGTGGCGCGGAGCGGGACGACGCGCTCGGGCTGGCGTTGCTCGAATCGAATCTGCTCGGAGAGACGTTGCGGTCGCAGCGATTGGGCGCGATGGAAGCCACCGCTCTCTTGCGCACGGTGATGGCGGAAATCGACGTCGCCATTCTCGCCTTTGACGACGGGGGACGGCTGCGACTGGTCAATCGCGCGGGCGAGCGTCTGTTGGCGCAGCCGTCCGAACGTCTCCTCGGCCGCACGGCTCTGCAGCTCGGGCTGGAGTCGTTGCTCGAAGGCGAGTCGCCCCGCACCACCGACGCGACCTTTGGCGGAGCAAGCGGACGGTGGGAAGTCCGGCGAGGCGGCTTTCGGCAGGATGGACGGCCGCACATGTTGCTCGTCATCGCCGACGTGAGCAAAACCCTCCGCGAGCAGGAGCTCGTCGCCTGGCAGCGGATCGTGCGAGTCCTCAGCCACGAGATCAACAATTCCCTCGCGCCGATCAAGTCGCTCGCCGGCAGCATGCGCTCGCTGCTCGATCGGCAGCCGCCGCCCGCCGACGTCGAGGCCGACCTGCGTCGCGGCCTCGATGTGATCGGTGGCCGGTCGGAAGCGCTGGTTCGCTTCATGTCGGCCTACGCACGCCTCGCTCGCCTCCCGGCTCCCAATCCCAAACTTCTCGACGTTGGGAGCTGGGTGCGACGAGTGGCGTCACTTGAAACCCGTCTCGACGTCACCGTTGATACTGGACCGGCCGTGACGATCCAAGCCGACGGTGACCAGTTGGAACAGATGCTGATCAATGTCGTTCGCAACGCGGTGGATGCCTCGCTCGTCACGGGCGGAGGAGTCCGGACCAGGTGGATCCGGCAGAACGGATCGGCGGTCGTCCTCGTCGAGGACGAGGGTCCCGGTCTTCCCGAGAGCGCGAATCTCTTCGTGCCGTTCTTTACGACGAAGCCCGAGGGCTCGGGCATCGGACTCGTTTTGTCGCGCCAGATCGTCGAGGCCCATGGCGGAACGTTCTCGCTGGAGAACCGGCCCGACCATCAGGGCTGTGTCGCGACCATCCGGCTGCCCCTGCCGACCTGAACCATAGAAATGACGGGATTCGACGGCTGGCGCCCGTCGCGGTCCGAATGTGGCAGGGTCCCGTGTATCCGTCGAAAAGGCTGTTTGCCGCTCCGTTGAGTATGCCATTCGCGAGAGTTCACGCGAATCGGAGTCAGCGGCACGCACTCTGCCTCAGACGGGTTCGGTGCCGCGACGACCGTCGTCGTACGATGTTCCGGGAGTAGAGCACTCCCGGTGCAAAGCCCGCAAGCCACCCGCGGGGGCGAAAAGAGAGGGGGGCAGAGTGGGAGGAGACCAAATGACTCGTATCGTTTCAAAACTCGGAATCGCCGCTGCGCTCACGCTCGGAATGCTTTCGACGGCAGCGGCACAGGCCACGAAGAAGACCACGAAGAAGCCGTCGACCACGACGGCCACGACCACGACCAAGACCGCAAAGCCGACGACGGCCGTTCCGGTCACGAAGGAAATCGCGGGCGAGGTCGCGATTCACGACACGGTCACGGTCTATCGTCGTGATACGGTCACGCTCTATCGTCGTGACACGCTCACGGTGACCGGCCCGACCATCACGCGTTGGGACACGGTGTCGGTTGTAACGATCCCAGGCTGGTTGGATCGTGGACACGGCTTCTACTTCGGCCTTGGCGCAGGACCGTACTATCCGTCCGGTGGTCTGGGCGGCGGACAAATCCCGGGGTACGCCTTCCAGGCGAACCTCGGCGTCGACCCGGCTGGCAGCCCGCTCGGGGTTCGCTTGACAGCCGGTGTTGCTCGTCCAGATGAATCGCTGGACCCCTCCGGAGTCAATCTTGGAGGACGGCCAACAGTCGTGAACCTTACGGGAGACCTGAAGCTCCGTCTGCCTATTTTCGCTGGCACGCGTTTCCCGATGTTTGGGCTCTACGGTGTCGGAGGCGGCGCACTGGCCTTTTCGAAGGATCTCCGCTTTGAGACTGATCCTGGCAAGAACGTCGTGCTCTTTCCAAACAACTCGACCCACACATGGCAACACGGATTCGGCTACGACCTCGGTGCCGGTGCGTCGTTGTCGCTCGGTCATCGCCGCGAGATGTTCCTTGAGGCCCGGGTCATCAACTTCAAGAAGACGGGCTACGAGGGCAACCATCAGCTCCCGATCATCCTCGGCGTCAACTGGTATTAGTCCGATCGCTGGGCTGAAGAACGACGAA
>WNFI01043665.1_pt1 | contig 14871 bp, 14 predicted proteins | sample 5400471 | NCBI WGS metagenome assembly WNFI01 (sample SAMN13153348, study PRJNA577476) | soil metagenome | isolation source: 100 cm saprolite on Douglas fir-dominated hillslope | place: USA:California | collected 2013-09-17
TGCCGAATGTCGTGACCGTGGATGTCACGCTCCCCGACGGCGACGGTCTGCGGCTGGCCCGCGAGTTCCGAGACCGATACTCGGAACTGGGCATAGTCATGCTGACCTCGAAGCAAGAGGACGACGTGCTATTCCGGGCTCTGGAGACGGGGGTGTCGGCCTTCGTAGCCAAGACAGCCCCGCTGGAAGAGGTGCTAGCTGCGATCAGGCATGCCGCGGTTGCCGCCGCTTCGTTCACGGCATCCGGCCTGGCGATGGCCGTCGCGCGCCGCCGCACGATTCAGGAGCGGCTCATGCTCAGCCCGCGCGAAAAGCAGGTACTTAATCTGCTGCACGAGGGGCTGTCCGTCCCCGCCATCGCGGCAAACATGTATATCAGCGTGTCCACCGCGAAAACCTACGTGGCGCGGCTCTACGAGAAACTGGGCGCCACTAACCGGGCGCAGGCACTCATGGCCGCCCTGCACTATGGCCTGATCTGCTACCAGCATGAGATGGCCTCGCCGACGCCGTCGGCGAGGCGGAGTACGCTGTCGGCCGCTGGTCGCCCGGCAAGCGCGATCCGGTCGATCGCCTGAGCGAGAACGGCGCTCGGCACCTGGTCACGCGGTTCTGACGGCGTCCACGAGGGGGTTGGTCGCATGGGAGAAGACAGTCGGCTACCGCCGCTGTCTCGCCGTGTGCCCGGTGCTACGAACTGGCCAAATCCGCCGGTACGCGCGACCCCACCGGTGCTGCCTGATCATGTGTTGGAGCGCCTGGGTGCCAGGCCCAAGCCCGCGCGGGAGGCGCCAACAGGGCCGCCAGACGCAGAGGCAGAGGCAGAGCGCCCGGAGAGATCGGCGCCGCCACATCGGCGGACGGGGACGGCGAACGGGCTGCGGCGGAACGCGCGCCAGGAACAGGACCACGAAGCCAGCGAGCCAAGACCGGTTCGGGTGCTGTGGCAGGCGGCGTCGGACTACGCGCTGTCGCTGGAGGTCGACGCGGATGACACCACCGAGCCGATCCCGGTCATCTCGGCAGCCGCGGACATCGCGACCGTGACAGTGGCACCCGCCAGTGCCGACGTGCAGCCTGACTTCGAATCGACTGAGGCCCTGCCGCGGCAAACCGCAGCGCAGGCCCTGACGGTGACGGCGCTCGCGCCGCGGCCAGCTCTATTGCCTCGGCGAGATCCGGGCAGCCATGGCCCGCAACCGTCGCCTGGCAGGACTCGGCAGGTAACGGCCCGACGTCCGCTGCGGTCACGTCCGGCGCCGCCACGTCCGGTGCCGCCACGTCCCGCGCTGCCACCTCCGGTGCCGTCACGCCCGGTGCCATCAGGCGAAGTGCCACCGGGCGCGGTGCCGTCAGCTGCCGATGCGGAGTACACGACGGAGCCAATCCGGGTGATTCCTGCGGCCGCGGCTAGCGGGCCCGCGGGTCCGGCTCTCGAAGAGGTCGCCGTCGGGCCCGGCCCACCTGCGCAGGCGGTCAGCGCCGCCGCGATACCAGCGGATCTCGCCCGGCCGCGGACGGGGCTGATGCGGCCGAGAGTCCCGCGGTCGCGACTGCTAAGGAACCGGCTCGGCGGTGTGCCTGCCGCCCCGGTGCTGCCTGGGCAGACGATGCTGCGACCGCTATTCGCCGAGGCCGGCACGCTCGAGGAGATGCTCGCCAGCGTGCGAGCGCAAGCCGCGGATCAAAGCGTGCGGGCCCGGCGTCTCCGCGTGATCGCGATCGGCCTCGCGGTCACGGTCATCGTCATCGTGCTCGCTGTCGTCCTTGGCCTGTAGCCGTCCGCGCGAAAGCAGTCGCTGCCGCGGACGCGTCCTCGGTTCCGTAAGACAGTAGGTACCGCGTCCTGTTAAGTCGTCACCACCTGCGGGAAAGCGACGGGACTGCGATTCCCCACATTGTCCACGGCGCGCACGCCGAACTGCACGTTGTCCTTGGCGATGTCCAGTGTGACCGTGGTGACACTGCCGACATCGATCTCGTTGGTCCAGTCCGGCGATGTGGTTTCCCGCGTCACGACCAGGTAGCCCGCGAGGTTGGGCTCGGGGTTTGCTTTCCAGGTGAGAGTGGTGGAGTTGGTGCCGGCGAGTCCGGGGGGCGCCACCACGTGGATCTGGACGTTCTTCGGCGTGCTGGGACTGGTGGCCAGGGCCCACAGCGCCGCTCCGTTCACCTTGGCGACCCGGGCGATGTAGTCGAAGTCCACGAACTGGATCAGGTCACCGAACTGCACGCCGTTGACCACCTGCGTGTTCTGGTGCTCGTGGTCGAAATTCTCCCGCGGCTCGGTGAACCTGGCCGCCGGATAACCCTGCCCTTGGAACGAGACGTGGTCGCTGGCGCGCAGGTACCGGTCGCGCCGCCAGATCAGCCGGATGTTCATGCCCGTCAGCTCGAACGGCGCCACCTCATGAACGAATCGGCCCAGCTGGCGCGCTGCCCCGTCGTTCTCGCCGCCCACAGCCTGCATGATCGAGATCTGCCCGGGGGTGACGGCGGTCGGAACGCCTTCCACGAACAGGCGGACGGTTGTTGGGTCCGGCCGGGTGCCATCCCAGGCCTGACTCGCTCCCACGATGTCATTGCTGAACATGCCCTGGACGTCGGCGCCGGCCGCCGCCATTTTCGTCGCCATAAATGTCGAGCCGTAGAGCCCTTCCTCTTCCCCCGCGACGGTGGCGAACACCAGGGTGCCGGGGAACTGGCGCGTGGCAAACAACCGGGCGAGCTCGAGCACGACGGCAACGCCAGAGGCGTCGTCATCGGCGCCGGGAGCGTCGCTGGTGAAATCCAGTACGTCGGTCACCCTCGAGTCCAGGTGCCCTGTTACGACATAGAACCGCTGCGGGGACGCTGTCCCTTGAAGCGTCGCGATGACGTTGGTGATCGTCGTCGGAACGGGAATCCGGTTCGAGACGGGCTGCACGAACGTCTGCTGCTGCACCGTCATCCGGCCCGATGACGTGGCCGCGATGGCCTGCATCTGCTGAAACGCCCAGGCAGTGGCCGCGCCGATGCCCCGAACCGGATCGGTCTGGCTGGAGGCGGTGTGCCTGGTGCCGAACTGAGTCAGCCGCAGCACCGTCGCTTGGATTCGGCTGGAATCCACTTCGCGCAGCATGGCACGCAGGTCCGGGTCGAATGCTCCCCCGGCGATGGCCGAGCGAGCAGCCTGTGCGGCAATGGCCGACGGGGCGTGGGAGATGATCGGCGCAGCGACCGCTGTGACGGCCGAGGCGGACAGAAACGCGCGGCGGGTGGAACCTTTACGGCCTTGGTCCTGATTGCTCTCCATACCGTGAATCCATATTAGATTCGAAAATAAGTCAAACATCGTAACTTTTGGTAATTTCTATGCAGCGGCGAGTCACGGACTAGCTGGATCCGCGTCAGCATTTCCGTTGAGTGCAAGATTGCTGGGTACCATGCGGGGGTAAGGTAACCTAAGTAAACGTTCGGGAGCGCGGGGCGGAACGGAGGGCTATGTACGGATACACCTCCAGCAAAGACGACTACCTCAAGCGCCTGCGCAGGATCGAGGGCCAGATCCGCGGCCTGCAGCGGATGGTCGATGAAGACAAATACTGCATCGAGATCCTGACCCAGGTGTCGGCGGCCACCAAGGCGCTGCAATCGGTCGCGCTTGGCCTGATGGAAGATCACCTGGGCCACTGCGTCGCGCAGGCGACCGCCGAGGGCGGCGATGTCGCGGCCGCGAAGGTCCGGGAGGCATCCGACGCGATCGCCCGCCTGGTGCGGTCCTGACAGCGGCGATAGCCGTTTCCTCCGGGAGCGGCTCAGCGGCGGCGGGCGGCCGCTCGTGTACCCGCGTCTAGCTGCACGCGTAGACCACCGGTCACCAAAGTGCCAGAATTCACGGAACGGTTGTTGAGCTAGCCATTCCGTGCTGGCTTCAATCCGGCTCGAGGTTGCCAGTCTCGCGGCCGTTAGGTGCCGGGAGGTGGGTGGGATCATGACTGGCGAGCGGGTTAGTGCCACAGCCCCATTTGGGAGCGCCACGATCGAGTCATGCTGGCTGTGCCGCATCCGGGTGCGAGTCGACCAGTTGGTCGCCGACGGCGGCAGCGCATGCCCCGATGTCCGCTGGTACTGCCGCGACATGCGGGGATGCACCCAGCGCTGGACGTTGCGGCTGAACCAGGGACGCGCCCCAGTGGCCGCCGCGAGGTCGTCACTGGCGCACCGAAGGATTGCCGGCTGATCAGCGCATGCGGATCAGCCGGCGCCGGCGCGCCTATTCTTCCGAGGCACGGGCCCGGTCGGCGAGCTGGCGGACCTGGCGCGCGATATCCGGCCACAGCGGCGCGGGAAGATCGTGGCCGGTACCCGGCAGCACCACAAGACGGGCACCGTCAATTGCCTTCGCCTATCGACCTGGCGCTCGATCCACTCCCGCGTGGCGTCCTCGTCGAAGGGGTAGGCGGGGGAGGCGAGTTCGCGGGCCAGCATGAGGGAGAGGTCGATGTCGCCTTCTCTCCCCTCGGGAAACTTAGCTCGCCCTAGCCTGGCCAGCAGGCCGAAGCGCACATGCCGTGCTCCTCCGATTCCAGTCGTGTCGCTGGGCATGGCCATGGCCGACACCACGCTGAGGACGCGGCCGGGGTGGCGGAGCGCGATGCGCTGGGCGATCACCCCGCCAAGCGAGGCGCCGAAGATGTGCGCCTGTTCCCATCCGAGCGCGTCGAGCACGGCTACGGCGTCGTCGGTCATGTCCTCGGAGGAGTAGCCGCGCCCCGCTTGCGGGCCAGCGCCACGAACGGGTTGCTGCCAGCGGTGTCGGGCATCCGGGACGACTGCCCGGCGTCCCGCTGGTCGTAGCGTGCTACCGCGAACCCCTGGTCGGCAAATGCCTGGCACAGCCCCGCTGGCCACCAGAATCGGGAGACGGCCAGCCCCATGACAAGAAGCAGCGGGTCGCCGTCCGAGCCAGCCAGCCTGTCGTAGGCAATCTCCACAGTCCCGTTGTGCGCATACTGCGTCGGAGTCCACGTGCTAGCCCATACGCCGCCTTCGGCTGCTTCGCTCATTTCGGCTCCTCGCTCTCGCAGCCCGGAGATCAACTGCGATCAGTGTTCGCTATATGAGGAGAGTAGCTTACTGAGTACAGTGTTCGCAATGATGGCGCAACTGAAGGCCCGGAGCCGCGGCTCGAGCATCTGGACGCGGCCTGAACGCTCGGCCCGCGGGCCGACCCCCGAACACAGCCGCGCGGAGATAGCGGCGGCCGGCGTCACGCTGGCCGATGCCCACGGCCTGGCCGCGCTGACGATGCGTTCCGTCGCGGCAGCCATCGGCACCGCCCCCGCATCCCTGTACCGCTACGTGGCAACGCGGGACGAGCTCGTCGAGCTCATGGCCGACCAGGTATACGGCGAGTACTCCCACCGCCCCGCTTCTGCGAACCCGATGGCCGACCTAATCGGGCTCGCTCATCAGGGCCGTGCCCTCTACCACAGGCACCCGTGGCTGCTCGAAATGCCGGCCACTGGGACCCTTCCCGGGCCGAACGCGCTCGTCTTCATGGAGCACGTGCTTGCCGCACTGGCCGGAACAGACCTCACCGGGCCGGCCAAGCTGGAGACAATCGGCCTGTTCTCCGGCGCCGTGCGGCTTTTCGCGCAAACGGAAATCAGCCAGCAGCGAGCGCAGCAGGACACTGCCCGGTGGCAGGGCTCACTAGGCCGTACGTCTCAAGCAGCCGTAGCCACACCTCACTGATCGTCGGGAATGACGGCACCGCGTGCCACAGGCGCCCGAGTGGCACCTCGCCCACGATGGCGACAGTCGCCGAGTGCAGCAGCTCTGCGGTGCCCGGACCGACGAAGGTCGCGCCGACCAGCACCTTCCGCCGTTCGTCGACCACGAACCTGGCCCGGCCCGCATAGCCGTCCGCGGACAGCTGCGCGCCCGACACATCGCCGATCTCGTAGTCGACAGCGCGGACCGGCAGGTTCTGGCTGGCTGCTGCCGCCTCCGTCTGCCCGACGGCGGCCACCTCGGGCTGGGTGAAGATCACCTGCGGCGCGCCCAGATGGTCGGCGGTGGCCGCCAGCCCGCTCCACGGCGCCGGCTGACCGCTGAGGTCACCGCGGGCGCGCGCGACGATCGCGTCGCCGCACGCGCGGGCCTGGTACTTGCCCATGTGCGTCAGCAGGTTGCGCCCGTTGACATCGCCGACCGCGTACAGCCAGCCGCCTGGCACGGCGCCGACCAGGCAGCTATCGTCAGCCGTCAACCACTGGTCCTCCGTCAGGCCAACGGTTTCGAGTCCGAGGCCGACCGTGCGGGGCGCGCGTCCGACCGCGACAAGTAGCTCATCGGCCACCAGGTCCGCGGCCTGTCCGTCCCCGCCGGCGCTGGTCCAGATCTCGGTCGGGGTGGCGCGAGCAAGCCTGCGGACCCGCAGGACGTTGATGTTGGTCCGCACCGTGACGCCTGCCGACCGCAATGAGGCGGCGACCAATTCGCCGGAGAAGGGCTCCATCCGGGGCAGCAGGCCCGCGCCCCGAACAAGCATCGTGACGTCTGCGCCGAGTGCCCGCCAGGCGGTGGCCATCTCGCAAGCGACGACGCCGCCGCCGATGATCGCCAGTCGCGACGGGACGGTCCCCGCGCTCGTCGCTTCCCGGCTCGTCCATACCCTGTCCGCGGCCAGCCCGGGGATTGGCGGGATCGCCGCCGTACTGCCCGTGGCCACGACCACCGCTTGCCTGGCTAGAAGGTCGACCGAATCGCCGGTTTGATCGACCTCGACCCGGCGCTCACCGGCCAGCCGCCCGCGGCCGCGGATCAGCTCGATGCCTGCCTGTTCGAGCCAGGCTGCCCCGCCGTTCTGATCGCTCCATCCGTTCGTGAACCGGGTACGGCGTGCCAGCACCGACGCGGCGTCGAGGTCGCCCGTGACGGCCTGCCTGGCGCCATCCACCGACCGCGCGGCCGTCAGCGCCGCCGGCGGGCGGAGCATGGCCTTGCTCGGCACGCACGCCCAGTAGGAGCACTCGCCGCCGACCAGCTCGGATTCGACCACCACGGCCGACAGGCCGCCACGACACACTCGGTCGGCGACGTTCTCGGCCGCCGGCCCCGCGCCGATCACGACGACGTCACATTCCTGGTCACTCACGGCGCTCTCCTCCCGGCGGCAGTCCCCCAACCCGCCCGAGTGGCCGGATGCGATCGGTGCAGGCCAATGCTGGCGTCATCGACGGACCAAGGCGAAACCCTGCCCGCCGTCTCCGGCGCGAAACTCGCATTCCGTACACTGAGCAGCCACCAATGTGGCACGTCTGGCAGCGGGAAGGTACAACTGTGACGGATACTACTGCTGAGAAATCAAGAGCGGGTAAACCCCCACACCTGGTCAGCCGTCTACTGATCGAGGCCTGCCCGCTGGTTGGCGGCCTGCCGTGCCGCAAGTGCGCGGCACTGGTGAGCTAGGAGGCAAGGCTGTGGTGTCCCCGGCCGAGCCGGTCGCTGCTCCCGCCACCGGCAGGGCTTTGCCAAGGCGGGCGCGGCACCGGGCAAGCCGCGCGCGCGGGCGGCCAATTGCACCAGGCGGGTTCGTCGTGGCCGTGCTGTTGCTCCTGCTGCCATGGACGGTGCTGGCCTATCGGCCAGCGTGGAACCTGGTCTACGTCGCGTGGATGCTTCCCGTTGCCGAACTGGCGCTGCTGGCGGCGGGACAGCTTCATTACCGGTTGAGGTATCGGGAGGCGCCTGGCAAGTTCCGCGGACTGATCATCCAGGTCACCACGACGGGCGCGGAACCCGGCCGGGTCAACGAGATCATCGGCCAGATCCGCGGCTACAACCTCACGATGGATTACCGGATCTGGGTGGTCACCGAACCCGGCCAGCCGACCGGCTATCCGCTAGCCGACAACGTGCTCGTGGTTCCTGCCAGCTTCGTTGTGAGCGCACGCAACAAGGCTCGGGCGCTTGAGTACTCCAGGCTCGCCCGAAGCGCGATGGGCCTGGACGGCGATGACATCAAGGTGCTCTTTCTCGACGATGACGTGAGCCTCACCCAGACCTACATCGAGCGGGCGTTCGCGGCTGACTATGACCTTTGCCAGGGCGTGATCACGCCAAGGACCGGCTACAGCCTGCGCCCGTTCGGGCATTTCGCCGTCAGCCACGCCGATGATTTCCGCACCCATGCCTGCCTGGTCTACTGTTCAGTCTTCCAGGGCATCCTCAGGCGCCCGCTGCACGTCCACGGCGAAGGCCTCGCGGTGACCGGCCGCGCCGAGCGACTTATCACCTGGGACTATCCGCTCATAGCCTCGGAGGACCTCGCCTTCGGCCAGCGGGCTCGGCGTCACGGCCTCCGGTGGGGCTGGTTCCACGAGTACGCCGAGGTGACCTCGCCGTGGTCGCTGCGGGATTTCCTGATCCAGCGCAACCGCTGGATCTGGGGCGACATCCATGCGATCAGGCACCGCGCGGTCCTGCCGCTCAGCGGAGCCTTGCTCGTGTCCGCCAAGTACGTGGCAGGTGTCCTCGGCCTTGCCTGCTCGGTTGCCGGGCTGTACCTGCGGGCGACCGGGCGCGTCCCGCCGACCTCCGGCATTCTCAACTACGCCAAGCTGTCGGTGCTCTGCTGGACCGCAGTGTTCTTCGCCTGCGGCTGGATCGGAGCAAGCTCAGCTCACGCGGGCCGCGACGGCGACTCGCGCCTGCTGAGCGGCGTGGTCGCGGTCATCATGCTGCCGCTTAGCGCGGCCCTGACGTTCGCCGCTATGGTGATCTCTCTGGCGCAGGGCGATCCGCGCACGTTCCGCACCATCAGGAAGACCAGATGAAGAAGATCCTCCTCGGCGCGCTGGCCGTCATCGTCGTCGTGGCCGGCTGCACGGCCGCCTCGCACCTGAAGGCGCTCCAGCCCCGGCATATGCCGGCGTCGCCGCCGCTGACCGTTCCGGGGTCCGTGGTCATTCGCCCGCCGGCCTTCCAGCGCGGCATCGCCGTCGACGCTTACACCGGTCCAGGGCACGACTTCTCAGCGGCCGCCGCCGCCGTGGTCGCATACGCCAAGAGCCTGAACGCCAATTCGCTTTCGATCACCTTCCCGTTCTTCATCAGCGGCCCGGGCTCCTCGCGCGTCTACGCGACCTCGCGGACCCCGTCGCCGGCCGAACTCGGGCTGCTGATCAGCGATGCCCAGCGAGCCAGGCTCTACGTGTCGCTGCGGCCGCTGCTGAGCGAGGGCACCCTCGGGCTGCCGTCCCGTACGCTCTGGAAGCCCACCGACGCGGCCGCCTGGTTCGCGAGCTACCGGCGCTTCCTGATGCCGTACGCCCGGATGGCCCAGGCCGACAAGGTCGGGGAGTTCTTCGTCGGCGTGGAGTTCGAAAGGTTCGGCGACTCTCCGCTCTGGAACGGCCTCGACCGGGCGCTGGCGAAGGTCTTCCACGGCCAACTGGCCTACTCGAACAACGACGCTAAGTTCCTGTCCCGATCGACCGGCGGCCGGTTGGCGTTCAAGGCCGTCGACGCCTACCACCCCATCAACCCGCCGTTCCTCAGCGGCTGGAAGGCCTGGATTCGGCGGTGGTTGCCGACCGGCACAGTGCTGACCGAGGTCAGCATCGCTGCCATCGACGGCGCGTGGCGGCGGCCGTGGCTGCACCGGGCGCAGCCGTCGCAATTCAACCCGCAGGTCCAGGCCAAGTGGTTCACCGCCGCTTGCCACGCCGCTATCGAGACCGGCCTGGGCGGCATTTACTTCTGGGCCATTCCGCTCGCCACCCGGTTCCGAGGTCCCACGCCGGCCAAGCCCGGCGCCTGGGCTCATTCTGCTGGTTCTGCCGCCATAGCCCGCTGCTTCGGAAACGCTAAGTGATCACAGTAGCCGTCGACCGGCGCGAAGCGCCGACCGTAGCTCCCGCGCGGCCCGGATGGCAGTACTGGCTGCCGCTGACGGTGATCTTGGTGGCACAGGCGCTGCTGTCGGCCAAGCTGATCTCGGGCAGCTACGCCTCCGGAGACGAGGGACGATATATCTACGCTGGCCATCAGCTGATCCATGAGCTCTGGCATGGCGGCGGAAGTCCGTATTACGAGACCTTCTTCTCCGGCGCGCCAGTCATCTATCCGGTGCTTGCCGCGATCGCAGACTCGGCCGGCGGCCTGGTGGCCGCATGCCTCATGAGTACGGTCTTCATGGTCATCGCCACGATCATGCTGTTCATGGCGACCAGGGAGCTGTTCGGATACTGGTCAGGGATACTCGCGGCCGGCCTTTTCGCGGGGCTTGGGCTGACCCAGGATCTCGGGGCACTGGCCACCTACGACGCGATGTCCTTGATGCTGATATCGATTGCGGCCTACTGCGCCGTCCGCGCGGGCACTGCACGGGGCCAGCTAGGCGCTATGCCGCGCGATGAGCCAGGGCGAGAGCCGTGGAGTGAGTCACGGGGCGAGCCCACCAGGTGGCTGCTCGCGATTCCGGTGATCTTGTTCCTGGCAAATGCGACGAAGTACATGACCCTCATCTTCGATCCGGTCGTCATCGTGCTCGCCGCGCTGCAGGTCAGCGGCTGGAAAGCGATGGTGAAACGCATCACCGCGCTGGGGCTGGCGACGCTGACGCTGGACTCGCTGTTCCTGTTCCTCGCTGGCGGTGCATACCTGCACGGGCTCATGTTCTCCACGCTTGCCCGCAAGAGCGGATCATCGGCGGTATTCGCCGCGGTCAAGGTGAGCAGTCCTGTCGTTCTTAGGGACACCTGGAAATGGATGGGCCTCCTCATCGCGGCCGCGATCCTCGCGCTGGCGATCGCCCTGCTCGCGAGAAGCGACGCCAAGACGATGGCCACGATCGGGCTGCTGATCGCCGGCGGTCTGATCATCACCGTGGAGGGCCTGCACCTGCACACAGTGGAGTCCATGCGCAAACACGACGACTTCTCCGCGTGGTTCGTGTGCGCCGCCGTCGGCTCGACAGCGGCGCGCATCCATGCCCGACGGCTCATGTCCCGGCTGGCACCGGTCGTGATCGGCTGCGCGGTGCTGGCATCCGGCGTTCACTTCAGCCAGACCGCCAAGTCGACTTACGAGGCCGGGGGTTCGGACACGACGCTGCAAATCGCAAGCCAGCTTCGGCCCTACCTGGGGCTGCCCGACGGTCGGTTCCTGATCGGCGGGCTGGCCAACGAGCAGCTGGTCTTCATCGCCGGCCTCGGCATTCACTGGTATCAGCTCGGCGATGACCTGTACATCAAGTATCCGGTCCCCGGCCGCGGCGGGGACTCGCACGGGCAGGCCATGGGACCCGCGTGCTTCCGCCTCCGGCCCGGGTGCATGTACCTGGAAGGCGTCGCCGGGTACCGGGCGGCCATCCATGCCCACTGGTTCGACCTCATCTCCATGTGGGGAGGCCACGGGATCAAGCAGGACATCGAGATCGAGCGGGCGATCGAGCACACACCAGGCTACGTTCTGATCGCGATCGTCGCCGGCGCCCCGACCTGGATCTACGCCCCCGCGTACCGTCATGTCGCTTGACCGCAATGGCGCGATTGCGGCGGTGCTGGCTTCAGATGCTGGCTTCAGTTGCTGGCCGGCTCGAAATGGCTGAGAATCCGGCGCGCATAGTAGGACTCCCACGGTTCGCCTGGCTGCTCTGCCGTGAACTGCCGGTCGAGGCTGACCAGGAGGTAGATCAGCTCGCTGCGGACCGGCCTGACGGTCAGCAGGTCCGGCAGTTCGGACAGGTTGATCAGCCACCACGCGTACCAGCTGGCCCAGTCATCGTCCGCGCCGTCCACGATCCGGAATACCCGGTGGTGCGTCTCACTTGCCTCGTGCAGCAGCTCGCTTATCCGTTCCGATGTCATGATGTCTCCCTCGCCGTGGCTGTCCGATCAGTAAGCCATCCATCCCCCGTCGACCATCAGGTTTACCCCGCTGATGTAGCTGGCCTGGTCCGATGCCAGGAACGCGACCGCGGCGGCGACGTCACCGCCCGTGCTCGACCGCGATCTGCCTGGTCATCTGGACCAGGCCGCCCTTGCTAACCGCGTAGCTGAAATGGCCTGGCACGCCGACCATGCCGTGCTGCGAGGTGATGTTGATGATGCGGCCGCGCACCTCGCCGCGCGGATCCTGGGCCAGCATCTGGCGGACCGCTGCGCGGCACAGCATGAACGGCCCCCGCAGGTTGACCGCGATCATCGCGTCCCAGTCCGCGTCGAGCGTGTCGATGAGGGGCTTGGAGTGCAGACCCGCCAGCACAGCGTTGTTGACCAGGACGTCGAGGCGGCCGTAGCGGCTGGCCGCCAGCGCGACCAGGCTCTCGCAGTCCGTCCGCGATGACACGTCGGTGCGGACGAACTCGCACCTGCCGCCCTGCCTGCCGATTTCCTCGTCCGTGGGCTCGCCGCCGGTCAGCGGGTCGCGGCGGACGTCCGCCAGCAGGACCGGGAAACCGTCGGCGGCCAACCTCAGCGCTATCGCCTTGCCGATTCCCGACGATGATCCGGTGACAATCGCTGAGCCGGTCACCCGCGCATTGTCGCAGACCGCGGACGCTGCCCGGTCACTCAGCCACCGGCATGGTCCGTCCATTCCGCCAGCCGGAGAAGACCTGCGCGCCGCTCAGCGCCGCGACCTGCTCGGCCCGGGCGGCGCCGATGTCGCAGACCGCCGAGACCGAGTCGTCGTGTCTGCTGGCCCAAACTCTGAGCATGACGCGGCCCGATCCAGCCAGCGCCGATGAGCCCAGCCCTCATGGCCGGTCCGGCGCTCACGCGAATTCCAGCAGGATCTTCCCGGCCTTGCCGGGGACCGCCAGGTGGTCGAACGCCGCCGCGGCCTCCGCCGCCGGGAACACGCGATCTATCGCGGGCATCGCCCGGCCCACGGCGAGCAGCGGGACGACCGACCGGGCAAACGCCTGCACCGCCGCTGCCTTCTCCTCTACCGGGCGGGCGCGCAGCATCGTGCCGCGCACGCTGGCCCGCTTGGCCATCAGACGACGAAGAGAGATGGCTGCCTGTTCGCCAGCGCCGGTGCCGACGATAACGATCCGTCCTTTCAGCGCGAGGACGTCGAAATCGAAATCGAGATTCGGCGCCCCGACAAGCTCGAGCACTACATCCGCGCCGCCCAGCGCGGCGATGCGCTCGGCGGCGGTGTCACCGGTGACAACGATCGCACCTTCGGCGGCGAGCGCCCGGGCAGAATCGGGCGACCTGACGAGGGCGACGACCCGGGCGCCGGCTGCGAGCCCCAGCCGGACGCCTGCGGAGCCGACCGCGCCGTTCGCGCCGTTGATGAGCAGCACCTCACCGAGCTCGAGCCCGGCCTGGGTGAACACGGCATCGTGCGCGGTGATGTATGCCTCAGGCACTGCCGCGGCGACATCGTCAGCCAGGCTGTCGGGTATCGCCGCGACGTGCCGCTCATGAACGGCCACCCGGTCGGCGAGGCCGCCGCCGCCCACGATGCCGAACACCCGGTCGCCTGCTCGCCAGGCCCGGACGCCTTCCCCGGCGGCGGCTACCACACCGGCCACCTCGAGGCCAGGGACGTCCTGCGGCGCGCCCGCAGGCGGCGGGTAACTGCCTTGCCGCTGCGCCACATCAGCCCAGTTCACGCCCGCGAACCGGGCCGCTACGACGATCTCGTGCGAGGCAGGAACCGGGTCGGGGCGTTCGGTCAGCCTGACAACCTCGTTGCCGCCAGTTCCGCTAAACGTCACAGCCCTCATGTCTGACCTCCAGTCGTGCGATGTCAGCATAGGAGCCGTGAGTGCAGTCGCGCGCTGGGCAAGGGAGAATCCCCGGTCCGCAGCGCTGAGCCAACGGGCACGCCGCGTGCTGCCCGGCGGCGTGACGCACGACGTCCGGCTGGCCGCGCCGTTCCCGCTGGCGGTGGCTCGGGCTGAGGGAGCGCGCAAGTGGGATGTCGACGGGCACGAGCTCGTCTGCTACGTGATGGGCCACGGGTCACTACTGCTGGGGCACAGCCATCGCGAGGTGGTCTCGGCCGTGGCGGCCCAGGCGGGCCGGTCGTTCCACCCGGGCGCCTGTCATGAGCTGGAGAGCGCATGGGCCGAACAGGTGATCCGGCTCGTCCCGTCCGCGCAGCGAGTGCGCTTCACCTCGAGCGGGACCGAGGCATCGCTGCTGGCTCTCCGGCTGGCCCGGGCAGCCACGGCCAGGAACAGGATCGTGAAACTGTCCGGGCATTTTCACGGCTGGCACGACCAGGTGGCCGTGGGCTCTGATCCGCCTTTCGACCAGCCGGACACGGCGGGGCTCCCCGGCGCCATCACCCGCTCGGTTGCCGTGATCCCCGCCGACCCCGAAGCCCTAGCCTGCCAGCTCAGCGGCGGCGACGTCGCCGCCGTCATCCTGGAACCGACCGGAGCGGCCTGGGGTACGGTGCCGCTTCCGCCAGGGTTTCTCACCGCGGCGCGGCGCCTCGCGGACCAGGCAGGGACGCTGCTCGTGTACGACGAGGTGGTGTCTGGCTTTCGCTGGGCACCAGGCGGTGTTCAGGAGATCACCGGGGTGCACCCGGATCTGACCATCCTCGGCAAGATCCTGGCCGGGGGCATGCCGGGCGGTGCCGTCTGCGGCCGTGCCGATCTGATGAGCTGTCTGGCTGGCCCGGAGGCCGGCCCGCGGCGGGTGGCGCATCCTGGCCCCCACAACGCCCACCCGCTATCGGCCGCCGCAGGCATCACCACGCTGGAACTCGCCGCTTCCGGCGAACCGCAGGCAGCCGCTGACCGCCTCGCCGGATTCCTGCGCGAGGAGCTCACCGGGGTGTTCCGGCGATCCGGGGTGGCCGGCTGCGCCTACGGCGAGAGCTCGACCTTCCACCTGATGTTCGGGCACT
>WNFI01081313.1_pt1 | contig 14868 bp, 13 predicted proteins | sample 5400471 | NCBI WGS metagenome assembly WNFI01 (sample SAMN13153348, study PRJNA577476) | soil metagenome | isolation source: 100 cm saprolite on Douglas fir-dominated hillslope | place: USA:California | collected 2013-09-17
AAGTAACGCCAGAACGGAACGTCGGCGCCAGGGTAGTTTGCGGAAAAAAGCAGCGTGAGCATGAAGATCGCGCCGCAGACGCTGGCCACACGCACCCAGATGCCGGTGAGCAGCGCGATCGCGATCGCCAGCTCTCCGCAGGTCGCAAGATAAGCGATGGCGAGAGCGTGCGGCAGCACGAAGTTCTGCAGGACCGGACGCATGAAGGGGTAGGCGCCGTCCTGGATGAAGAGGTTGATCCAGTACTGAAAGCCGCCACCGTAGATGAATCCGCCGGAGCGGATCTTGTACTGCGCGTAGATCAGAAACAGTGTACCCACGGCAATGCGCAGGAACGCGAGTGCCCGGGCGTTGCTTGGAATGGGCTGTTTCATGGGGCTGCCGGAACCCCCGCGCCGAGGTCTAAAACTGCTGCATCATATAGTTCAACGACAGCAGCCGTGTTGACCCTTGATTCCACACGAGGAGTTGAGTTAGAGGAGTCTCATGGCAACGGTAATCGGGTGGCTCGAGCATGTCGGCGTCGCATTCGTGTTCCTGCTCGTTCTGGTGGAACAAGCCGGGCTGCCGATTCCTGCCTATCCGCTGCTGATCATCGCTGGAGCCTGGTCGGCGCAGGGTGGGGCGCCTTACACATCCATCACGGCCGCCGCGGTGACGGCGTGCCTGATTGCCGATCTTGGGTGGTACGTCGCGGGCCGCCGTCTCGGCAGTCGCGTGTTGCGCGCGATGTGCAAGCTCAGCCTCGAGCCGGATTCCTGCGTAGCGTACACCGAGCGGGTGTTCATGCGCTTTGGGACGCGGGTTCTGGTGTTTGCGAAGTTCGCCCCCGGGCTCGGCGCCGTGGCCACCGCGATGTCGGGAGTCGTGGGAGCGTCGCTCGCCGGCTTTGTAGTCTACGACCTGATCGGCGCGACTCTGTGGGCGGGCGCAGGTATCGCGCTCGGCGTCATCTTTCACAATGCCGTGGACAGCGTCTTCGCCGAGCTGGCGACACTCGGTCGGGTGGGAGCCGTCCTGATCCTGGGGATCTTCGCTGCGTTCCTGGCGTTAAAGTGGTGGCGGCGCCACGAGTTTTTTCACGAGCTTCGGATGAGCCGCATATCGGTCGGGGAACTCTCGCGCCTGCGGGAGTCAGGAAGCCCTCTCATGATCATCGATGCGCGACCGAGTGACAGTCGCGCCAGAGACGGAATGATCCCGGGAGCGGTTGCCTTCGAGACGCTGGGAAGCGACGTGACCGCAGTGCGTCGCCAGGGCGAAGTGGTCGTCTATTGCGCGTGTCCGAACGAAGCGACCGCGGCGCGTGTGGCGAAGCGCCTCATGGCCATGGGCTTTCACCCCGTTCGGCCGCTCACCGGGGGCATTCATGCCTGGCTCGATGCCGGCTTCGCAGTCGAGCGGCCTCGCTGAGCACGTAATCCCTGCAGGCCGCTCATGGCGTACAGCGAGGAAGACCTCCTGGGAACCTGGAAGATGGTGGGCGCTTCCAGTCAGGATGTGAATACCGGCGAGGTCACCGAGGCTTTCGGCGGCCCGCACCCCGTCGGGTTCATTTCATACGGGAAAGATCACCGAATGATGACGGTGGCCGCGTACGACAACCGGATCAACCCGGATCACGTGGATCATCCGACATCCGAGCAGCGCGATCAGCTGTTCAGAACGATGTTCGCTTACGCGGGGACGTACACGGTCTCTGGAAACTCGGTCCAGCATCACATCGAAGTGTCCTGGAACGAGACCTGGACGGGCACCACTGTCACTCGCGATATCCGCTTCCAGGATGGGAAGCTGGTTCTGACCACCCGCTCTCCATTGAGCCTCGACGCCAAGACGGTGATGCTGACGGTGATCTGGGAGAAGGTGAGCCAGGCCTGACTACGGCGACCGAGCGCAGAGCTCGAGACCGGGCGTCGCGATCCTCGCGACGCCCGGAACAAGTCAGCCTGAGCCGTGCAGGTCTTCTTTCGTCTGCTTGCTCGCCTGTCGAATGACGCTCTTCGTGTCTGCCTGGGGCTTGAGCTCGTGAATGGCCTTGCCGAGGCTCACCGCCCCGGAGCCGATGAGCTTCGCGCGCAACGTCTCGAATGGAATGTCGAGATTCTTGCTGACGTGCGCCGCTGAAACGCAGTCGCCCAGGGTCTTGAATCCGGCACAAGCCTGCTGCGCACTGCTGCCGGTCAGCTCCTTGATCTCGGAGGACAGTTTCGCATTGTCGTCGAGCTGGTCGCTGAGGCTGCGTCCGTGGGTTCCGGTATCCGGCTTGTCTTGCGAGGAGTGTCCCATCGCGCCGTGATCCGACATGCCTCCGGGCACGCCACTGCCCATGGGCCGTCCCCCGCCCATGCTGCCCGGCGGTGCCGCGCCGACCCCGAGGCTGAATATCACCGCTGCTGAGGTCACCAGAATGAGAGTCGATCTGTTCATAGGTCCCTCCGAAAGAGGATCTGGGCGCCGCTGATTCCCTGTGGCGGCGCTCTGCCGTGCCAGATCCTGGGATCTCCTGACTGAACGCGGGCTGAACGGCTGCCGACGCGACTTAATGTGACTGGGCTCTATTTCTCCACTCGTGAGGTGCGATGCACGTCCGTGTGCTCGCTCCGGGGCCGTGCTTTATTTGACAGATCTCCGGTAGGCCGGTGCCGATGAGACCGGTGTCACGCCATGCATCACGACATCAGATCCATCCGATGACTATCAGCCGCGCCACTTCGGAATCGGGCGAGGCGCCGGACGTCTCCGGCAGGACCGCGCGGCCACCAGATCCGGTCTTTGTCTCCATGGTTCGCCTGGCCGCCACGGTCTGCCAGGCGCCTCTGGCGTCCATCGCCCTTCCTGAAAGTGGTGTGAGCTGCTGGTGCACCCGGAGCCGTGTGCTGCCGGCCGACGGAATGCCCCAGCGTGATCCCTTCCTGCCGCACGTGGCTCGGGAGAAGGGATTGTTCACCGTCGCCAATGCGGCGCACGACCTGCGTTTTTCTCAAGACGAGTGTGTAACGGGCCCGTTGGCGGTTCGATCTTACGCGGGCATCGCGTTGCGGACGGCGAATGGCAAGCTCATGGGCACGCTGGCTGTATACGACACGGTTCCGCGGGAGCTCTCTCCCAGGCAGGCGCTGGGGCTCATCCTCGTGGCACAGCAGGCCGTGGCCTGGATCGAGCAGCGTGTGCGCGCTGTCGAACCTGCAGGCGATCGGGCGGTGAGCGCAACAGCCCTGGTCGAAAGCGCCCCGGTGGCGATCTATCAAACCGACGCTGCCGGTAATCTGACCTACGTCAATCCGGAATACCGCCGAGTCTTTGGCCTCGGGCCCGGGCAGAGCGAGAACGACTGGGCGCAGGGCGTGCATCCCGAGGACCGGGCGCGCATGGAGCAGGCCTGGGCCGACTTTTGCGCGAATCCCCGTCCGATGCAGTTCGAGTTCCGCACCGCACGCCGCGCGGGGGCAGTCCGCTCCTTCACTGAGAGTGTCGTGCCCGTCGAGGGTGCGCCCGCCTTCGTAGGCACGATCAGCGATGTCACCGACCTCGTGTCGGTCCGCACCGACCTGCGCCGGATCGAAGCGCTGTTTCGCAACACCATCGAGGGAGCGCCCATTGGCATTGCGTACACAGACCGTGCGGGACAATTCCTGCGCTGCAATCGGGCGTTCAGCAGCCTCCTCGGCTTTACTCCCGAAGAGCTCGAGAGCCGATCCATCATCGAGCTCACCCATAGCGAAGACGTCGCGCTCACGACCGTGGGACTTGATCGACTCTGGCGTCGGGAAGTCCCCTTCGTGGACCTCGAGAAGCGCTACTGCCGCAAGGACGGCAGCGCTCTGTGGGTCCGGGCGACGAAGTCATTGGTGCCGCAAACCGAGGGTGCGCCCGAGTGCCTGGTCGAGTTCATCCGCGACATCTCGGTCCGCAAGCACCTGAGCACGGAGCTCGAAGAGCACAAGGCATTGCTGGAAACGCTGATCGCCAATCTGCCGCTGGCACTCATTGCCTGCGATGCCGACGGCCGGGTCACGCACTACAACCGTGAGGCGGCCGAAATGTGCACCATGCAGCGCCACGAATCCGCCGCCCGAACCCCAGATGAATATTCAGTCGGCGCGCAGATATTCCGGGCCGACGGCCTGACACCGGTTGACCGGGCCGAGCGTCCGCTCGCGAGGACTCTGCGAGGCGAGACGGTTGAAAACCTCGAGCTCGTCATCGTCCCGCGGGATTCCCCGCAACGGGTGACACTCTCCAACGGCCGCCGCCTGGTGGGGCAGGGCGGCCGGCCCATGGGGGCTCTGGTGGTCACTCAGGACATCACCGAGCGCAGGCGCTCGGAGCTCGAGCTCGAACGGGTGCACGAGCAGGTGCGCTCGTCCGCTCGCCAGGCCGGCATGGCGGAAGTCGCTACCAACGTTCTGCACAACGTCGGTAACGTCCTCACCAGCATCAACGTCTGCGCGGCCCTGCTCACCGACGGATTGAAGCGCTCCAAGGCACCCGATCTGTGTCGTGTGGCCGCTCTGCTGCAGGCCCAGGGCGCACAGCTCGGGGAATTCATGACGAGCGATGAGCGCGGCAAGCTCGTTCCAGGCTATCTCCACGCGCTCGGCGAGCAGCTGGTCAACGATACCCGCGCGGCGCTCGAGCACGCAGCATCGCTGCGAGAGAACCTCGAGCATGTCAAGAATGCCGTAGCGATGCAGCAGAACTATGCCAAGGTCACGTGCGTCCGTGAAACGGTGAGCGTCGTCGACTTGGTCGAGGACAGCCTGCGCTTGTGCGCCGGCGCCTTCACGCGCCATGGGATCGAGCTGTGCCGTGAATTCGAGCCCACTCCCCCGATTACGGTCGACAAGCATAAAGTCCTGCAGATCCTCGTGAACCTGGTGCGCAACGCCAAGTACGCCTGCGATGAGTCGGGGAAGAAGGACAAGCTGCTGAGGCTGCGCGTCGAGAGTGACGGCAAGGTGGTTCGTATCTCCGTCATCGACAACGGCGTAGGCATCGCCCCTGAAAACATGAGCCGCCTGTTCACCCACGGCTTTACGACCCGTCGCTCGGGCCATGGATTTGGGCTCCACAGCGGGGCGATGGCGGCCCAGGAGCTCGGTGGCTCGCTACGCGCCGAAAGCGCGGGTCCGGGACAAGGCGCCACATTCGTCCTCGAGCTCCCACGGGAGTCCGCGCAGGCCGCCGGCCCGCAGCCGTAGCGTTCCGCCGGGCTCAGAACAGGAACGGCAGAACCTGGGTGCCTTCCTGCCGCACGGCCTGCAGCTCGTTCGGGTCGATGTCGAGGGATTTGAGGATCGTCGCGGCCACCTGCGAGCTCAGCACCGGCGTCTTCACCACGCGGCGGTCCAATGACGGGTTGGACACGATGAGCCCCACGTTCGTGTCGCCGAAGCTGAACCCGCCGTGCTCGGCCACCTTGTTCTTGGACGCGCCGGTGTAGATCGTGCCGTAGACCGGCTGCACGATGATGTCCGGGGTGCGGCTGTCGTGCAGGGGATCCCGGAACTTGAGCTTCAGCTCCTCGCCCGCCATCACCTCGTCGATGTCGAGGGCCTGTGCATTCTGATTGAGGTAGTCGGTGACCAGAGTTGTCTTCGTCTGGTCGGGCAGCCAGATGAGCGCCACGTCATCATCCTGCACGTAGCCGCACGGACCCTCGGGGCAGTTGTTGCCCGCGTTGGTGATGATCCGGGCGGCTTCATTCGTGGTGCAGTCCGAGACCTTGCACACGAGATCGGCGAAGTGCCCGGGCTTGACGAGCTTCGCGGGGTTGATGGGCGACTGGCCGTGCTTCGAGGTCACGATGATGAGCGTCGAGTCGTAGAGTCCCTCGCTCTTGAGCGCCCGGATGAACTGCCAGAGCGCATCGTCGGTCTTCTTCAATCCGTAGGCGAGCACCGCGGATGGCGTTCCCGAGCCGTCGAGATACCCGCCGTGCTGCCCCCTCCTGGTTCCATCGTGGTTGAGGCCGTGAATCTCGTTCAGGATCGCCGCCACCTTGAGCGCATCGTTCTGCGAGGTGCACACGACGCTCACGGTGTTGTCAAACCCGGGGGCGTTGGTGATCTCGGGGGTATAGAGGTCATCGACCCCCTGCCCCGAGGGCCCGTTCACGAGGTCGTACGCCGGATGCTTGTCCGCCCACGCCGTGTTGCCGGCGTGCTCGGCCTTGATGACCTCGAATACCGTGTTCACCCGCAGCGCGCTGTGCGGGTACATCGGGACGCAATTTCCCGCGGCGTCGCGCTGGCGGGGCAGGGCGTTGGGATCGATCACGTTCTGCGAAGCGTTGTTCACATACCGGTCGATGGACTCGTCGAAGATCATCTGCGTTCCCGGTAGCCCGGAGCAGGTCGTGTTGTCGGGAGCCCAGATCGCGCGGTCGTAGCTGTAGTCATAGAAGAGACCGTGACTGCGCGGGGACCCCCCGGTCACCAGCGCGAGCAGGCCCGGGAAGGAATCTGAATTGGCGGGCGTGCGGGCATTCGAGAAGGTCACCCCGTGACCGCTCAGCTCCGCGAGCGCCGAGCCCGGATGGGCTGCGACGTAGTTGGCGACATCGAGCGCGTGCATACCGTCGATGCTGATCAGCAGCACCCGCAGGCTGCGGCCATGCTCCAGGGCGTCAGCCCGGATTGCCAGCAGGGCGGGAAGGAGCGCAAGGCCCCACATGGCAAGGCGCGTCAGTCGTCGCATAGAGCCTCCCTTTCTCCGGAGTCGGTGGTTGGTGCGAAGCCGCTATGTTCCAGGCGCTGTGTGACGCATCGATTACGGAGCGGTTGGGCGCGTTCCTCCCATGCCCGCCTCGGCAGGGACTGAATTGCGCTCCCATGCCTGCGCTACGGCGGGGGCTCCGCGCCATATCACTCAAGGGGATCATCTGATGAAGACACTCAGGCAGGTGACGAACATGTTCGGTTTGGCCGTCGTACTGCTCCTCGGCGGCCTTCAGTCGTCGGGCGCGGATGCGGCCGCCGAGCTGGCAGCCATCCACGCCGTCGACGATGCGTGGGTTACGTCCTTTAGCGCCGGCGACGCCGATACGATGGCCGCTCAGTATGATGAGCATGCGGTGCTTCTGCCGCCGGGTGCGCCGGCCGCGAAGGGTCGGGCGGCAATTCGCGCGTTCTTCGCCCGGATGATTCCCGCGGCGGCCAAGGACGGTCTTGCCTTCTCACTCGACCCCAAGCCCGCCGGCGGTGTCCGTGGGGATATGGGCTGGTCCTCCGGAACCTACGTGGTGAAGGACAAGACAGGGCACGTGGTCGAGACCGGAAAGTACCTTTCCGTCTCGAAGAAGAAAGACGGCAAGTGGCTCTACGTTCGCGACACGTGGAATTCGGACGCCGCACCGGCTGCGGCGGAGCCTGCCGCGCCACCGAAGAACGCACCCGCGAAGCCCTGATCAGCATCGCGCTGCAGCAGCAAACGGACATTCCATGAAAGAGTGATCAGGGCGACGATGCCATGATGGCGGCGTCATGACGGCGCCTGCGTAACGGATTGATGCGTAACGGACTGAAAATCTGCACTCCAGGGAGGGTCTCATCAATGCCTAACACCACAGCCTTCCGGCTCCGGCCGATGAATGTCCATGTGGGCCCCGGATCGAAGGCCGAAGAGAAGTACCGCGCCATGGCCGGCATCCAGGACCTCAAGCCCGAGGCGCTGGCACCGGGCCTCCCGCCGACTCCGGCGCACGACCTGATCTACCACGGCGGCAGGACCATCCCGAGTCTCACGTACGCGAGCCTGTACGTCGGTGGCGATGGCTGGGGGGCCGATGACATCAGGAGCATTGATGCGGCGCTGGCGGGCGCAATGACCGAGCCCACATTGAACAATGTCATGGCGCAGTACTTCACGGCGGTGCCGGTGACGCTGCCGAAGCCCTCGCGCCTGCTCCCGGGCGCAGCGCCGGCGCGCATGTCACAGGGAGACCTCGAGGCGCTCCTCACCGAGCTCATGAGCAAGGGACAGCTCGGCGGCTTCGACTGTTATCACGGCTCGGTCCTGGTCGGGGGGACGACACTCTACTACGCGGTCGGCGTCTACTCCGAACAGCGGGCAGACGGAACCCTCAACGGCATCCCGGCGTTCGACAAGCCGTGGAAGAGCGTCGTCGCGACCTTCTATCACGAGCTCAACGAGGTGCGTACCGATCCCGATGTGGCGCAGGCGATCGCCGGCGCACCCTCGACGGTGCTCGGCTGGACTTCGCGCAGCGGGGAGGAATGCGGCGACTTCCCCGTCTTCGAGGCAAACCCGCTGTCGCTCGTCTTCCAGGAAGTGCCGCTGCGGAGCGGCGGCGCGGCACCCGTGCAGTTCATGTATTCCGACTTCGTGCACGGACCGGAAGGCCCGATCGCATCACCGCGCCCGCCCGTCGCTGCCCGCAAGCTCAAGCACCGGTGACCTGACATCGGCGCCGCGTGAAGGCGGAGATCTCATGTCCGCAAGAAAAGCCAAGGCCCCGAAGAAGCGAAAGCCGCGCCGCCCCTCGGGCACGAAGTCGATACCCAAGGCAAGGCCGCGCGCCGCGCCCAAGCCGAAGCCCAGGCACCGGCCGGCACCGACTCCCCCACCACAGCCGACCCCGACCGTGAGCCCGATCGAGCACGTCGTCATCATCGTCAAGGAGAATCACACCTTCGATAACTACTTCGGCACCTTCCCGGGGGCGGTTGGCGCCGTGCTCGGCAGAGCCGTCGATCCCCAGATACCGGACCCGCCCCATAATCACGGCGCCTGGCTACATCGCGACGATCCGGCGCCGAAGGGCGCGCTGCGCCTGCAGTACGGCGAGGCCGACATCCCGGAGTACTGGGCGCTCGCCCAGCAGTACACGCTCTGTGACAACTACTTCACCGAGATCGCGAGCCAGTCGGAGCCGAATCACCTGGTGCTGATCACCGGGGGCTCACCGCTCATCGACAACTCGAGCCCGCATCGCACCTACCAGCCACGGCCGCCGTTCGACCTGCCGTCGCTTCCCGCCACGCTGAAGGCGGCCGGCCGTGAGTGGCGCGCCTACTCGGACGACCCTGCGGCGTCCTATTTCCGGCACATCAAGGCGCTCGCGAGGGATCCGTGGAACGTGAATGGCAGGCAGTTCGATCAGGACGCCGCCGCGGGCACATTGCCGGCCGTCGCCTGGCTGTACGCGCCGGGGCCGTTCGGCGAGCATCCCGGGCCTGCCAACGGCAGGCCCAATGTCGGGCCCGGATCGCAGTGGACTGCGGCGCGGGTCGCCGCGGTCGCCAGCGGCCCGCTGTGGCCGAAGACCGCGATCTTCATCACCTGGGACGACTGGGGTGGTTACTACGACCACGCGACGCCGCCCAACGTGCTGCAGTGGGACCGGGGCGGCCCCCCGGGCTACCAGGGCTCGCAGTTTCGCTATGGCAGTCGCGTGCCGTGCCTGGTGGTGAGTCCGTACTCGAACGTCGGGATTGACTTCGCCTTCCACTCGCACGTGAGCCTCGTGAAATTCTGCCTGCGGAATTTCCGCTTGCCTGCCCTCGGCGCGTTCGATGCTCTGCCGAACGACAAGTCCGACGACATGTGGAGCTGTTTCGATTTCGCCTCGCCGCCGCGACTCGCAGTGCCGTCCCCGGTACCCCGGTAACGGCGCCCCGGTGGGATGCGAAGGAGCGGCAGCACCATGACGAATCTAGGCGACCGGCTGAAGCGGCTCTCCTTCCCCGATACCGAGTTCGACACGGACGTTCGCCATACGTATTTCGCGCTGCGATGCGGGCTCGGCGGAATCGGAGCGTTGCTGCCGATCGTCCTGGTGGGGTGGGGAAGGATCTGCGGCATTCCGTCGGGCAGGATGAGCGCGCTGAGCGCCTTCTACTGGCTGCAGGTCGGCGCGCACGCTCCACTACGCGATTGGTTCGTGAGCTCGCTCGCCACCGTTGGGATCTGCCTCATCGTTTATGGAGGATACGGTCGGCTCGAGAACTGGCTGCTCAACGTCGCCGGGGCCGCGATCATCGTCGTGGCGCTCAACCCGATGGCGTGGCCTCCGCTTTACGCTCCCGGTCTGCCCGTTCACGAAACCGCGGCATTTGTCTTCTTCGGGTTGATCGCTGCGACCGTGTGGTTTTGCGCGGGCAATACGCTGCTCGAGGATCTGCAGCAGGTTCGGGCCCGCTGGCTGCGGATCTACCGGGTCTTCGCGATCGCGATGGCGGCTGCGCCGCTGGCGGCGTTTCTCCTTGCGAGGAAGGATCAGCGGATCATCTGGATCGAAGCCTTGGGCGTGTGGGTTTTCTCCGCCTACTGGATCGTCAAGACCTACGAGCTCTCAAGAGTCTCCAGAGTCGAGCCGCCGAGCGGACCGGCTCCACGACTCCGGTGGGTTGGAGGAACACTCAAGATCGTGGGTCCGCAGGCGGGGCCGATGCCTACCGATCGAGTTCCGGGTAGTGCCGGAACAGATCCTCGTTGTTGAAGGCGAGACGGCGGCCCGAGGCGACGTAGCGCGCGATGCGGGGGCGCGCGAACACGGCCTCATGCAGCGCGCGCAGCCGCGGCCGGGTGCGCAGTGCCTTGCCGCTCGCTGCAGGGAAGGCAAAGCGCAGTCCTGCAATCATCTGCGCCGCAGACAGGTCCACGTAGCTCAGGCGCGCTCCGACCATCCAGGGTGCGCGGGCGCGGTTGAGCTCGAGAACGCGCTCGAAGTAGTCGAGGAATTTCCCCAGCCGCACGTTGAGGAAATCCTTCGTGCGCCGCCGGGCCGCCGCCTTCTGCTCCTCGTAGGCATAGCCGTCGCCGAGCGGGTGGTGGGTGTGGAAGATCTCCTGGTAGAGATCGAGGAGGGTGAGCTCGAGCTGGTGCGCCCAGAGCTTCCCGGCCTCATCCCGCGGCGCGAGTCTCAGCCGCCCGCCGAGGAAGAGCAGGATGTTCGGCGTCTGAGCGATGAGCGCTGATCCGGCCTTGAGGACCGGAACGGCAAACGGCGCACGCTGCTGACCCCGGGCCTCGAGCATCCTGAGAATGGCCGGCACGAGCGCCACGTCACGGTAGCGGGCGCCGCCTTCTTCGAGCGCCAGGCGGATGAATTCCGCGCGTCCCTGGATACCGGGCCAGTAATAGAGCTCGTACACCGCCCCCGGTGCTCGCGCCTTGAGCCGCGGCGCCGGTCAGAAGCGGTAGTTGACGTGCGCCTTCACCCAGCGCGGCATGCCCGGGTACACCTGCGCGAGGCCGTTGATCGAGGTGTTGTCGAAGCCCATCGTGCCGTAATGCTTGTTCGCGAGATTCTCGATCGAGGCACCGATCTCGAACTTGCCGCCGGCCGGGGCGTAGGTCACGCGTGCGTTCGCGAGGCCGAAGCCCGACTGCTCGACGACCGGCAGGTCCGTCAGGTTGAACCAAAAGCTCGAAAGATAGTTACCGTCGACCTGGAAGGACATGTGCCCTGATCCAAGCGGAAACGTGTAGCGGGCGAGCGCATTCGCGGTCCAGCGCGGTGCGTTGCCCGGCACAAAGTCGCCATTGATGCGCTCGCCCGCCGCCGTGCAGCATCTGCCCAGCACGTTCTTGATGATCGCATCGACGTACGCGACACCCGCGCCGAAGCGCCACGATTCGGTCGGCACCCACTCGAGCTCGAGCTCGGCACCCTTGTGCGTGGCGTCTGCGTTCACGACCTGCTGCAACAGGCCGATCACGTAGACGAGCGCCTGGTAGTCCTTGTAATCGTAGTAGTACGCGGCGCCGTTCAACCTCAGCTTGCGGGCCGCCGCCCTTGACACCGCGGTTGTAGCTCACGTACGTCAGTACGCCCGGTGCCAGATGGAAGTCGAGCTCTGCTTTGCCGCTGACGAGGCTATCCGAGCGGCTGTTGCTGTAATCGGTGAGCGGGGCGCCGGCGAGCCGCGTGAGTGTCAAAATGTTGCCGGTCGTGCTCTGCGGAAAGAACTCATACGGGAACCAGGTGAATTGGAAGTCCTTCTTGTCCGAGGTCACGCGCGCACCGACCGTCAAGCCGACCAGGTCGCTCAAGCGATATTCGACCTGGGCGAAGGCGGCGTACGACTTGGTCAAGAGCTCATACGGCGATCGTGTCGACGGAATTCCACCGGCATCGCGCCCGGCGGTGGCCGGCGCCTGGACGAAATCGTTCCAGTAGGGAGCCGACCCGTAGGGCCACGCACCGGGCACGTACCCGCCATTCGGATTTGAGCCGCTGTTGAACTCCTCGGCGGTGAAGAACGACGGGCCCTGCCAGCCTTCGTAGTACTTGCCGTTGATCCGCAGGCCGTAGAGTCCCGCGGTCCAGTTCAGCTGCTTGTCGCCGCCGTTGAGGCGAGCTTCGATCGACTGCTGGTCAACGTTGCTGCCGTTGAAGAACTGGAACAAGGTCACGGGCGATGCGTCCGAGTCCTCCTGGTAGTCCTTGCGGAACGATGAGTAGTCGCCGACGACGGTGAGCGTCGTGCTGCCAAAGGCGCGCGTGTACTTGGCGGTCAGGCCGCTGCTCTTGAGACGCGTGTAGCCGCTGATGCTGTCGCGGATCGTGAACGGGCCGCTGTTCGGAAGGCCGCTGGCGTTGCAGCCCGCGCATGTGCCGTAAACGTTCTCGTTCGGGCCGACGAAGACGTCGACTCCGTTGCCGATGTACTTCGTCGCATATTCTTCCCACGAGCCCGCGTGCACGTCGGTGCGGCCAAAGCGTGCGAGCAGCAGCAGCTGCGCGCTGTCCGGAAGCTTGAACAACAGCTGGCCGCGCAGCGACCAGTCATTGCCGTTTTCGGCGTCGCTCGCCGGACCGAAGGTGTTCTTGAACAGCGGATCGTAGTGGTTCGTCTGGAACGCCAAACGCCCGTCGACGCCGCCCCACACGGGTCCGTTGATCGCGCCCTCGATATGCACGAGATTGCGCTCGCCGAAGCTCGTGTCGAGGTACCCGCCGGCCTGGTCGGTCGGCTTGCGGGTGACGTAGTTCGCAAGCCCCCCGGTTGCATTTTTCCCGAACAGCGTACCCTGCGGTCCGCGCAGCACCTCGACGCGGTCGAGCCGTTCGGCTGCGTCAGTACGACCGCCGGCATCGATTTCGTGATGTCGGTGGCGCTCACGACGCCAAGGTCGATCAGGTCTGCCGAGCTGATCGCCGAGACCGCGATACCCACATCCTGCAGGTTCTGCTCGCGCCGCTGTGCCGTGACGATGATCTCCTCGAGGCCGCCACTGCTGCTCGTCGTCTGTTGCGCGCGCGCGGTCGGTGCGCCCGCGAACGTTGCGAGGCCGGCCGCGGCTGCGGCCGCGACGGTGAACCCAAATGCCCGGGGACTGACTGGATGCATGGTAGCTCCCTTCGCTCAGGTAGCGCGTACCAGGCGCGCAACCGCGTGAGCCCCTCTTTGGTTGTTGGCTGTTCTCGGCCGCGTCGGGGCACGGCGCACGCGCACTCTATCCTTTCAGCGCGGCGGAGGGAACCTCCGGCCGCATTGGCCATCGCGGCGATGCAACAGGGCCACGACGCCGTGTCCGATTTTGCGCACTGTCGGCCGAAGCGCTATGGTCGCGGGGCGAAAGCCGCGGAGTGTTGACATGAGAATCCTGCTCGCGCTGACCTGTCTTGCGCTCACCGCGCCGCTGGCCGCACAGACCTACGCGATTCGTGCCGGCACGCTCATCGATCCGCTGCGCGGTGCGGTCGAGCACGACCAGGTGCTGGTGATCGCGGACGGACACATCAGGGCGGTCGGGCCGCACCCGGAGCTCCCGCCCGGCGCGACGCCCATCGACCTGTCGCGCGAGTGGCTGATGCCGGGACTCATCGATGCGCACACCCACCTGACGCTCACCGAGGTCGTCGGCGGATCGGCCCCGTTCGAGTCGTTCTACATTCTCGAGAGCACGGCCTATCGGGCGCTGCGCGGCCTGCACAACGCGGTCGGTGTGCTCGCCGCCGGCTTCACGACGGTGCGCGATGTCGGCAACGCCGGTGACTATGCGATGGACGACGTGCGGCGCGCCATCGAGGCCGGCTGGTACCAGGGGCCGACCATCATCACGAGCGGCAAGATCATCGCCCCGTTCGGCGGTCAGTCGCACGGCATTCCGCCCGAGCAGGGCGCATTCTGGAAGTACGAGTACCTGGATGCCGACGGCCCGGCCGAGGTCCGCAAGGCGGTGCGCACGAATCTCTATCACGGCGCGGGCGTCATCAAGCTCGTGCTCGACAACAACCGCTACCATTACTCGGTCGAAGAAATACGCGCCGCCGTCGATGAGGCGCATCACGCGGGCGTGCCGGTGTCGGTGCACGTCTATGGCGGTGAGGCGGCCGACAACGCGATCGAGGCGGGCGTGGATTCGCTCGAGCACGGGTTCTTCCTCACCGACGCGCAGCTCACGCGCCTGCGTGACAAGGGCATCGTGCTGGTCAGCACGGACTTTCCGCGCGCGCACCTCGATATCATCGGCACCTCCGGCGGCATCCTGCCGCCTCCGGAAGTGCTGGCGCCGAAGATCATCGACCGGCTGCGGCGCGCTCATCGGCTCGGCGTGCACCTGGTCTTCGGGAGCGATACGGTGACGGACATGCCCGGCCGCTCGCGTGCCGACCTGATGCTCGACTATCTCGCGGTCTGGCGCGAGGCGGGCGTGCCGGCGGCTGAGGTGCTGAAGAGCATGACGAGCGAGGCCGCGAAGCTGCTGCGCATCGAGAGCGAGCGCGGCCACATCGCGGTCGGCGCCGCCGCGGATCTCATTGCCATGCCGGCCGACCCGCTCGCCGACACCGAGAGCCTGCGTCGCATCGACTTCGTCATGAAGGACGGGCACATCGTGCGCCAGGGTCCGCCGGCGCGCTGACCTTAGCCGGCGCCAGGCCCGTACAAAAAG
>WNFI01104631.1_pt2 | contig 14866 bp, 12 predicted proteins | sample 5400471 | NCBI WGS metagenome assembly WNFI01 (sample SAMN13153348, study PRJNA577476) | soil metagenome | isolation source: 100 cm saprolite on Douglas fir-dominated hillslope | place: USA:California | collected 2013-09-17
CGGTCGACGCCCTGGAAGCTCTCGAGCGCGCGCAGGATCGCGCGGTCCTCGATGTCGAGCTCGGTCGCGACCGCAACCGCCGCGAGCGCGTTGCGCACGTTGTGGGTACCGGGAAGATTGAGCGTGACGCTCAAGGGGGGACGGTCCGCGCGCGTGACCGCGAAGAGCGTCTGGGTGCCCTGGTAACGGAGGTCGCTCCCGCGCACGTCGGCCCCAGGGGCGAGGCCGTAGGAGAGGATCGGGCGGCCCACCTCCTCGAGGATGCTCGCGATCTGCGCATCGTCGGCGCACAGCACCGCGAGCCCGTAGAACGGCAGGTTGTGCAGGAAGTCGACGAAGCTCTGCTTGAGGAGCCCGAAGTCCCCGCCGTGCGTGCTGAGGTGATCGTTGTCGATGTTGGTGACGATCGCCATCAGCGGCTGCAGGTGGGTGAAGGAGGCATCGCTCTCGTCGGCCTCGGCGACGAGATAGCGGCCCGCGCCGAGGCGCGCGTTGCTCGCCGTGCTCTTCAGGCGCCCCCCGATCACGTAGGTCGGATCCTCGCCCCCCTCGGAGAGCACGCTCGCGATGAGGCTCGTGGTGGTGGTCTTGCCGTGCGTGCCGGCTACCGCGATGGAGTAACGGAAGCGCATCAGCTCGGCGAGCATCTCGGCGCGGGCGACCACCGGGATGCGCGCCGCGAGCGCCGCGCGCACCTCCGGGTTGTCGCGCGACACGGCGCCCGAGACCACCACCACGTCGGCGTCGCGCACGTTGGCGGCGGCATGGCCGACCGTGATGCGCGCCCCGAGCCCGGCGAGCCAGCCGGTCGCGCCGCTCTCGCGCAGGTCCGAGCCCTGCACGCGGTAGCCGAGGTTGAGGAGCACCGCGGCGATGCCGCTCATGCCGCTGCCCCCGATGCCGACGAAGTGAACGGTGTCGATGCGCCGCATGCGCTCGCGCCGCTCGGGCGCCCTGCGCCGCTCGGGGCCCTCGCGTTCCGGGAGCGCAGGCCGCTTCTCCCTCACGCCGACCTCCGCGCGAGCTCGAGGCAGGACGCGGCGAGCTCGTCCGCGGCGCGCGGCCGCGCGAGCAGTCGCGCCCGCTCGGCCATGGCGAGGAGCTTCCCGCGCCCGGCGCACAGGCGCTGCAGCTCGATGGCGAGCCGCTCGGCGGTGAGCTCGCGGTCGGGGATCACCAGGGCCGCCCCGGCGCGCACCAGGTACTGCGCGTTGTGGGCCTGGTGATCGTCCACGCTCCCGGGGTACGGCACGAGGATGGCCGCGACGCCGACGGCGGCAAGCTCCGAGACGGTGAGGGCCCCGGCGCGGCAGATGACGAGATCCGCCCAGCCGTAGGCCTCGCTCATGTCCTCGATGAACGGGCGGACCTCGGCACGCACCCCGGCCTGGGCGTAGCTCGCGCGGCCGGCCTCGAGCCAGCGCTCCCCGGCCTGGTGCCGAACGTCGAAGGCGAGCCAGCCGGCGAGGCGCTTCAGCGCAAAGGGCACGACGGTATTCAACCGCGTGGCGCCCTGGCTGCCGCCGATCACGAGGATGCGCACGGGGCCCGTCCGTGCGGCGAATCGTGCGGCGGGCGGAGGCACGGCGCTGATGTCACGCCGCACCGGATTGCCGATGGCGCGTGCGTGCACGTCGCGGCCGAAGCTGCCGGGGAAGCCTTCGAGCACCGCGCGCGCGAGGTGCGCGAGAATGCGGTTGGTGAGCCCGGCGATGGCGTTCTGCTCGTGGATGATGAGCGGCCGGCGCGTCAGCCAGGCGGCGAGTCCCCCGGGCCCGGAGACGAAGCCGCCGAGTCCCACGACCACGATCGGGCGATGGCGCCACATCACCCGCAGCGCCTGCCCGAGCGCGAGCGTGAGGCGGAAGGGGGCGGCCAGCCAGGCGAGCACGCCCTTGCCGCGCAGGCCGCCGACCGACAGCCGCTCGATCGGGATGCCCTCCGCGGGGATCACGCGCGACTCGAGTCCGCCCGAGGTGCCGAGCCAGATGACCGGGAGCGACTGCTCGCGCAGCAGCCGCGCGAGTGCCAGCGCCGGGAAGACGTGCCCGCCGGTGCCGCCCGCCATGATGAGGACCGGACCGCTCATGCGCGCCGCCTCACGAGCCACCCCGCACGGTGGCCGCGCCGCGCTGCACACGCACGGCCTCGTGGTACGCGCGCAGCACGAGTCCCACCCACGCGAGGCCCACGATCAGGCTGGAGCGGCCGTAGCTCATGAGCGGCAGCGTCAGCCCCTTGGTCGGCAGCACGCCCATGTTGACGCCGATGTTGATGAACGCCTGGGTGCCCACCCAGAGCCCGAAGCCCGCCGCGAGCAGGCTCGGGAATTTCAGGCCCGCCTCCGCGGCGAGCCGCGCGATGTGGAAGCTGCGCCACACGAGGGCGAGGAAGAGCGCGAGGGTGAGCGCGACGCCGGCGAGACCCAGCTCCTCGGCGAGCACCGCGAACAGGAAGTCGGTGTGCGCTTCGGGCAGGTAGAACAGCTTCTGCACGCTCTCCCCGAGGCCGACACCGAGCCATTGCCCGCGGCCGATGGCGATGAGGGACTGCGTGAGCTGGAAGCCGCTGTTGTAGGGGTCCGCCCACGGATCGAGAAAGGCGGTGAGCCGGCGCAGGCGGTAGCTCGCGCTCACCGCGAGCGCGCCGAAGCCCGCCGCGGCGATCACCGTCATGGCGAACGCGTAGCGCAGCCGCGCGCCGCCGAGGAACAGCAGCGCAAAGCCGGTGGCGAACAGCACCGTGGCCGCGCCGAAGTCGGGCTCTATCAGCAGCAGCCCGCTCGCGCACATGAGGAGCGCGAGCGGCTTGGCGAGCCCGGCGAGAGACTCGCGCAGCTGCTCCTCGCGTCGCACGGCGTAGCTCGCGAGGTACACCAGCACCAGCACGCGCGCGAGCTCGGACACCTGGAAGTTCACTCCACCGAGGCGCAGCCAGCGCCGGCTGCCGTTCACCGCGTGCCCGAGGCCGGGGATCAGCACGATCAGCAGCAGCGCGATCGCGAGCGCGAGGAGCGGGCCCGAGGCGCGCTCGAGCTGCGCGCTGGGAATGCAGAACACGAGGACGGCGCAGGAAGCGCCGAGCAGCGTCAGCAGCAGCTGCCGCTCGAGATAATAGAAGGGCTGGCCGGTCTCCTGGGCCGCGATGGACACGGACGCCGAAGTCACCATCACGAGCCCGAGCAGCACGATGCCGAGGGTGAGCCCGATGGTCACCGGATCGAGGTACACGCCACCGCCGCGCACGCTCGAGCGCGCAAAGCCAAGCGGCGCGGGCAGCACCGTCCTCATGCCGCCAGCTCCCGCACCGCCGCGGCGAATACCGCGCCGCGGTGAGTGTAATCGCGGAACATGTCGAGGCTTGCGCACGCCGGCGAGAGGAGCTCGGTGTCCCCGGCGCGCGCGGCGCGTGCGGCGGCCTGTACGGCCTCGGGGAGCGTCGCGCAGCTCTCGAGCGTGCACACCCCGCCCAGGGCACGCGCGAGCCGCGGCGCGTCGCGCCCGATCAGCACCGCGTGGCGCACCTTGCCGCGCAGGCCCTGCGCGAGGGGGGTGAAGTCCTGATTCTTCCCGTCGCCCCCGAGGATCACCACCAGCGGGCCCGGCATGCCGGCGACCGCCGCGAGCGTGGCGCCGACGTTGGTCCCCTTGGAGTCATCGACGTAGCTGACCCCGCGCACATCGGCCACCCACTGCGAGCGGTGCGCCAGTCCGGTGAACGCCGTGAGCTCTTCCAGCATGACGGGCAGCGGCAGGGCGACCGCCTCGCCGAGCGCGAGTGCCGCGAGCGCATTGGCCGCATTGTGCAGCCCCTTGATCTTCATGGCCGCGACCGGGATCAGGGCCGCCCCGGCGCGCGTGAGCCACCATTCACCCGCCTGCATCGCGATCGCGTAGTCGGCGCCCACCGCGGCGCGCAGCGAGAAACTCAGCGTGCGCTGCGGCGCGCGCGGCATCGCCACCACCAGCGGATCATCGAGATTGATCACGGCCGTGTCGCAGCGCGCGAAGATGCGAGCCTTGGCGGCGGCGTAGTCTGCGAGGGAGGCGTAGCGGTCGAGGTGGTCGGGGCTCACGTTGAGCACCGAGGCCGCACGGCACTTGAGGCTGTGCGTGGTCTCGAGCTGATAGCTCGAGAGCTCGAGTACGTAGAGCTGCGTCTCAGGCGCGAGCAGATCGAGCGCCGGCTCCCCGAGGTTGCCCCCGGCGCGCACCCTGACTCCCGCGCGCTGCGCCATGCGGGCGAGGAGCGAGGTCACCGTGCTCTTGCCGTTGGTGCCGGTGACGCCGACCACGGGCGCCTGCGCCGCGCGTGCGAAGAGCTCGACGTCGCCCACGATGGAGAGGCCCCGGCGCCGCGCCTCCGCGAAGAACGGATCCGCGAGCGCAATGCCCGGGGAGGCGATCACGCACAGCGCATCGGTGAGGAGCGCGGTGTCGAGGCCCCCGAGACGCACGGGAATGCCGGCATCGAGCGTACGCAGCGCCGGCAGCTCGGGCGGCGCGGCGCGCGTGTCGGTGACCGCGAGGCGCCAGCCATGCGCGTGCAGATAGCGCGCACTCGAGAGCCCCGTGGCCCCCAGGCCCACGATCACGGCGTACGGCGCGCTGGCGGCCGGAGTGCTCATCGCAGTTTCAGTGTCGCGAGTCCCGCGAGCACCAGCAGGAGCGAGATGATCCAGAAGCGCACGATCACCTTCGGTTCCGCCCAGCCCTTGAGCTCGAAGTGGTGATGAATCGGCGCCATCCTGAAGATGCGCCGCCCGGTCAGCTTGAAGGAGGCCACCTGCAGGATGACCGAGGCGGTCTCGAGCACGAATCCCCCGCTCATGACCAGCACCACGAGCTCCTGGCGCACGATCACCGCCAGCACGCCGACCGCGGCGCCGATCGCGAGCGCACCGACGTCGCCCATGAACACCTGGGCGGGATAGGAGTTGAACCAGAGGAACCCGAGGCCCGCTCCGGCGAGCGCGGCGCAGAAGATGAGCAGCTCTCCTGCCCCGCGGATGTCGGGAATCTGCAGGTAATGCGCGAACACCGCATTACCGCTCGCGTAGGCGAAGATGCCGAGCGCTGCGGTCACGAGCGCCGCCGGCATGATCGCCAGCCCGTCGAGACCGTCGGTGAGATTCACCGCGTTGCTCATGCCGACGATCATCAGGTAGGAGAGCAGGATGAAGCCGAAGGCCGAAAGCGGTGCATGAAAGCTCTTGATGAAGGGCAGGAAGAGCGTCGTCTGCACCGGGTCCGTGGCGGTGTAGTAGAGGGTCGCCGCGGTGGCGAGCCCCGCCACCGATTGCCACAGATACTTCCAGCGCGCCGCTAGACCCCGGGGGTTGCGCACCACGAGCTTGAGGTAGTCGTCGTAGAAGCCGATGAGGCCGAAGGCGAAGGTGACCCCGAGCACCGTCCACACCAGGCGGTTCGCGAGCTCCGCCCAGAGCAGCGTGCTGACGAGGGTCGTGATGAGAATGAGCGTGCCTCCCATCGTCGGCGTGCCCGCCTTCAGCAGGTGAGTGGGCGGGCCGTCATCGCGCACCACCTGTCCGATCTGATAGCGCGACAGGCGTGAGATGAGCGGCGGCCCGACGAGCAGCGACAGCCCCAGCGCGGAGGAGGTGGCGAGGATCGCGCGGAAGGTGAGGTACGCGAAGACATGCGCCCCTGCGATGCGTCCGGTGAGCTGCTGGGTGATCCAGTAGAGCATCAGTGCCCGCCCGCGCCCGCCGCTCCGCCCACGGCGAGTGCCTCGACGAGGCGCTCCAACCGATTCGAGCGTGACCCTTTGATGAGGAGGCGCACCTCGGGCCCGGCGGCGGCGAGCGCCGCCGCGAGCGCCGCGCCGAGGGCCGGCACGTCGGCGCACCACTGCGCGCCTGCGCCGAAGCTGTCCGTCGCGCGCGCCATGAGGGGCCCGGTGGCATAGAGCCGCTCGATGCCGTGGGTGCGCGCGAATTCGCCGATCGACTCGTGAGCCTGCGCCGCGTACTCGCCGAGCTCCGCCATGTCGCCGAGCGCCAGCCACCTGCGGCCCTCGAGCGCGCCGAGCACCTCGATCGCGGCGCGCATCGAGCTCGGGTTGGCGTTGTAGGAATCGTCGATGAGCCAGGCGCCGCTCGCCGTGCGCTTGAACTGCAGCCGTCCCGGCACCGCGCGCACCGCCGCGAGCCCCGCGCTGATGTGCCCGAGGTTGGCCCCGGCACTGGCGGCGGCCGCCGCGGCCGCGAGCGCGTTGCTGACGTTGTGCGTGCCGCCGACCGCGAGGCGGATCGCGGCGCTGCCGCCCGGGGCGGTGAGGCGAAACTCCGTGCTGAAGCCCTCCTCCGCCACCGAGGTGCGCACCTCCGTGGCACTGAAGTCCGCCGGCACGCGCACCCCGAAGGTCACGACGCGCGCCGCGGTGAGGGCGCGCCAGAATCCCGCGAACTCATCGTCCGCGTTGATGACCGCAGTGGCCGCGGCGCCGAGCCCCGCGACCATCTCCCCTTCGGCGCGCGCCACGCCCTCGAGGCTGCCGAAGCCCTCGAGGTGCTCGGCACCGGCGTTGGTGATCATCCCGACCGTGGGCTCGGCGAGGCGTGCGAGGGCGGCGACCTCCCCGAGGCGGTTCGCGCCTATCTCCACGACCGCAAAGCGATGCGCCGGGGTGAGGCGCAGCAGCGTCAGCGGCACCCCGATGTGATTGTTGAGATTGCCGCGCGTGGCGAGGCACGCGCCCGCCTGCGCGAGGATCGCCGCCGTCATCTCCTTGGCGGTGGTCTTGCCGTTACTGCCCGCGACCCCGACGAGCGGACCGCGAAAATGGCCGCGCCAGGCGCGTGCGGCGCGCTCGAGCGCGGCTTGCGTGTCGGGCACGACGATCTGCGGGAGCGGCAGCGGCTGCTCGACATCGACGAGCGCGCCGGAGGCGCCCCGCCCGAGGGCCGCGGCGAGAAATTCCCGCCCGCTGAAGCGTGGCCCCCTGAGCGCGACGAACAGCTCTGCGGGCTGCAGAGTCCGCGTGTCGCTCACGACTTCCGTGTACGCAGCATCGGCGCCCACGAGCCGCCCCCCGCAGGCGCGCGCAAATTCCTTGAGCGTGCGCTTCATGCCGGCAGCCTCGCGAGCTCCGCACTCACCACGTCCTGATCGCGCAAGGGGCGGCGCACGCTGCCGGTGATCTGGTAGTCCTCGTGGCCCTTGCCGGCGATGAGCACCACGTCCTCGGACGAGGAGCGCTGCAGCGCGAGGCGGATGGCGAGCGCGCGATCGTGCTCGAGGAGGAGCGGCTTGCGTTGCGCCACGCCCGCGGCGATGGCGGCGACGATGCGCGCCGGATCCTCGCTCCTCGGGTTGTCATCCGTCAGGATGATGTCGTCGGCGAGCTCGGCGGCGACCGCGCCCATCAGCGGGCGCTTGCCGGCGTCGCGGTCGCCGCCGCAGCCGAACACCACGCGCAGCGCCCCGCGACAGTGCGCGCGCGCGGCGCGCAGCGCATTGGCGAGAGCGTCCGGGGTGTGCGCGTAGTCGACGATGGCGAGCGGCGTACGCCCGCGTCCGCCGAACATCTCCATGCGCCCGCTCGCCGGGCGGCTCGCTGCGAGCGCGCGCGCGGCTTGCGCGAGCGGGATGTCCCAGCCGAGGAGCACCGCGAGAACGGTGAGTGCGTTGTCGACATTGAACTCGCCGATCAGGCGCAGCGGCAGCTCGATCGCGCCCCAGCTCGATTCGACCTCGATCGAGAGCCCCTCGGACTCGACCTCGATGTGCGCGGCGCGCACGAAGCGCGCGCCGGCCGGGAGCGAGGCGGCGCGGCGGGTGCGCGTGGTGACCGTGAGGCGCGCGGCTGAGCTCTCGCCGGCGAGCCGCGCGCCGAAGGCGTCATCGACATTGATGACCCGAGAGCCGAGCCCCGGCCACGCAAAGAGGCGCGCCTTGGCCGCCCCGTACGCCTCCATGGTGCCGTGGTAGTCGAGGTGATCGCGCGTCAGGTTGGTGAAGGCCGCGGTGTTGAAACGCACGCCGTTGACGCGCGCCTGGTCGAGGGCGTGCGAGGACACCTCCATGCTCACGCAGGCCGCGCCGAGCGCCTCGAGTGCGGCGAGCTGGCGGTGAATGCTCACGACATCGGAGGTCGTGTGCAGCGTCGGGGTGAGCGCGGGCGGCACACCGACACCGAGTGTGCCGATGTAGGCGGCGGTGCGGCCGCTGCGCTGCAACGCCTGAGCCAGGAGCCAGGCGCAGGTGGTCTTGCCGTTCGTGCCGGTGATGCCGGCGACCGTGAGGCGCTGCGAGGGCGCACCGAAGAAGCGGTCGGCGATCTCGCCGGCGCGCACGTGCAGCTCCGGCACGGGCGCGATGAAGATATCGGCTCCGGGCGGCCCGGCCGGATCGGGGCCCTGCGCCGGGCGCTCGTAAAGCACCGCGCGCGCCCCCCGGGCGAGCGCCTCACCGAGGAACTCGAGTCCGTGATGGGTGCGGCCCCGGCAGGCGAGGAACAGCGCCCCGGGGATGACGGCGCGGCTGTCGAGCGTCACGTCGCTCACCCGCACCTCCTCGGGGAGCCTCGCGAAGCCTGCCGTGAGCTCGGCCAGCGAGCGCGCGCCACGGGTCTGGGGCACTGGCGTCGCGCTCACGGCAGCGCCGCCGTGCGTGTGCCGCCGAAAACAGGGCTCGCGGGCAGCTCCTCCGGTGTCCTCACCGGCTGGTCGGGCGCCACGGCGAGCAGCCGCAGCGCCTCGCCGATCACTCTCGAGAACACCGGGGCCGAGACCTGCCCGCCCATGTGCAGGCCCGCGCTCGGCTCATCGATGACGACGACCGCCGCGAGCCTCGGTGCGCTCTCGGGAGCCACGCCGCCGAAGACGGCCATGTAGCGATCCGTCGAGTAGCCCCCGGCGGTCGCCTTCCACGCGGTGCCGGTCTTGCCCGACACCCGATAGCCGGGAATGGCCGCGAGCCTGCCCGTGCCCTCGGCGGCCACCACCGACTCGAGCATCCCGACGAGCTCCCGGCACACGGATTCATCGAGCACCCGCTCGCCGCTCACGAGGCCCGCGACCCGCACGAACGACACCGGCCGGGCGATCCCTAAGGCGCCGATCGTGGCGTAGGCGTGCGCGAGCTGCAGCGGCGTCACCGAGAGGCCGTAGCCGTGCGACATGGTGACGATGCCGATCGGCCGCCACTGCGCGTAGTTCGGCAGCAGCCCCGCGGACTCTCCGGGATAACCGCTCGTCGTGACCTGCCCGAACCCGAGCCGCGTGAGCGTGGTCCAGATCTCCTGCGGCGGCAGCGTGAGCGCGATGTGCGCCATACCGACGTTGGAGCTCTTGGCGAGCACGGTGGCAATGTCGATGGCGCCGAGATTGTGCTCGTCCTCGAAGATCTTGGCGCCGACCTTGAAGAAGCCCGGCGAGGTGTCGATGAGGCTGTGGGTGTCGTACTTGCCGGAAGCGAGACCCGCGGCGACGAAGAACGGCTTGATCGAGGAGCCGGGCTCGAAGATGTCGGTGGCCGCGCGGTTGCGGTAGACGCCGCTTTGAATCTGCTCGCGGTCGTTGGGGTTGTAGGCCGGCTGGTTCACCATCGCGAGCACCTCACCGCTCGCAATGTCGAGCACCACCACCGAGCCGGCGCGCGCGCGCTGCTCGCGGATCGCCGCCTTGAGCTCGCGGTAGGCGAGATACTGGATGCGCAGATCGATCGACAGCACCAGATCGCGCCCGGGGCGCGCCGGGCGGATGCTCTCGACGTTCTGCACGATGCGCCCGTAGCGGTCCTGGATGACGCGCTTCGCGCCGTCTTCGCCGGCGAGCCAGTGATCGAAGGCGAGCTCGAGGCCCTCCTGGCCGGCGTCATCGACGTTGGTGAACCCGAGCAGGTGCGCGCTGACCTCGCCCGCGGGGTAGTAGCGGCGGTACTCGCGCGAGCTGTAGACGCCGGGAATGCCGAGCGCCTTGATCTGCGCGGCTTCGGAGGGCTCGCGATGGCGCGCGAGATAGAGGAATTCGCGATCGAGATTGCTCGTGACGCGCCGCTCGAGCTCCTGGCGGTCGAGCTTGAGCGCCGCTGCGAGCCGCGGGATCTCCTCCGTGGCGAGCGCCAGCTCGCCGGGGTTCACCCACAGCGAGTCGACCGGGGTGCTCACCGCGAGCGGCTCGCCGTAGCGGTCGGTGATCGTGCCGCGATGCGCGGCGATCTCGAGCACGCGTGAAAAGCGCGCATCGCCCTCGCGGGTGAGAAAGCCGTGATCGACGAGCTGCAGATTCACCGCGCGCCACGCGAGCGTGAGCGCGCCGAGCACGAGCAGTCCGCGCAGCAGCCGTGCCCGCCAGCGGAACGAACTCAGTGAGCCGGCTTCGCCGTTGCGCGCCTTCATGGGGAGACGATCTCGATCTCCTTCGGCGGCGGCATCGCCATGTGGAGCTTCGCGCTCGCGACGCGTTCGACGAAGGCGTGGGTGGACCAGGCACTCTGCTCGAGCTGCAGCTGGCCCCATTCGATCTGCAGGTTGTCGCGGCGGGCGTTCAGCCCTTCGAGCTCGACGAACAGCTGCCGCGCCCGGTGCTTGCAGTAGATGGTGCCGGCCGCCGCGGCAAGTGTCGCGAGCCACAGCAGCGGCAGCGCGATGAGGAGTGCGCGGCGGCTCACGGGAGGCGCTCCGCCACGCGCAGCAGGGCGCTGCGGGCGCGCGGATTCCTTTGCCGCTCCGCCGCCGAGGCGCGCTGCTTGCGGCCGATCAGCTTGAGTCTGGGGCGCGCGTGCGCCGGCAGCAGCGGCAACGATCGCAGGGCCGGATCGGGCTGCGACTCGCGCTGCATGAGGTGCTTGACGAGGCGATCCTCGAGAGAGTGGAAGCTGATGGCCACGAGCCGCCCGCCCGGGGCCAGCCGCTCGAGCGCGCCGGCGAGGCCGTGCCCGAGCTGGCCCAGCTCGTCGTTGATGTACATGCGCAGCGCCTGGAAGGTGCGCGTGGCCGGATGCTTGCCCGGCTCGCGGGTGCGCACCGCGCGACTGATGAGCTCCGCGAGCTCGCGGGTGTGCGTGAGCGGTCGCTCGCCGCGGCGCGCGACGATTGCCTGCGCGACGCGACGCGCGAAGCGCTCCTCGCCGAAGGTCGCGATCACCTGGCGTATCTCGTCGAGGCCCGCGCGAGCGAGCCAGGCTGAGACGGGTTCGCCACGCGTCGGGTCCATGCGCATGTCGAGCGGGCCGTCCGCACGGAAGCTGAAGCCGCGCCGCGCGTCGTCGAGTTGCGGTGAGGACACGCCGAGGTCGAAGAGCACGCCCCGGCAAGGACGATCGTGCGCGTGTGCCGGCACGAGCGTACCAAGCTCGGCAAACGACGCATGCACGAGCGTAAGCCGCACTTCGTCGGCAAAACGCTGCCGCCCGGACGCAATGGCCTGCGGATCGCGGTCAAGTGCGAGCACGCGGCCTTCTCGACCCAGGGCCTGGAGTATGAGTGCCGTATGACCCCCACGCCCGAACGTCGCATCGACATAGTAACCGTCCGCTTCCAGGGCCAGTCCCATGAGCGCCTCGGCGGCGAGCACTGGCGTGTGCTCATCCACCTGAGAAGCGGAGCCGCCCCGCCCCATGAGTGCGCCTGCCACGGGCTACGCCCAACAGCCTCGTTCAAAACCTCTACAGCGACAGTGATTCGAGCTCGGAGGGCAGATCCGTCGGGGCCTCTTCGTTCGTGAGCCAGCCGTCGCGCCGCTCGTTCCAGCGCGCCTCATCCCACAGTTCGAAGCGATTCCCCTGACCGATCAGCATTCCGTGGCGCCCGAGCTTCGCGAACTCGCGCAGCTCCGGGGGCAGCAGAACCCTGCCGTGCCCGTCGAGGGGCAGATCGGTCGCGTGTCCGACCATCAGACGCTGCAGCCGGCGTGCCGTCGCGTTCAGGCTCGGCAGGCTCATCAGCTTGCGTTCGATCTGCTCCCACTCGGGCAGGGGATAGATGAGGAGACACTGATCCTTGTCGACGGTGACGACCAATTTCCCCTGAGCGAGTTCGTTGATCTGCTCGCGGTAGCGGTTGGGCATGACCATCCGCCCCTTGTCATCCAGGGTGATCTTTGTTGCACCGCGGAACATGGCCCATTGGGCGAGAGTTCGCCCATTTCCCCCCACTTTCTCCCACCGGACGCCACTATAGGAATCGCAGGCGAACTATGTCAATTCGAATAGTGAGAAATTCGTCGCAGTCACAACGACTTATGTGGAAAAGAACAGTGCCCGTAGGAGGCCCCAAGTCGCCCTCGTCCACGAGTGCGACGCATTGACTTCATAGCAATCAGTGGCTTGGCCGATGAACTGCATAAGAGTCGCTCACCGGAGGCAGCGCTCGATGGGCGTCGGATCGTCTGATTAGCCGCCGAAGGCGTGACGGATCCATTCGACCCGCGGGCCCTCACCCATCGGGTCCGAGACGACGATGACGTCGAAGCGCACCGGAAGGCGCGCGAGCTCCGCGTGCTGCTGCAGCAGCGCCGCCGCGGTGCGCGTGATCCGCTGCTGCTTGCGCCGGTCGACGCTCGCTGCCGCGCCCCCATAAGCGCGGCTCGCGCGCGTGCGCACTTCGGCGATGACCAGCAATTGCGCGCGCCGCGCGACGATGTCGAGCTCTCCGAGCCGGCGCAGGTAATTGCGCGCGAGGATCTCGAAGCCCTGCGCGCGCAGGAAATCGGCGGCCAGCTCCTCGGCGCGCTCACCCGCGCGCTGCCGCGCGGTGAGCATCAGGGGGTGGCCGCGGGCAGCGCTCGCAGCTCGCCGTTGTGCAACTGCACCCAGCCGATCTCGCGCCGCACGCGTCGCTCGGCATCGAGAGTCAGCCGGCCAGTGAGGCCCACGAGCCCGAGCGTGCCCGCCCCCGGGGCGCGCAGCGCCTGCGCGAGGCGGAAGGCGTCGAAGCCGAAGGCGAAGAGCCGGCTGCGCTGCGGGCCGCCCGCGGGCCAGGCCCCGCGGGCCGCCGCGTGCACCGCGTCCGCCAGGTCCCCGCCGAGCATCCACGGCATGTCCGGAAACATCAGGCCGTCGAGGTCCTCATTCGCGCGCACGTCGGGCTCGAAGGCATCGGAGGTCGCGTAGGTCGGAATGTCGCCCGCGTAGTGGAAGCGCAGCTGCGGGCGCAGCAGGCGTGCCGTGCCCGCCTGCGCCGCGGCGAAGATGAACGCGACGTCGCCGCGGCGCCGCGGCTCGAACTGCAGTCGCGTGCCGAGCGTGGCTTCGAGGCGCCGCCAGCGCGCGGTGCTGTCGGCGAGGCGCAGCACTTCCGTGATCGGACCCGAGTAATCGGTGCGCGATGCATCGATCGTTGCGCTGCCGATGAGCTCTCCGCCGCCGCTCTCGAGCTCCTGCCGGAACGCCGCGAGCACGCGCTCGCCCCACTCGCCTGCCGCCGTGACCGCGACGCCGCGGCGATGATGATCCCCGAGGATGCGGCGCGCCGCGAGCCGCGCCTCGTCCTCCGGCGACAGCGCGTACTGATAGAAACGCGGCGGCGCCGGCTGCTCGGCGGGCAGGAAGTTGAGCGCCAGCACCGGCGCAGGCAGCGCCGGGTACTGCGCGGCGGCGGTGACCTCCTCGCGCGTCAGCGGGCCGACGATGAAGAGCGCTCCCAGCTGGTTCGCCTGTGCCAGCGCATCCGCCACGCTCTGTGTGCCGGTGTCGTAGATCCGCACCCGCGGCCGTGCGCCCTGGGGCACCTGGTAGTACGCGGTCATGAAACCCTCGCGCACGCTGATCGCCGCGCCCGCGGCGCGGCCGGTGAGCGGGAGCAGCAGCGCGATGTGCGGCCCGGCCTCCTCCGCCTCCGGCGCGCCGCCCGCGCTGCGGCTGGCGGCGAGCTGCGCGCGCGCACGCAGCTCGTGGTAGCGCGAAGCGAGCGCGGCCGTGCCCGGCTCGGGCGTGGCCTGCAGTTGCGCCAGGGCCTCGCGGGCCTCGCCACGCTCGAGCTTCACCTCCGCCTCGGAGAGGGTGCGATCGGCGAGCTGCTCGGGCGACAGCGTCCCGGAGAGGAGGCCGAGCACGCGCGCAGCCTCCTCGGCGCGCCCGGCCGCGAGGTAGTCACGCACCGCATGCAGCAGCAAGGCGTTGCGCTCGGATCCGCTGTTCTGCTCGGCGAGCTGCTCGTAGATCTGCGCTGCGCCGGCGCGCTCGCCGGAGCGCTCGAGCCCCTCGGCGCGGTCGGCCGAGGGCGGCAGTCCCGCGCGCTCGGAGAGGCTCGGGCACGCACTCACCGCGAGCGCGGCGAGCGCGATCGGTATCAGGCGGATCGTCAGGCGTGCCGGCATTGAGGTTGAAGGGCCTTTCGTGGGAAGGCAGGATGCTTACCTAAGAGCCGCGGAGTCGCAGCATGAGGCGGGGACTATAGTGGCGAAGGTGCACGGGCGGCTGCAAGTGGTGGCCACGCCTATCGGCAACCTCGCGGACTTGAGCGCGCGGGCTGAAGCGGCGCTGCGCAGTGCGGACCTGATCGCCGCCGAGGATACGCGCCGCACGCTCGTGCTTCTCCGGAGCCTCGGCATCGCGGGGAAGCCCCTCGTGTCGCTGCACGAGCACAACGAGTCGCGGCGCGTGCCCGGGCTCCTCGAACGGCTCGCAGCCGGTGAGACGATTGCACTGGTGAGCGATGCCGGCACGCCGCTGCTGTCGGACCCGGGATTCGAGCTGGTGCGGCGCGCGGCCGAGGCGGGGTTCGCCGTGCACACCGTTCCGGGACCATCGGCCATTACGAGCGCGCTCGCGATCGCGGGACTGCCGACCGACCGCTTCTGCTTCGAGGGGTTCCTCCCCGCCCGCGCGAGCGAGCGGCGCGCGGCGCTCGTACGCCTCGCACACGAGCCGCGCACGCTGGTGTTCTTCGAGGCGCCCCACCG
>WNFI01104742.1_pt1 | contig 14864 bp, 14 predicted proteins | sample 5400471 | NCBI WGS metagenome assembly WNFI01 (sample SAMN13153348, study PRJNA577476) | soil metagenome | isolation source: 100 cm saprolite on Douglas fir-dominated hillslope | place: USA:California | collected 2013-09-17
GGAATTTGTGAAGTTGTGAGCCAATTCTGCTCTCAATTGCACACTAACTGTCCGAGCGCCGAGTGGTACCTGACGTAAACCGCCAGTCATCCCGGCACCACGACTTTACCGGAGGAAAAGAGGACATATGATCACGCTTAGACAGTTGCGAAATTTCTGGATACTGTGGGTTACGACGATTGTTCTGGCTGGCTTCGGCAATGCATTCGCTCAAGCGAGCTACAGAGTTACCGATTTGGGCGCTGAGGGGAAGGACAATCTGGGTTGTGCCATGTCCGTCAATAATGAAGGCTGGACGGAGATCATGGCTGGGAACTTGCCACCGGGGCAGCAGGATAACATTCTCGGGCAACTTCTAAACGGACGCGCACTGATCGACATCGCCGGATTCAAGTTCGACCTCGGCACGCTCGGAGGACACAACAGTTGGATGAACTGGGGAGAGATCAACGACTTCGGGCAGATAGTAGGTGATTCCGAAACGGCTGTCCTCGACCCTAACGGCGAAGACATTTGCGGCTTCGGCACACACCTTACTTGTCGCCCGTTTTTTTGGCAACTGTTCCACATGAGCGCTCTCCCGACGCTCGGCGGAAATAACGGGCAGGCGAGCGCGATCAATAACCATGGGCAAATCGTAGGATTTGCGGAAAACGGTACCGTGGACTCCACATGCTCGGCTGGCACAACTAATAATCGGATTCAGTTGCCGGTGTTGTGGGCACAGGGCAACCATGGGATATATAAAGCCCAGGCTCTTCCTACAGGTACCGATCCAGACGGGGACGCATTTTGGATCAACGATCTAGGCCAAGCCGTAGGCGAGACGGAAACTTGCGGCGGTGCGACGCTTCACGCCGCATCGTGGAAAAATCGCACTCTCACCACGCTTCAAGACCTCGGAACTTTCGCTCAAGCCTTCAGCATTAACGACCAGGGCCAAATTGTTGGGTTCGTCGGCAGTGCTGACAACACAGCCCAATATGGCGCGCTTTGGCAGAACGACACGGACACGGTTACAGCCCTCGGTCTTCTGCCAGGAGATGCTGGCGGCATAGCCAGCGGCATCAACAACAAGGGCCAAGTCGTGGGAAGCAACTTCGATTCGAAGCTTAACTGGAACCATGCTTTCATCTGGCAGAACAACGTCATGACCGACCTCAAGACGCTGTTTCCTGCTAGTTCCAACCTCAACCCAGTCATGGCTAACAAAATCAACGACAGCGGACAAATCTCGGGAATGGCAATCGTAATCAGTGGGCCGGATGCGGGCAACATCCACGCCTTTCTGGCAACCCCTGCAAAGCAAAGCATGGGCAAATCGGTTGCAGATGTCGCACCTACACTCCCGGAATCCAATTTCCCCGCGAATGTTGGCCAACAGCATTTGCAGAGATTCGTACTCGGCCAATTCGGGCGATAGAGGTATTTTCGGAGCTTCCGCACCATGTATTCCAGCCATTGCTGCGCGAAGGCGCAAGGCCGGAGATTGTGCGGGACAACATGGGTCACGCGAATATCGCGTGACCCAGAATGTTTACGGCAACAGCGCTGGATGCCTTGCGAAGTTTGGGTGTTGGAGGATTAAGGGATCAGGCTGCCCGATGGAGGCGAAGCTTGGGACATCCATCTGTCCCCGGATTTCCGGGCTTTTCAAACCAGCTTTAAACGAGCGACCGCCGAAAATCTGATAAATTTGGATGCAAATGCCCACCGACGCTGCGACGGCGATTGCCTATGTGGGAGCATTCGTGGCTCTTGTGGGCGGCGGTGTCGCACTATTCAACGCGAGGAAGGCCGTGTGCTGGAAGAGGGCCGACCTTGCCAACACCTACATGAAGGATTTCAACAATAATCCCGAACTGGTCTTTGCTGGTAGATGCTGGACTGGCAGGGGGGCAAGCTAATCGTGCCAGAAAGTTTACGTGCATACCTGCCAGATGGAACAAAGGTCATCGAGCATGATCGCACGCTCTACGCTGCCGCCGTCAGTCCATTCCTTCAGATTGGCGACATGGACGATGATCCACGGGTGCAGATTTACAGAACATCATTGGACATGTTCCTTTCGTGGCTCGCGCTTGTTGGCAGCGCGCTGGATCGCAAACTTTTTCTTGCTGCTGACATCCATGATGTTGGCTACTGGGTTGCGAAAGTCGAAAGCGAAGTCGTCATACATCCGTTCATCGTTGCATACGGATATGCGACGAGCCTACAAAAGCTCATTCGCCTATATCGCCATAAGAATTCCGACTATAAGAACTGGGTGTTCCCAGTGAACATTCCACCGCACGCACCGAAAAAGAAACACTAAAAATTGGCGGCCTGCGACGGAGTGGGGCAGCCTGGGTCGTGGTGATTGTGAAAAAAAACCCGCACGTGGGCAAGCCGCTCACCGAGATTCAAAGCCTGGGGCCACCCCGCCGTACCCAACGCTGGCTCCGCTGAGTTATCTCGGATATACTTCTGGACCGAGCTAACCACCTAGGTAAGTGGAGGGCGGCGCGATGAATTACCTTCCAAGGAAAATTGAAGAGCGAACCACAATGCGACAAGCCGTCGACTGGAGCACAAAGCTAGTCGTTGGCGTAGTCGGCGTTGGTTTGTTCAAGTCAGAGGTGGAAAGGATCAGGGCGCTGCCTCGTGACATGACCAACGAGCTATATCTGGGTCTGCTGGCTGCTACTTTGCTGCTGACCGCCGGCTGGATCCTGGTTTCACACAAGGAATTGAGCATTCTTTGTGAATGGCTCGATCCAAAGGATTATCCGCCGCCTGACGAACGCGCAGTTGGCCTAGTTATAGCGGGGGCGTTGTCGGTGCTCTTCTTTGCTTCTCGAAGTCCCCTTTGGTTTGGCGTAAGCTACTCCGTCTATACCGCTCTCAATTTAGCGGCTGTCATTCATCTTAAGCATCAGATGGTTACTGCGCTGCGCGGGAGCCGCATACGACTTGACGAGGAGCGCCCCGTGGGCGCCGAGTTCTATCGAGCAGCGATAGACAAACTGGAGGTGCATTACGTGAGAAGGCCAAACGTGCTGCGTGTCGGGGCAACCCTATGCCTAGGATTGGCAGGGCTAGCCCTGTCCATTGTTGCAAGAAACGGTGCTCACGAGAGACTTAATGCCTATGCATATGTTCTGTACTTGACGTCCTTAGTCGTCTTTGAGGGTTTCGTCATGTTCTTCTGGCGCGCGCAGCTATACGCGGGGGTGAAACCCCTAGCTGTCGCCAAGTATGAGCTTGAGCGGGCGAACCCAGCTTCGATTCGAGAACCAGAGAGCAGCACTTAGCGCTTCGGCGGATTGGCCCACTCAAGGCCCGTTTCGGCGCTTTTTCAAGTCCAACCGGGCTTCCGCAAAATCATCTCTGAGGAGATTTGACCATGTGCCTCTCATACACGCGACTTCTCGCTGCCTGCGCTGCTCTCGTCTTTGGTATTAGCTTCGCGCAAGCCACGTTTGCCGCGGACATCCTGATCGGTGATGCGAAATCACAGCCGGAAAGTTTGACCATGGCGCCGGGCGGCGTACTGATTGTCGGCAGCGCCAGTTCGCCATTCGTCTACAAGGTCCGTCCGGGCTCCTCTACCGCCGAGAAGTTTATTGACGTCAGCACAGAGCCCCCGGGGACGTTCTTCCTCGGAATGTTGGCAGACGCCGCCAGCAATACATTGTGGACATGCCAACTGACGCCGGTGCCGAACACCACTCCGCCACAGCGGCATACCGCGCTGAGAAGCTTCGATCTCACTACGGGCGCGCCGAAGATCCGGTGGAACCTGCCCGGGGACAGCAATGTGTGCAACGATTTTACGATCGGACGACCGGATAAGGCGCTCTACATTACTGACACCATCCCTGGCAGAATCTTCAGGCTGCCTGCTGGAGCGTCGACCGCGGAACTTTACCTGGAGGATCGGACGCTCAATGGCGTCGATGGCATCACCTTCCTGAATGGCACGCTCTATGTGAACAATGTGATCTTCAACAAGCTCTACCGCATCCCCGTCGACGCCACCGGCAAACCGGGGGCACCTGTCGATATCTGGACAGACCAGCCAATTAAAGGTCCTGATGGCATGCGTGCAGCGAACGGTAAGCTGATCCTCGCAGAGAATGCCAGCGGCAAAATTTCCGCTCTCACCGTAAATGGCGATAAGGCAAGCGTGACCGTGATCAAAGAAGGACTCAACACACCCACCGGAGTCGAACCTGTGGGCGACACAATTTGGATTGCCGAGCGTGGCGCCGGCAAGGCCGTGTCGGTCCCCATGCCGAAATAGTGTCGGGTCACTCCAAAGGCTCGAAATGCGGGGTTTGAACGCCGAGTGCTGCCAATGCTTCGTCTATGGTACGTACAACTGTCAATAATGGCCGCGTGCTCTCTCCCGAAATCTGAAACATGCGAGATATACCAAAGAGAAACGTGGCCGGGGCGACGATAAAGCGAGGGCGCCTGGTGGCATCTGGCATGGCTGGTTCCCGCCTTGCCAAGCCGCGGATGGACTCGGAGGATGCTGCAAACTCGGTGACGGTAGAGAAGTCCCAAATACCTGCACGGGCATCGGTCGCAGTCGAATACTTTCGAATCGCACCGTAGAATTCAGCAACAGATTCTTCTGTAAGCCGTCCTTCGAATCGGCCCAGCAGGATCTTGTTCGCTGCGTCGAACTCAAATCGGAAGCCCAATGCGATTCTCGCTCCTGTGCCCCCAGGCGGAGGTCATTTTACATCCGCTATGGGCGGGTGACCCACCTTTAATGTGATGTTTGCTTGTACCATTTCCACGGAGGGTGTCCCATCCTTGCGTTTTTTTGCAAGAGCCTGCCCTGAGCGAAGCCGAAGGGGTGGGCGGCGGTGCTCCTTGAATGTTTCATTGGTTACGACACGCATCCCGACCAAACCAGTTGAGCAGGCATTTCCGACTCCCACACTTAGCAAAGAACGCGAAGGACGCGCCACCCGCCCGGACGCTCCCCGGAAGATTTATTCGTAGCGAAGGGCCACAATTGGATTGACTCGTGTCGCGCGGCGAGCGGGAATGTAGCACGCTAAGAGCGCTACCAGAATGAGCAGGCCGGCTACGACAAAGAAAGTCAGCGGATCGTGGGCGGTTACGCCAAACAGCAAGTGGGTCATAAGCCGCGTCATTACGAACGCGGCACAGATTCCAATCATCACGCCCAGGGTGATCAACTTCGTACCCTGCCGCAAAACAATTCGCAGTACGTCCCCAATCTGGGCCCCAAGCGCCAAACGAATGCCAATTTCCCGTTTGCGTTGCGATACCGTGTAAGACATCACGCCATAGATGCCGATGAGGCCCAGTGCAAGCGCCATGGTTCCGGCAATGCCAAGCATGACCAACGTAAACGAAGTTTGCGCCAACGATTTGTCGTACACTTCCTGCATCGTCCGCACCGACGCAAGCGGCAGATTCGAATTCACCGACCAGACCGCTGCACGCACCTCGTTCAGAAAACTCTCCGTGCCCGCGCGCTCGCTGCGGGCCACAAACGTCACGGTTCGTTGCGCATTCAAGGCGCCTGCAACAAAAGGATTTTTCACAAGCGGAGGCCAATACACGATTTCCGGTACCGCCTCCTGTACGCCCTTCTCGCGAACATCCTGAATCACACCGACCACTTCATGCCACGGCATTGACGGGAATTCCGTTATTTGCTTGCCGATTGCTGCCGACGGGGTGCCCCACATCTCGCGGGCTAAACTTTCAGAAACCATCACCACCGGCCGAAGTCCGTAGACTTCACTCCATGTCATTTCGCGTCCGGCAATCAATCTTGTCCCCGCCGTCTGCAACAAACCGGGCGAAAGATCCTTGAACAGCCGCAAGGGCGGAATGGTGTTGTCCGCATATACCTTGTCTTCGGCATAGATCCCGTCCCAACCCGAGTCGAACCCTTCCATCGGCATTTCGCTCACGAACCCCGCAGACTTCACTCCCGGAATCGCCGTGAGCTTATCGAGAATTTCGTTTTGTGTTCGTGTTACCCGTTCCGGCTCGGCGATCAGAGACCCTGGGATCGAAATTCGCATCGTCTGCAAGTACTGTGGGCCTGCGAATCCGGGATCGACCCTCCGCAATGCTGCGAATGTGCGAATCATCAGGCCGGCGCTCATCAAGAGCACCAGCGCCATCGCCACTTGTCCTACCACCAGCAAATTCCGCGCCCGATGCCGGTCCCGGCTCACACTGATGGTTCGTCCGGCGCTTTGCAGGGCCGGGGTGCCGCGTTGTCCGGCATATTTCAGGGCCGGAATGAGTCCAAACAACAACCCGGAAAGCGCCGAAAGAATAAAAGTGAACCCCAGCGCTTTCCCATCGATTGCAATTTCAGTTAAACGAGGAAGATTCGATGGTCCAAACGCGACAAGGAATCGCACTCCGGCATACGCTAAGCCAGAGCCCAACGCTCCGCCAATTATGCCGAGCAGTACACTTTCCACTAAAAGCCCTCGCACGATTCGTGCCCGGCCTGCCCCGAGTGCTGTACGCACCGCCAATTCCTGCTGCCGCGCTTCCACCCTCACCAGCAATAAGTTCGTCACATTTGCGCAAGCGATGAGCATGACCACGCCAATAGTCCCCATGACCACCCACAGCAGCTCGCCGACGTTGCCGATCACCTGCTGTTTCAAGGGGCGAATCGCAGGCGTGATTTTCCACGTTTCATAAATATGTGGATTCGATCCCGGGCCGTTGGACCAGGAGTCCATCCAAATCGGCAGCATTCGCGTCATGTCCGCGTTAGCTTGCGCAATGGTCGCTTCCGGCTTTAGCCGTGCGATTCCGTGGTATCCGAAGCCTGCCAGAATCGTCCTTCCCCGGTCGAGCGCCAGTGGCGCCGCCAAATCGAAGTCCGCATCGACAAATCGAAATCCTTTTGGCATTACGCCCGCAATTTCCCTGGGCTGCGAATCAACCATAATGTTTCGCCCAATGACGTTCCGGTCGCCACCGAAACGCCTCTGCCAGTACCCATAGCTCAGCACCACCCTGCCCGGACTGTTCGGTACCTGGTCCACTTGCAATAACCAACGCCCCAGTGCAGGTGGTACGCCAAGCGTCTCAAAGACACCATGGCTCACACTCACTATGCGTACCTGTTCCGGCTCGGCCATGCCCGTGACGTTCCCCTCGCCAGTAACCCACACGCCTAACGATTGAAATGTCTGGTTGTGGTCGGAGTAGGTGAAATACATCGACGGCGAGAGAAGAAGCCCGTTCTCAAAATCCGCAAGCCCTTCCGCGCCTGGAGCGGCCTGGTGCAGCGCCACCAGTTCCTCGGCCTTGGGATAGTTCAACGGCTTCAGCAGTACGCTATTTACGACAGTGAAGACCGCTGTATTCGCCGCGATTCCGATAGCGATGGTCAACAATGCGACAACTGTAAATACTGGGTTGTGGAGCAGCCCGCGCAGGCCATAACGGATGTCAAAGAAAAGATCGTCCACGGATGGCCATGACCATACTTCACGGCAGTTTTCCTCGATCACTCCCACGTTTCCAAACTCCACACGCGCGGACCGCATCGCTTCTTCGTGGGACATTCCCCCTGCAATCAACTCCTCGACTTTCTCGTCGAGATGCGCCTGAATCTCTTCCGTTAACTCATGGTCGAGCCGTTTTCGCGAAAACAATTGTGTGAACCAATTCATAATTCACCCGGTGCCAGGACCTGCGTAATGCCTTTCAGCATGAGCTCAAAGCTTGAGATCTCACGCTCCAGATGCCGCCCACCCGCCGCCGTTAACTTGTAGATTCGAACGCGGCGGTTGGTTGAAGAGACGCCCCATTCAGCCTTTACAAAACCTTCCTTGAGAAGGCGCTGCAGAGCGGGATACAGCGAGCCTTCTTCAATCTGAAGCACTTCATTCGAGGTCCGCTTAATTTGCTGGACCAGCGCATAGCCGTGCATGGGCTGCCGTTTTAACGTCCGGAGGACCATCATTTCCAGCGCACCCGGAAACAGGTCTCGTTGTATTGTTTTTTTCATGCGGGCGGCGTCTCCCTGTTTTGCATCATGCCTTATCGCTCAAGGCCTAGAGCAGAATAGTATTGGACGGTGCTGCCGTCAAGGGAAATAAGCGGAGGTTGATTGTTGAGATTGATTATTGAGTTTGACTGTTGGGGTTGATTGTTAAGACAATTACAGACGCGTGGCGCAGGGGCGGGCGGCATACACACTGAGCATTATGGAGTTCCGCAACGGCAGGTCGTGCACGAGACACCGTACTTCGCGGACCCCTTCGGGGCGCCGGACTGGCGGAAGCAATGGGTTCAGGCGATCGGCTGACGCCACGAACAGCCCCACTCAAGCCAAAACCGGGCTTGAATGGGGCACCCGCCGGAATTTGTTCACGTCATGCGCGGCGAGCTGATTCGATCTTAGCGATGTCGATCTTTTTCATCTGCATCATGGCCTCGAAGGCACGCTTTGCCTCAGCGCCGCCGGCTGCAAGCGCATCGGTTAGCGCGCGCGGGGTGATCTGCCAGGAGAGGCCCCAGCGATCCTTGCACCAACCGCAGGCACTTTCCTGACCGCCATTGCCGACAATCGCGTTCCAGTAGCGGTCGGTCTCTTCCTGATTGTCCGTTGCGATCTGGAAGGAAAAGGCTTCGCTATGCTTGAACGTCGGGCCGCCGTTGAGACCCAGGCAGGGAATACCGCACACGGTGAACTCCACGGTCAGGTCATCGCCCTTCTTGCCGCCGGGGAAGTCGCTGGGCGCTTTGTGAACAGCGGTCACTTCGCTATTGGGAAAGGTCGCGGAGTAGAAGCGGGCTGCATCCTGTGCATCCTTATCGAACCAGAGGCAAATCGTATTTTTCGGCTTCAAAGACATCGGGTCTCCTTGTTTAGGATAATTAGGATTCAGATGAGGGAGGGCAGCGTGAGGGTTGCGTGGGAGTGCGGAACTCCCACTATCGGCCAATCACGGCAATTTTGTACACCAGCAGAATGGGTATGGTCGCGAACGCGATCCAGGCGGACAACGTATAGCGTCGGAAGAAGCAGAAGGTCACCGCCACCCAGCAGGAGCAGGCGGCTATCAGAGCGCCGCCGATATAGGGCGTTGCGACCGCAATCGAGAAGTTGGCGCCAAGTGCGTGCCTGAGCCGGAAGAACTCACCTAGAGTTCTGACGACGATGAGAAATTCAGTCGTAACCCCTATCTGAGCCCAACGTTCTTGAGTCACACGGAGAATTGTAGCTTGGGATCGGGACTTGTGATGACAGGGTTGTGAACGCATTGCAAAAAACGTGGAAAAACGGCAGTGTCTCAGTTTTGCCGAAACTGAGACACTACCGGAAAACACAAAGGATGGGCTGCCGGCGGAATGACAAGCTGATTCGTGGTCGAGGAAGTAATCACTTCGCCGCTTTCGCGCTCTTAGGCGTTTCGAGCATCTTCGCGGCATACGTGATCGGCACGGCGAAGTTTGATCCGGAGAAGTTCGTAAGTATTGCAAAATTTACTCCGATCACTTTGCCATCACTGTTGAACACGGGACCTCCGGATCCACCCGAAGTGGTCTGCGCGTCATAAACTAGGCGGTCGGATGCGACCACGCCGAGGTGGCCCTGCGTCGCCAAGGGGCGGATCAGCTTTCTTCGTGCCAACTCCTGAACAAGGTCTTCGGTGCTGCTTCCAGAAGCCTGTGCGATTTCTTTGAGCGTAGGGTCATCAATGCGGGCAAGGATCGCCTCTACTGCGGTCGGATACCCAATCAGTACGATAGCGCTGCCGGAAGATGCGCTCTGTTGCTTCTCGATTGGTACCGGCTTGGGATGATTCCTGGCCAAACTTACTGACGCGAGACCAAGGTCAACGTCTTCGCTAAAACCTTCGACGCGTACCGGTAAACCCTCGTCGCTGCCTGGGAAGTACGCATGAAGAGATAGTATCGTCGCCTCAAAGGCATCACCCGGAACGGGAATCAACTCAGCATTGTGCCACCACGGCTCAAGGACATGATGGTTGGTCAGGATGTGTCCAGAGGAATCAACGAGGAAGCCAGTGCCAAAAACGTGGGCGTGTACGGGCCGTCCGTTGCCTTCCGTGGTAATGAGGGGATTTCCACGTTCATCCACCTGTGGATCGCCATTTGCATCAACCCCGGCAAACCTGAGCTGCGCCCCGCTTTTCTTATCGTAAAAGCCAAGCTGTGCATAGATGAGACACACGCTGTTGGAGTAATCCCGGACGATCTGTTGCGCGATACGAGACTCGCTTTCGAGTCGCCCGATGCGTGAATTCGTCTCCTTCAAGCGGCTATCCAGATCGGAAAGTGTGGCCCCTGATGACGACGAAATTCGACTTTTCAGATTTGAGCTGTCGGAACGCAGCTCATCAAGTTGCTTTTTCACCGAATCCGATAGTTCCTGGCCGCCAGCTTCACGAGTTTTCTGCACACGCTCCAGCAGGTGGCGTTCACTAAGTATTTCGGAATGGAGGGTTTCGACCTGAAGAGCCAGCCTGGCATTCGACTTACTGCTCACCTGCGCATTTCGAACAGCAATCCCCGCTCCGACAACAGATAAGACGATCACGATCCAAAGGGCCCACCACCGCTGCTTTCCGCTTTCTTTTTGGGTAGCGATCGCGGCCAGCGCCGCTTCAGCCTCGTGCTCTTTTCTCCTGGCGTCGCGCACTTCGGAGCGCAAGCGATCGTCAGGCGCCTTCTCGCGGAGCTGTGCCCGAATACGCGCGAAGAGTTCAGCGGATTCAAAGGGGATACTTAGAACATCATCCGCACCGAGATCGAGAGCCCGACTGCGCTCCAAAGGCCCGCCGTGAGCCAGAAGAACTATCTTTACGGGAGCGGATGCCTCATTGCCTTTAAGCTGAGCAATCAGGCCACAGCAATCCAGTGTCGTGACATCCGTTTGAAGCAGGATGAGATCGGGCTCTTGCTGAAGAACAGTTTGGACATCCGCGCTCTGTGGTGCTGAAACTTCATACCCCGCGCTGGCGAGCTCCGGCATCAGCCGCGTATTCAAGTCATCGGAAGCGCGAAACAGTAAAAGCTTCGCCATGCTTACTCCATACTCTAATGAGATCTTGCGTTCTAGTTTACCTGCTGCGCACAGTGGTGGGCGGGATGACAGAGCTGTGCATGAAAATCAAAATCCCAGCGCAGGACGGTTGGCCACCCAAACCCGGTTTTGGCTTGCGCGGGGGTACTCATACTTTTTCCAAACCTCAGACCCTCAGCGAGGACGGGTGGCCCATTCTAAATTTCGCGCTCTTTGTGAAATTTAGAGTGGGGATGTTCATATCTTCCCAACTCTGTCATCCCGACCGGAACAGATCATCGCAAAGCGATGATACGTGGAGTGGAGGGACCTGCTGTTTTTTTTCGGGACAGAACATAAACCTTGGGACAGACGGAAAGTACCCCCAAGTGCTAATTTGCAAAACCGGGGAACGTCCCAGCCTGTCCTCGTATTTCGTCTCATTCGTCGAGAGCGTCCGAAGAGAAACAGCTCATATAGGCAACCAATTCATCCCGAATGGATTCAAGCACGTTAGGTGAGATCGAGAAGACCTGTCGATACGAATACGCCGCCATGCGCAAGTTGTAGAGACTAACAAAGGTTTCAGGCACAGAAGAGTTGGCAGGACAAAAATCACTGTGTGGCTCGAGTAGCAGCATGGCTTTCGTTGGTGATAGAGGACAATAAAGTTCAAACTTCGCTGGAGGCTTCGTATCCTTCGGGCTTGTTGCGATATTGATGACTGGTTGATCTGCGGTGACGAATGGTGTGCTGGTTGAATTCTCCAACAGCATGATCTTATGTCGGTTGCGATCTGCGAACAGGCTTAGCCCGACATTACCCGCCACCATATGAACGAGAGGATTCGCGATTCGCAAATACTGCTGGAGGCGCTTAGATTCCATAATTATTTTGGTCTGTTTGATGTGATTGGTTCGCGCATACTGCACTGCAAGTCCTTTGTAGAACATCGCCGCATTTCGTACGTCCCCCAAAAAGCTCAAGTCTCCAGAAATCATCGCTGCTAGGAAGGGTCGGAAGTCCTCTTCGATGCTCGTGTGCAGCCGTTCGTTAAGCTCAATGATCGTCTGATCGATTTCTGCAATAGCTTGCGGCGTCGCAAGACCCGATGCTTCCAAATGTCGCTTAGCCAAGTACGGTAAACTAAAAGCACGCACCAATTCCTCGTGAGACGCTTTCAGGCCGTTCGGCGAGTCCTTGATAATCCCGTCTCGCAAGAAGTCCACGTCTTCGGGGCTTAATTCTTGGAGTCGGTAGAAGTAGTTTTCAGCGCAAACGTTCCGAATATTTGGGTGCCGAATTTGATTGCCTTGCAGGCAATAGATCTTCTCGTCCTCAGCCCACGATCGAAGATAAAATCGCGGCACGTAGTGTTGTAGCTTTCCCATACTCGTGTGTTGAGATAATACGTTGTGAACTACCCCACTCAAGCCAAAACCGGGCTTGAATGGGCCGCCCGTCCCGCCTGCCACCCGCCGAAACAGGGTGGTAAAATCAGGGGCAGTATGTATGACCGTTACACCATCGAAATGCACTTGACTCTGGGCGGCTGGGTTGAGGGAACCGCAAGCTACGGCGACAAACCCATTGATCGTCCGGCTGATGCGGTGGAGACCTGGCTGAAAAAGGTCGAGCAATCTTCAGGGTTTGAAACTGAAGACATTGATTGGAGCTTGGTCTGGAAGTCTGAGACAGTTAATGCTGAAGAACTGACCGCACTAAAAACCAAGTTCCCACACCCCAGAATTGCCGACCAGGAACGAGTTGCTAGACATGCCAAGATCAACGCGGACTTGCGTAACTCGAAGAGACGCCGCAGAGCCGCTCGAGACTAAGCCTTACCCCTCGAGTGAGTTTGCTTCGACTTCTTCATAGCGAAACAGGTTTTGATGTCTGAGACTCGTAGGGTGCGTCTAGATTTCTTTCTTCATAACGCAAAAGCCCCTCGTTAGGGGCCGCCACGGCACTACGGATCGCGCTGTTCTAAAGCGACGTGTCGATACCGTGCGTCAACCGCGACTAGTGTACTCAGCTGTTGCACAATTGCGCATTCCTCGCGGATATGTATTGTCTGGATCGTATGTCCAGGGAAGGTGCAGACGTGTATCGGCAATCCATTGTTATCCGTGCCAATGATCGGAAATCGGCGCAATACTCCAGCTCCGCGCCACTCGGATTCTCCCTGCCATCGGTGACTCTTTTGATAGAACGCGGTCATGTCCGGAATTCCCTCGTACACAAATCGAATAGGCATGTCGGTGTAGCGAACTCGCCTCACGACTAGCCTGGGAAGATAAGTTCCGGCGAGGGCTCTCGTGTCGAAACCGACGACGAATCCCGTCGCCCCCGCGGCATACTTTTGCCACATCTCTTCAATATCTGGTCTTTCGGTCAGGCAGACCATACCAATGAGGTCCGGAGTTTTAATGTTTGCCAATACGCCTTGCAGCATATCGTCTCGGTACCTGGAAACCATGTGGTGCACGAAGCCGGGCCGCGCCGCGACGGGAATCTCAGGATCATTCGCGACCTGAGCCTCTAGTACACGGGCCAGGATATCGTCGGGAGCAGCATCCACGAACGGCGGACGGAAGTCCTGCGGGTCGTTGACAGCCTGCCGCTGACTAACACGGATCCTTCCACGAGTTAAGACATCGAGCCGTTCTGGTGGGAAATACTTAAACAGAACTGGCGGTATGAGTTCGTGCATCAGTCTACAGGCCTTTCTAGCCGGCTGGGCTGATGAGATAACAGCGTCGGCTCCTTTCCTCCGACTGTCGGTCGCTTGAGCGTTACCAAGTCTACTCGTTTGTTACGAGCCGACACGGTTATCTCATCAGCCACACGCGTGAGTTAGCTGTATAGTGACTCAAATACTGGAGGGACGATGCGTCACCGAATTCTGCATCCGATCTGCATTGCAACGTGCGTCGTAGTCCTTATGACCGCCGCCCATGCTCAGCAAGCCCAGCAAAGCCATTGGGCCACACCCGACGACAAGACCGCAAAGTTCATGATCGACATGGAGCGCAAGTGGGCCGAAGGCGTTTGCACGAATAATGGAGTCATCTCTGAGTTGTTGTCCGACGATTTCCAGGGCACCAGCACTGGCGGCGAGCGCTTCAACAAGGCGGATGAGCTACGCGATGAAAAAGGCCCACGCTCGGCGCACGGCTGCGCACTCGATGATGCCAGGGTGCGCTTCTTCTCTTCTTCTTCGGGCGAAGACGTGGCCATCATTTACGGCAGCGAGCACGCCATCGGCAAAGACAAGACGCATCCCGACGCGAAAGTGTGCCAGGTCTGGACCGATACCTGGTTGAAGCGCGATGGTAAGTGGCAGATCGCTGCCTCGCATGACAACAAGGTCGATTGCAAGTAGGGGGCGTGGCCCCACGTGGATTCTCCTCATAAATCACCACGAAAGAGGATGCCCCAATCGCCGCAAAAAAATTCACAGGCCTTGTGACATCTGACCTTGCCTACAACCCTCGATTCGTTCCATCATTGTCCCGGCAGAGGAAGTAGGCACAGCAATATCGGCAAGGGCGCTCGCAGTCAAAATCGGCCCGTAAGTCCCATGCTTTCAAGATTTTGACTACTAAGGTCTTTGTTATGAAGATTTTGCGCGGCATTTTTTTGTGAAGTCGTTGATTCTAGATATTTTAAAGACCGAAGGGGGGAGGGGGTAGGGTAACTAAAAGATAAACTTATCCCAGAACGGGACGCCCAATCGGTCGCGCCACTTCTAAGGCAAGATCGTTCCCGCTAGACCCTTAGCGAGCCACGGAATCCTCTGGCCGCATAGTAAGATTCC
>WNFI01113829.1_pt1 | contig 14863 bp, 12 predicted proteins | sample 5400471 | NCBI WGS metagenome assembly WNFI01 (sample SAMN13153348, study PRJNA577476) | soil metagenome | isolation source: 100 cm saprolite on Douglas fir-dominated hillslope | place: USA:California | collected 2013-09-17
TCAGGTTGGCCGAGCCGATGCGCAGCCACTCGTCGTCGACCGCCATCACCTTCGAGTGGATATCGAGGCACGTGCCCTCGCACAGCCCCGGCACGTCGGAGTAGAAGCAATGGAAGTGCCCGTGGATGTCCGCGTCGCGCAGCTCGCGCACGAGCTTCGTGCGCAGCGTCGTCATGGTGATTTCCTCGAGCCAGCCGTGGCTGAGCAACCGCGTGACCACCACGATCTCCGGTCCCTCGGGCTCGGCGAGGCGCGCCTTCAGCGCCGCGCCGATGGATTCGGAAGTGAAGTACTGGTTCTCGATGTAGATGTAGTCGCGCGCCTTCGCGATCATGTCGAGGTACAACGCTTCCACGTGGCGCACGCCCTCGGCGCCGTTCACCGGCGGCGCGGTGCACGCGATCGCCAGGCGCGCCTTCTCGAGCGCCACCGACAGCCCTTCGGGCCACGGGTCGGACGTCACGGCGACGGGCTTCAGCGTCTCACCGGTCGCGGCGTGCCAGCGCTCGCGCGCGACCTGGGCGAGCGCCTGCGCGGCCTCGCCATCGACGGCGATCATCACGTCGTGGAAGGGCGGATAGGGCTTGCCCTCGAAGACGCGCTTCGGATCATCGGCCCTGTGCTTGCGCGTGTCCCAGCGCTTGTTGGTGAGGTCGAGGCCGCCGGAGAAGGCGAGCTTGTCGTCGATCACCACGATCTTCTGGTGGTGCGATCCCGCGACGGGGTGCGTGTCGTCGAAGCGAAAGTCGATACGCCGGTGCGGCTTCCACGACCCGACCCCGATGGTGGGCGGGATCTCGCGGTCGGTGCCGAACACCATCGGGTAATCCCAGTCGAGGATCTTCACGTGCAGGTTGCGCTTGCGCCGCGCGAGGCCATTGAGGAAATCGCCGAGCAGGATTTCGTTGCCGTTCTCGTCGTCGGCAAGCCGCGTGCGGCTGTCGAAATCCCAGGCGAGGATCACGATCGAGCGCTCGGCGCGCACGGCCGCTTGCATGAAGATGCGGAAGTAGTCTTCGGCGTCGACGACGAAGCCGACGCGCGGGGCGTGGGCCACCGCGGAGCAGTTCCCGCCGGGCCGGAAAAGGGTCGGATTGTCCACCTGATGCGGACAATCCCCCGGGGGGACTAGTTCAACTGCGCGTTCATGTGCCTCAGGCGTTCCACCACGGCACGTAACAGAGCCATCGCGAACGCGGGCTGGGCTTTGACCACCTCAAGGAGCGAGGGGCGGTCCACCGCGAGCAGCTCCGAATAGACGTCGACGGTCGCGCTCGCCACGCGCGGCGACTGGTCGACGAGCGCCATCTCGCCGAAGACGCCTCCGGGGGATACGCCCTCCAGCACCTTGTCCTTGATGGTGATGAAGACGCGACCCGTCTTCACGATGTACATGTAGATTCCCGCCTGCCCCTCCTTCATGACCGAAGCGCCCGCCTGGTAGCGCACGATCGCGGCGCGCGGCAGGACGGCTTCGACCTGCGCGAGGAGCGCGGGATCGAATACCGCCGCTTCACGCGCCGCGGCCAGCGGCGCGGCCTTGCGCGCGGCGATCCGCGCGGCGACGAAGCGCACGCGGTCGAACATGATGCTCATCAGCATCAACGCGAACTCGGGGTTCTTCGACAGGGCGCCCTGCAGCTCCGCGGCATTGAGCGAATAGGTGAGGCACTCGGTCTTCGCGGTGGCCGTGGCGCTTCGCGGCCGCTCGCTGATCACGGCCATCTCGCCCACGATCTCGCCCGCCTTCACGTCGTCGAGCGGCTTGCCGCCGATGCCGAGCGCGACCTCGCCTTGCGCGATGAAGTACATGCGGCTCGCCGACTTCGACGAGAACACGCCGCCCTTGGAGGCCTTTTCCGCTTCCTCGAAAATCTTCTGCCCGGGCGCGAACTGCTCCTCCTTGCCCGAGGCCTGGAAGAATTTCTTCGCCACCGCCGCGTTGTAGAACTTGCTGCTGGCGGGCTTGAACGGGGCGGAGGAGCCCTCGGGCGGGGCCGGCTTGGTGAAATCAAAGCCGTCCGGGGAGGCAGGCTGGGGCACCTGCGGCTTGGTGAAGTCGAAGTCGCTCATGAGTTGCTGCGCGCGCCGGTTAAAATGCGGGGTTGGTCAATTCTAGTCGAAGGGCCTGTAGCTCAGTTGGTTAGAGCAGAGGACTCATAATCCTTTGGTCCCTGGTTCGAGTCCAGGCGGGCCCACCCCCCTCGATGCGACGTGGCATTGTCGCGCAGTTCAGCCGGAAGGGTCGATATGCGCAATACGCTCGGAATCGCCATCGCCGTGCTTGCATTGGCCTGTCCTGCCATGGGCGCGAGCCTGTCGAAGGAGGACTACCAGGCCGCGAAAAAGCGCATCGCGGCGGAGTACGAGGTCGAACGCCAGAAGTGCGGCGCGCGCTTCGGAAACGCCCTCGACGAGTGTGTCGCCCGTGCCCACGGCATCCGCGACGTCGCGAAGGCGGAGCTCGAAGCCGCCTACAAGCCGAGCTCGCGCACGAACTACGATGCGGCGATCGCGCGGGCCAAGTCGGCCCATGCCGTCGCGAAGGAGCAGTGCGACGAAAAGCGGGGGCCGGAGAAGAAGGCCTGCATCAAGGACGCGAAGGCCTCGTTGGCGCAAGCCACGGCCGAAGCGAAGGCGGCAAGGACGGCGGCCCGGGCCGAGGAAGGCGCGAAGCGGCCCGCCCGTTAGAGCAGGGGAACGTTGACCAACCCAATCAACCTCTTTGTCGGATAGGGTTGCCTGCAGGATCGAACGATTCCATACACCGCCATCGCGACTAGGTCGCGACCAGGTCCGACCGCGTGAAGGGCAGGCGGCGCACGCGCGGGCCGCCGAGTCTGGCGACCGCATTGGCCACGGCCGGTCCCAGCGGCGGGACGCCGGGCTCGCCCACCCCCGTGGGCTTCTCGGTGCTTGGCACGATGTACACCTCGACCCGCGGCATCTCGTGGATGCGCAGCGCCCGGTAGGTGTCGAAGTTGCGCTGCGCCGCGCGGCCCGCCTTGATGTCGATCTCGCTGTAGTAGAGCGCGCCCAGCGCGAAGCCGATGCAGCCTTCCATCTGCGCGCGGATGACATCGGGATTCACGGCCACGCCGCAGTCGACGGCGCAGACCACGCGCTCGACCTTGACCTTGCCGTCGCGCATCGACACCTCGGCCACCTGAGCGATGAACGAATCGAAGGACTCGTGCACGGCGATGCCTTGTGCGACCCCGGCGCGGCGCGGCTTGCCCCAGCCGGCCTTGTCGGCCGCGAGCCTGAGCACGCCCGCGGCTCGCGGGCTGTTGCCAAGGAGCGAGAGACGGAACTCCAGCGGGTCGCGGCCCGCCGCGGCGGCGAGCTCGTCCATCATCGTTTCCATCACGTAGGCGGTGTGCGTGCTGCCGACCGAGCGCCACCACAGGGGACGCACCGCGAGCACCGGTGAATGCAGCGACCCGGCGAGCATCGGCAGGTCGTAGATGGTCTTGTCGACGCCTTCCACGGACGTCGGGTCGATGCCGTCCTTGATCATCATCGCCATCGGACCGCCGGCCATGATCGACTGGCCCACGATGGTGTGTTGCCAGGACGCGATGCCACCCTGCGCGTCGAGCCCGGCCTTGACCGCATGAACGTACATGGGCCGATAGAATCCCGCGCCCATGTCGTCCTCGCGGCTGAACTGCAGCCGCACCGGCGCACGCCCGCCGATCGCCTTGGCGACGTGGACGGCGGCGACGGTGAAGTCGCTCTCCGCGTTGGCGCGCCGGCCGAAGCTGCCGCCCGACACGAGCGTGTGCAGCTTGACCTTCTCCATCGGCAATCCCGCCGCTTTGGCGGCGAGCATGTGGTCGAACGATGGGAACTGGTGTCCCGACCACGTCTCGAGCATTCCGTCGTGCAGCCAGGCGACGCAGTTCATCGGCTCCATCGTCGCGTGGGCGAGGAACGGAAATTCGTACACGGCCTCGATCGTCTTGACCGCCGGCGCCGCCGCCGCCGCCGTTGGCTTGGTGAACGGCGTGCCCGGCTGCGCGGCCTGCGCGCGATAGCGGGCGAGCGCCGCTTCCGAATCGAGGTCCTGGCTGGCCGACTCGTCCCATCGCACCTTCAACGCGCGCCGCCCCTGCAGGGCCGCCCACGTGCCGGTCGCGACCACTGCGACACCTTCGGGCACCTCGACGACGTCGGTCACGCCCGCCACGTTCTTCGCGTCGGCGGCATCGAAGGAAACGAGCCTGGCGCCGAACGAGGGCGGCCACGCGATCACCGCGGTGAGCAAGCCCGGCAGCTTCACATCGATGGTATAGGTCGCAGTGCCGTTGCACTTCGAGGGCGAGTCGACGCGCGGTGTCGAGTGGTCCTTGCCGATGTACGTGAACTGCGCCGCGCTTTTCAGCGGCGGATTTTCGGGAGGAGCCTGCCGGCTCGCGGCCACCGCCATCTCGCCGTAGGTCGCGCGCCGCCCCGACGCGTGCGTGAGCGTGCTCTTCGATGTGCGGATCTCGCCGGCCGGCACCTGCCAGGCCTCGGCCGCCGCCGCGACCAGCATCGCCCGCGCGGTGGCGCCGGCCCCGCGGTATTGGAGAAAGGAATTGGCGATGGCGGACGAGCCGCCGGTCCCCTGCATCCCGAACGCGAGGTTGGCGTACAGCTTCGCGTCGGATGGCGCGTACTCGGTACGCACGAGCGACCAGTCGGCATCGAGCTCGTCGGCGACGAGCGAGGCGAGGCCGGTCGTGTTGCCCTGGCCCATCTCGTGATGCTTGCAGATCACCGTGACGATGTTGTCGGTGCCGACGCGAACGAACGCATTGGGCGCGAGCGGGCCGGTCGCGGCGCCCTCCGCGCCCGGCATCGCAGCCGCGGCGCTGCCGGGCGCGAGCCAGCCGAAACCGATGACGAGGCCGGCGGCGCCGGTGCTTTGCAGGAACACGCGGCGTGACAGGGTCGGCGCGACGTTTTCCTCGATGCCGAAGAGCGCCATGAGGCGGCGTTGTTCGTCGTCCTGGAAGCGATTCATCAAGGGATGCATGTGCCGCTCCTCACGCCGTGAGCTGCGCCGACGCGGCGTGGATCGCGGCGCGAATGCGTTGATAGGTCGCGCAACGGCAGATGTTGCCGGCCATCGCGTGGTCGATGTCGGTGTCGCTGGGCTTGGATATTTTTTCCAGCAGCGCCGTCGCCGACATGATCTGTCCCGACTGGCAGTAGCCGCACTGCACGACGTCGAGGTCGACCCAGGCCTTCTGCACCGCCTTCGCGGCGGGGGACGCGAGGCCCTCGATCGTCGTCACCCGGCGATTGGCGACCGCGGACGCCGGCGCCGAGCAGGAGCGCAACGGCTGCCCGTCGACGTGCACGGTGCACGCGCCGCACTGCGCGACACCGCAGCCGTACTTGGTGCCGGTCAAGCCGAGGTCTTCGCGGATCACCCAGAGGAGCGGAGTGTTCGGATCGCCGTCGAAATCGCGGCGCGTGCCGTTGATGTTGAGCGTGACGGACATTCATGGCTCCTTGTCGAAGGAAGGAGGCCGAGCGGCGGCTCGGCCGTCAGGATGCAATGTGCTCGTGGATTTGCGCGAGCGTCTTGCCGCCGTTGCGTTTCGGATCCTTGATCTGCTCGCAGATCTGGCCCAGCGATTTCGCCTGCCACGCCATCGACTTCGGCGCGACGTGCCACAGGGGATGCCCCGGAACGCCCGACGCCTCGTAGTTCGCATCCTGGTGGCAGGTCGTGCAGGGCATGCCGATGGCGCCCTTGTCGTCGGGACCGCGCACCACGAGCGGGGAATGGGGATGCCTGTCGTTGCCCTGGGTCGGCCGCTCGCCGGCCGGGTGGCAATTCATGCAGCGCGGATGCTGCAGGACGCGCCCCGCCTCGACGAACAACGCGCGCGAGCGTTCGGACGCGTTCGAGATCGACGCGAACGTCTCGGGCGCCCGCAAGTCCTCGGCGCCGGCGAGCGGACCGAACGTGCTTGCGAGCGCGAGAAGTATCAAGCGTGTTTTCAGCGATGAGGACATGCGGGCTCCCCTGCGATCGAAGGCCGCGGCGCGACGGGCAGCAGCCGGTAAAAACGTCCATTGGACGCCGCCGATCGCCGATTAGTTCAAGATCGCCGCGGTCGCTCCCAAACCTTCCCGCAGGCGCACTGTCTTAGAGCGGCCATGTCAAAAAAAGAAGCCATGGAGCGCTCCCCGAACGCCTTCGCCGTCAAGGGCGACGGCGACCATTTGTCTGTCGAGGGCGCGCTCGACATCCGCACGCTGGCGCAGGCCGAAGCGGCGCTCGGGAAGTGGATGAAGCAGCGCAAGTCGCGGGCGCTCGACATCGGCGGCTTGAGCGGCCTCGACACTCCGGGCGCACTTTTTCTGTGCGGGCTGCGCGCCAAACACGTGGAGCTCACGAGCGTGCGGCCCGAGCACAAGGCGCTCCTCGATCTCGTGTGCGGGCTGGAGTTGAAGCCCTTGCCGAAATTGCCGTTCGTGCCGCGATGGAAGGAGATCGTCATTCACCTCGGCCGCGGCGCGCACCACGCGCGCCTCGAGACGATCGAAGTGGTCACGTTCATGGGCCGCGTTGCGAGCGAGCTCGGGAAGGCGCTGCGCCATCCGCGGCGGCTGCGCTTCGCCTCGATCTCGCGCCAGGTGACCGAGACCGGCGTCAATGCCCTGCCGATCATCGGGCTCATGGCGATCATGATCGCGATCGTGATCGCCTACCAGGGCGTGGTGCAGCTGCGGCCCTACGGCGGCGAGGACTTCACCATCAACCTGGTCGCGGTGTCGATGCTGCGCGAGATGGGCGTCCTCGTCACCGCGATCATGGTCGCGGGGCGCTCGGGCTCCGCCTTCACCGCGGAGATCGGCGTCATGAAGGCGCGCGAGGAGATCGACGCGCTACAGGTGATGGGCATGGACCCGATGGAGCTGCTGGTCGTCCCGCGGCTCGTCGGCCTCTTCATCACGCTTCCGCTGCTCACCTTCTTCGCGGACGTGATGGGCGTGCTCGGCGGCGCGGTCATCTCGCAATTCCTGCTGCATGTCTCTCCGCTGCAGTACTTCGATCGCGTGCACGCCGCAGTCGATACGAAGGATCTCTTCGTGGGCCTCGTCAAGGCGCCCGTGTTCGCGCTCATCATCGCCGGCATCGGCTGCATGCACGGGCTGCGTGTGAAAGGCTCCGCGGAGAGCGTCGGCCGCGAGACTACGAAAGCGGTGGTGAAGGCGATCTTCCTCGTGATCGTGCTGGACGCGCTCTTCTCCATCCTCTTCGAGAAGCTCGGGCTATGAACGCCAAGGCCAAGCCGCATGCCGAACCGATCCTCACCGCCCGCGGCGTCGTGAACCGCTTCGGCGCGCAGGTCGTTCACGACAAGCTGGATCTCGAGATCATGGCGGGCGAGGTGCTCGGCATCGCGGGAGGCTCCGGGTCGGGCAAGTCGGTGCTGCTGAAGACGCTCACGGGGCTGCATCGCCCCGACGCCGGCGAAGTGGCGATCGAGGGCAAGCCCATCGGCGCGATCGACGACGCGGCGAAGGCGTCGCTCATCGGCGTGCTGTTCCAGCAAGGCGCGCTCTTCTCGTCGCTCACGGTGGCGCAGAACATCATGCTGCCGATGCGCGAGCACTCGAGCCTCGCATCCGAGGAACGCGAAAGAATCGCGGCGATGAAGCTGGAGCTTGCGGGCATGGAGGCCGAGAGCGGCATCAAGTTTCCCAGCGAGCTTTCCGGCGGGATGGTGAAGCGCGCGGCGCTCGCGCGGGCGCTGGCTCTCGATCCGCGCATCCTCTTCCTCGACGAGCCCACGTCCGACCTCGATCCGCTCACCGCCGGCGGCATCGACGAGCTCATCACGCAACTGAACGAGAGCCTCGGCATCACCGTCGTCATCGTCACCCACGACCTCACCACGCTCTTCACGGTCTGTCATCGCGTGGCGGTGCTCGTGGACAAGACCGTCACCGTCGGCAGCGTCGACAAGCTGATGCGCTCCAGCCAGCCGTGGATCCACGACTTCCTGCACGGCCCGCGGGCACAAGGCGCGATGAGCGCCAGGAAGGCAGGACATGGAAACCGATAAGCGCTATTTCATCGAAGGGCTGTTCATCATCGCGCTCGCGCTCGCCGCGGCGCTCGCCTTCATGTGGCTCGCGAAGGCGGGACATCGCGACGACGTGCTCTATCGCGTCCATTTCGCCGAGTCCGTGAGCGGGCTCTCGCTCGGCGACCCGGTGAAGTTCCACGGCGTCGACGTGGGCACGGTGAAGTCCCTGGCGATCGACGCGAAGGATCCGCGCCTGGTGCAGGTCGACGTGAGCCTGCGCAAGGACGCGCCGGTGAAGACCGATACGAAGGCGAGCCTCAAGCTCAAGGGCATCACCGGCGTCGTGTTCGTGGAGCTGAACGGCGGCAGCGCCGAGGCGCAGCGCCTGGTCGACGCCACGCCCGCAGGCCAGGTGCCCGAGATCCCCTATGAGAAGAGCGCGCTCACGAGCATCCTCGACGCGTTGCCCACGGTGATGGAGAAATTCTCGGCGATGGAGGGCAAGGCGCAGAAAGTCCTCACCGACGTCGGCCAGGTCACGAGCACCGTGAAGGACGCGGCGAGCGACATCAAGGAAACGACGGCCAAGGTGAAGGAGAATCCGTCGCTGCTGCTGCGCCGTCCGAAGGAGAAGCCGGCGCAGGCGCCGTCGCCTTGACCGTGCTTCGTCCCGTGGGACCTGTGGTTCGGTTGCGCCAGGCCGTAGTTCGTCGCAATCGGCTGGCTGCGCCGGCGCCGGGAGCCTACCTTCCCGGTTCGAGCTAGCCTGGCGGAGGACGACATGGGGAACGGTCTGATTCATCGGCTCTTGGTGGTCATCGCAAGCGTCGTGTTCATGGTGCAGCCGGCCCTGGCGGCGGACAGCGGCAAGGGCCACCTCGCCAGCGTCCAATGGCTGGAGAAGAACCTGGGGCGCGACGATGTGCTTCTCATCGACGCATCGCCCCCGCAGATGTACTCGGCCAAGGGACACATTCCGGGCGCGGTGAGCGTCGATGTGTTCAGCTTCGGGGGCCGCCCGCTTTCACCCGCCGAGATGGAGCGGCTGATCCAGTCCTGGGGCGTGAGCGCGGGGAAGAAGATCGTGCTCTACGACCAGGGCGCGACGTACTTCGCGACCAGCCTCTTCTTCGATCTCTACTACTACGGCTTCCCGGCGAAGGATCTCGTCGTGCTCGACGGCGGGCTCGCGAAGGCGGGACATCGCGACGACGTGCTCTATCGCGTCCATTTCGCCGAGTCCGTGAGCGGGCTCTCGCTCGGCGACCCGGTGAAGTTCCACGNNNNGGCGGCGGGCGGCGCGGTCACGAAGGAGCCCACGCCGGCGCCGAAGCCCGGGACGTTCCGGGTCGCGAAGCTGAGGGAAGACGCGCGCGTGCGGCTGCCGGAGTTTCTCGTCGCATCCGGCGACCCGGCGAACAGCGCGCTCCTCGAGGCACTGGAGCCGAGCCAGCACTTCGGCGGCGCCAGGTTCTTCGACCGCGCCGGCCACATCCCCAATGCCGTGATGACGCCCGCGGCCGATTTCTACAACGCGGACAAGACCTTCAAGTCTCCCGAGGAGATCGGGCGGATGCTGGCCTACCTGGGTGTGAAGCCGGAGCAGCAGGTCTACACGCATTGCGGCGGCGGCATCGCGGCGAGCCTGCCATTCTTCGCCGCGAAGTTCATGCTGGACTACCCGCGGGTGAAGCTCTACAAGGAGTCCCAGCTCGAATGGCTGCGCGACGACCGGGGGCTGCCCTTCTGGACCTACGACGCGCCCAACATGACGCGCGAGAGGACCTGGTTGAGCGGATGGAACAACGCGATGCTGCGCACCTTCGGCGTGTCGAAGCTGAGCGTGATCGACGTGCGGCCGGCGGAGTCCTTCAGGCAATCGCACGTGCCCTTTGCCATCAATGTTCCCGCCGATGTGTTCAGGCGCAATCTCGATTCGCCCGCGCGGCTCGCGGAAATTCTCGGCGCGGCCGGCGTCGACGCGACCTACGAGGCGGTGATCGTCTCGGAGAAGGGTTTGAATCCCGATTCGGCGCTCGCCTTCCTCATGCTGGAAAAGCTGGGACAGAAGCGAGTTTCAGTCCTCTCGGATTCCGTGGACGACTGGGGCTTCGCCGGGTTGCCGCTGGAAAAGGCAGCCGATGCCGCGGACCCGAAGAAGCCGCCCCAGGGTCTCTTCACCGCTCCCCGGACGTACCCCGTCGACCTTCGCCCGGGCATCGTGGTGAGCGACCTGGGCGCCCCGGGGCCATACCCGAAGATCTATGTCGCCTCGGGCAAATCGCTTCCGGCGAGAGTGCCCGACGGCAAAGTCGTCCATGTGCCCTACACGGAGCTTCTGAATGCCGACGGAACACCCAAGGCGGCGAAAGATATCTGGAACGCGCTTGTGAAAGCGGGCATCCCGCGATATGCCGAGCTCGTCAGCGTTTCCGAGGATCCGGGCGAGGCCGCGGCCAACTACTTCATCCTGAAACTGATGGGGTACCCGGATGTGAAGGTGCTGGTGCTGTAGGGGTGTCACATCTGCCGGAAGAGGTGCAGGTAACTGCGGCTCACCGGCAGCACCTCGTCGCGGCCCTTGAGATGAATGTGCGCGGTCTCGTTCTCGCCGCGCGTCACATGGCTGATCGCGCGGCGGTTCACCACCACCGAGCGGTGCACCTGCACGAATTGCGCGGCGTCGAGCTGGTCGACGAGCTCCTTCAGCGGCGTGCGGATGAGCGCCTCGCTCGGCTTGCGCCTGCCCGACGGTCGCGTGGATCCACTGCAGCGGCGCCGGGCCGCTTTTCCGGGCGAGATGCGCGGCCAGCTGTTCCAGCAAAGCCTCGGTTTCGGGCTGCGGTTGCGATGCGTGCATCCGCGCTTGCAAACGCGCCACCGTGTCGGCGAGGCGCGCCGCATCCAGGGGCTTCACGAGATAGTCGATCGCTCGCTGCTCGAAGGCCTGCACCGCGTACTGGTCGTAGGCCGTGACGAACACGAGGTGCGCGCGCCGGCCGATGTGGCGCGCGGCTTCGACGCCCGTGAGTCCCGGCATGTGCACGTCCAGAAAGCAGATGTCGGGCTTCAGCGCCTCGAACTGCGCGACCGCCTCGCGACCGTTGCGCACCTGCGCCACCACGTCGAGCTCGGGCCACGCATCGGCGAGGAGCCGCGTGAGCGACTTGCGCAGCAGCGGCTCGTCGTCGGCGATGAGGGCGGTAGGGCGCGGGCTCGTCATGCGGAGCTTCCCTGCGCCGGAAAGTCCACCTCGGCGCAGACCCCCCGAGGACCGTGCGACGAAACGCGCAGCTTCACATCGGAGCCGAACACGAGCTGCAAGCGTTCGCGCAGCGAGGCGAGGCCCGTGCCCAAGCCATCGCCGGAATCCTTCAGGCCCACGCCGGTGTCACGGACTTCCGCCACGCAGCGGCCCTCCTGCACGCGTACGCGCACATCGATCCTGCCGCCTTCCTCGCTCGGATCGATGCCATGGCGCACTGCATTCTCGACCAGCGTCAATAGCGTCGTCGGCGGGCAGCGCAACCCTTCGGCCTCCTTGTCGACCTGCAGCGTGAACTGCAGCCGGTCGGGCATGCGCATGTGCATGAGCTCGAGATACGCGCGCACGAGCTGCATTTCCTGCGCCATCGTGGTGGCCGGCTCGTGCAGCCGCGGCACGGCGGCGCGCAGATAGGCGATGAGGCTGTCGAGCACCGTGGACGCCTGCGGCGAACCGGAATCCACCAGCTCGCGCACGTTGGCGAGCGTGTTGAAAAGGAAATGCGGCTCGACCTGCGCCTGCAGCAGGCGCAGCCGCGAATCGAGCGCCTTGCGTTCCAGCTCGCTGCGCTCGAGCTCGAAGGACATCGCCTGCCGGCGCATGGCGTATTCGCTCTTGCGGAAGAGAGCCGCCACGGCGATCCACGGCGCGAACAGCAGGCCCGACATGGTCATCGACATGAAGCCGTTCAGGCGCCGCTCGTCCTTCCAGAACGGCGGATCGGGATTGACGATCGTGTAGAGCACCACCACGGCAAGCACGACGGCGCACGCGACCGCCAGCACCTGCAACGCCCAGCGCGCGACCCACGACGGCAAGCGCGCGGGCCATTGCTCGAACAGGCCGAATGCGAGCAACGCGGCCAGCCCCACGAACATCTCGCGGGCGATGACCCGGAAGGCCGGCATGGTGGTGAAGGCGGGGCTGAGGATCAGCCCGACCAGGAACGATGCGACGAGCGCGACCAGCACGCGCCGCCCGGACGAGCCACGCAGCCGCGCGGTCGGGCCACGATAGGACGCGACGGGCTGCGGGGGTGGCTTCGAGCGCCCGAAATGTGAGGCGGTTCGCTTCACGCCGCTCGGCGCTAGTTGGACTTCGCGCTGGGCGAACCTTCGCGGCGGGAGGGCACATGAAGCCGGGCGGGCGCGGGCTGCGAATATAATTGGCCGTGCTGATGCCGAGTCGAAGCTTGAAGGGTGTTGTGGGGTCCGGGGTCGCGAACGCGCGTTCGCTGGTGCTCGTCCTCATCGTCATCTTCGTGCTCGTGATCGTGTGGCAGGTGCCGCACACGATCGTCTTGCGCTTCTCGCTGGTGATCGGGCTGGGCCTCGTCGCCTGGCCGGTCGCCTTCCCGGCGCTGTTTCGCCCGGCCACGCCCGCCGAGCGGCGCGCACGCTGGCCGTTCGCGGCGCTCGCGGCCTTCCTCGCCTGGTCGCTCGTGGTCGGGCTCGTGGTGAGCCCCGATGTGCGGCAGTCGCTCATCGACCTGCGCGCCGAGTGGTTGGCACCCACGCTGATCCTCGTGCTGGGCTACGGGCTTTCGCTGCGCTTCGGCGAAGAGGACGCGGTAGCGCGCGTGCTTTTCCTCGCGCTGGTGTTCCACGCGTACCTGCAGCTCATCTCGGCGGCCCTCGTGCTGGCGGAACGCGGCGCGATCAACTTCCTCTACTTCGGCGGCATCGGCGACCACAGGGCGAACGTCACGTATACGAATGCGTTCGCGTTGGCGATGCTGATCGCCGACACGGTGGCGCGCACGCGTGGCGGCACGGGCTTCCTGCGCATCGGCACGCGCTGGGCGCTCGCGGCCTTCGCGCTGATCCTGGGCAGCACGGTGCTCGCCAACACGCGCAACGGCATGGTCGTGTTCGCGCTGATGGCGGTGATCGGCTTCCTGCTGGTGGCGCGTGAGCTGTGGGGCGGGCGCGCCACGCGCGGCGCCTGGGCGGCACTCGTGGCATGCGGCGCGCTCACGCTCACGGGCGCGATCCTCGGGCTGAAGACCGATCCGCGCTGGTCGGGCTTCATGGCCACCGTGCCGGTCGCCTGGGACACCGGCAAATACCGGCAGTGGCTCCGCGGCGAGCACGACGATATCGGCCTGCCCGTCACCGCGACGGGAAAGCCCGTCGAGGCCTCGGCTTACTACCGCATTGCCTATCTCAAGGAAGCCACGCTGCTGCTGATCGAGCACCCGTGGGGCACGCGCATCGGCCGCGACGCATTCACGCTCGCTGTGCGCGACAAGTACGGTGTTGCCGGCATGTCACACGCGCACAACGGCTTTCTCGACCTCGGCGTGAGCGTCGGATTCCCCGGCGTGATTCTGTGGATCGCGTTCATGGCTTCCTTCGCGATGTACGCGGTGAAGGGAAGCGACGCGGACCGCTCGGGGTTGCGCGCCGCGCTGGTGCTGGCGATAGTCGCCTTCGCGGCGCGCACCTGCCTCGACGCCACGGTCCGCGACCACGTGCTGCAGGAATTCATGTTCGTCGCGGGCGTGCTGACCGGCGCGATCGCCTACGGTGAGGGCGTGCGCCGTGGATCGGCCTGAGCAGACATGGCTCGTGCTGTCGCACGCGTTCAACATGGACGGGCGCGCGGCGAGCCACACCATCACCGACAAGATCCCGCACTTGCGTGCGCTCGGCGTGCGGCCCGTGGTCGTGAGCACGGTCACCGGGCGGCGCGATGGCCAGATCGAGCACCACCCGGTGCTGCCGCTCTCTCCTTCGGCGTTGCGCTTCGACCTGCGCCACGTGCTGCGCGCAAGGCTCGGGCGCGGTGTCGGATACGCCTGGAGACGCAATGGTCGTGGTTCCTGCCCGCCTATCTGCGCGGCGCGAAGATCGTCCGCGGGCGTCATCCCGCGCTCATCTATTCCACGGGCGGCGCGAACTCGGCGCATTGGGCCGGTTACCTGCTCGCGAAACGCTTCGGCCTGCCATGGATCGCCGAGGTGCACGATCCGATGGTGGTGGAGGGCGCGGGCAAGTCGCGCATGGCGTCGCGTTTCGCGCGCTGGCTCGAGGGACGCGTCTGCGCGCGCGCCGACGTGGCGATCTGGTTCACCGACGAGGCGCTCGCCCGCGCAAAGGCCCGGCACCCGGAGCTGGGCGCGCGCGGGCACAGCCTCATTCCCGGCGCGGACGAGCCGGTGTTCCATCGCGCCCCGTACGCGCGCGGCGACAAGCTCCTCATCGGCCACTTCGGCTCGCTCGCGCCCACGCGAAATCTCGCGATCTTCCTGCAGGCGCTCGCCCGCGTGCTCGATGCTTCGCCGCAGCTGCGCGACAAGGTGCGCGTTCATCTCTACGGCGGCGGCGTGGACGGGATCTCGCGCGAAGCGATGCGCACGCTGCCGCCGGGCGTCGTGCAATCGTTCGGGCGCCTCGAATCCGATCCCGTGAGCGGCGAATCGGGCCGCGAGCGCGTGTTGAAGCGCATGAACGCGGTCGATTGCCTGCTGCTCCTGCACGGCACCGAGGACTACTGCGCCGAGTACATCCCGTCCAAGCTCTACGAATACCTGTGGACGCAGCGCCCCATCCTCGCG
>WNFI01182869.1_pt1 | contig 14863 bp, 11 predicted proteins | sample 5400471 | NCBI WGS metagenome assembly WNFI01 (sample SAMN13153348, study PRJNA577476) | soil metagenome | isolation source: 100 cm saprolite on Douglas fir-dominated hillslope | place: USA:California | collected 2013-09-17
GTCCTCGACGATCTCGAGGATGCCCTGGGCGAAGATGTTGCCCTGGGCCTCGGTCTGGGCCTGGAGGATGCGCATGATGCTGTCGTCCTTCGTGGACGCGCCGGTCAGGTCGGTGACGTTGAACTCCGCGGCTGCCTCGAGCAGCTGCTTTGGGTTCATCTCGGTGAGCTCGATGATCGAGTAGAACTTGCGGCTCGGGGCCGGAGGTGGTGCCTCGACGGCGGCCGAGGGGCCGTTGGTGCCGTTGCGCGGACGCATCCGGCGCTCGGCCTGCTGGGCGGTGGTGGCGGCTGCGGGGGGCTCGTCAGGTTGTGCGGGGGCTGTGTTCTCTGGGGTTTCCAAGCGGTTTGTTCGCTCCTTTAGTGCTGCGCGTTCATTGGGAACAGGGTGGAAGAGGAGTCCGGGGGCGCATCGGCTGCGTCTCGGCCCGGGATGAAGTGGGAAGAGAATGGCGCTACAGGGCAGTATACCAGCCGGTGGATAGCGCTCTCAAGGCCGACCTCATCGCCCTGTCGCGCGAGATCCACGCCAACCCGGAGCTCGCGTACCAGGAGTTCAAGGCGGTCGCCGCGATCGAGCGGCTGTTGGCGAAGTACGGCCACCGGATGGAGCGGCCGTACGGCGGGCTCGAGACCGCATTTCGGTCGCGGATCGGTCCGAAGACCGGGCCGTTCGTCGCGCTGCTGGCCGAGTACGACGCGCTGCCGGACGTCGGGCACGGCTGCGGGCACAACCTCATCGCGATGAGCAACGTCGGCGCCTTTCTCGTCGCGGCCGAGCAGGCGCAGGACCTCGAGATCGGGATCGAGCTCATCGGCACGCCCGCGGAGGAGAGCGGCGGCGGGAAGCTCGACCTCCTCGACGCCGGCGTGTTCACGGACTGCGTCGCGGTGCTCTCGTCACACCCCGGCGGGAATTACTGGGCGGCCGGCCAGCGCACGCTCGGGATCACGAACCTGCGGGTCGGCTTCCACGGGCTCGCGTCGCACGCCGCGGTGTCGCCCGAGCAGGGGAAGAACGCGCTGTCGGCGGCGATCTCGATGTTCGTCGCGATCGACGCGTGGCGCCAGCACCTGCCGCGCGACGCGCGGGTGCACGGGATCATCACCAACGGCGGCGCCGCGTCGAACATCATCCCGTCGTACGCCGAGGCGGTCATCGGCCTGCGCTCGGCGGATGTGACGTTCCTCCACGAGATGGTCGAGCACTTCCGGGCGCTCTGCGATGCGGCGGCGGCGATGCATCGCTGCACCGTCGAGATCACCGAGGAGATGCGGCTCTACGAGCCGGCGAATCCGGATCCCGTCCTCGTCGAGCTCGCGGTCAAGGCGCTCGAGGCGCAGGGCGCGACGGCGGTGCGGCACGGGACGCTCGTGACCGCGTCCACCGATCTTGGCAATGTCTCGCAGCGCTACCCGACGGTCGCATTCGATTTCCCGGTGTCCGAGCAAGACGTGCCCGGCCACTCGATCAAGATGACCGACGCCAGCGCGAGCGACTTCGCCCACGACGCCGGCGCGAAAACGGCGGAAGCCATGGGCCGAGTTGCGATCACCGTCACGCGTGACAAGACCGTACGGGAGTCGCTCCGTTCGCGATGAGTCGAAGTAAGTTACCCGACGGCCAGTTCCAGCCCGGCAACATCTACCGGCGGCGCGACCTCCACGCGAATTGGGGCGGTCAGCAGCAGGGCGGCATCTCCACGCCCGCGAATGCCGACTACGCGTTGCTGTTCACGGGCGAATCGGGCAACAAGTACGGCTACTTCGACAAGTGGCTAGATGCCGAAACGTACGGGTACTGCGGCGAGGGGCAGCAAGGCGACCAAGAACTGGTTCGGGGAAACTGGGCCATCGCCGACCGATCGCCAGACATCCATTTGTTCAAAGAGACAAGGGACGGCTTCGTCGAGTACGTCCATCAGATGTACTACGCGGATCACTCGTTTGAGCCGGGTGTCGACAAGAACGGGAAAGAACGGGATCTCGTCGTCTTCAAGCTGCGCAAGTACCGGCCTGAACACCGCGACGCCGCGATGGCCGCCAAACGCCGAGGACTCGGCCAGACGTGAGCGGTTTCTCGGGCTAGGCTCGTCGTAGCTTCCGGGGAGGGAGAGTGGCCGAACTAGCGCGTCGCGTCGGGGTCGGGTTGGCAGCGCGCGGCAGCGTCTCCGACGTCGTGGAATGGGCCGATCGTGCTCGTGGCGCCGGCATCGAGTCGGTTTGGTTCCACGACAGCTATTTCGAGCGCGACGCCGTCACCTACGCGACGACGGTCGCCGCACAGGTCTCCGACATCCGCGTTGGGCTCGGCGCGCTCAACCCGTTCACGCGCGACCCCACCTTGATCGCGATGACCGTCAGCGCGCTCGACGAGATCGCGCCCGAACGGATCGCCCTTGCTCTCGGCACCGGCCTGCCCTTCCGGCTGGGTCAGATGGGCATCCCATACTCGCCTGACGATGGCGTGAGACGCGTGAGCGAGGCGATCGACAAGATCCGCGCACTGTGGAAGGGCGAACGCCTTCCTTCAGGGAAGCAGGGGCTTCCGCCGCTCCAGGCGATGTTCGCACCCGTACATCGGGTGCCGATCTTCATCGCTGCGTACCGCACGCCGATGATGCAGCTCGCGGGACAGAAGGCTGATGGCTATCTCGCGCGACCGGCAGAGTCGATCCCGGGTTTCAAGCTCCTGATCCGGCGGATGTTCAAGGCAGCCGAGGCCGCTGGACGGGACCCGAGGGCGATTGAGACCTCGGGCTACCTCCTCTCGCTGATCGACAAAACGCGCCGCGAGGCGCTGAATCGCGCGAAGCGCGAGCCGTTCGTCATCTACATGATGTCGATCCTCTCCGACGTCACGCTCAAACGCGCTGGGTTCGAACCTGCCCTACGTGATGCGATCGCCGCCGCGTGGCGCGCCGAGGAATTCCACAAGGCGCAGTCGCTCATCCCCGATGAGCTCCTCGATGCGTTCCTCCTATGCGGCACCGCCGACGAAATCGCCGCGCGCGCGTGGGAGTACCACGAAGCAGGGATGCAGGTTCCGCTGCTGCAGCCGATCATCCAAGACGACGATCAGGTCGACGCGGTGCTCCGGGCAGCGGTCACGTATGGCCGAGCGGGAGAGGTCACAGTCCGTACCCAGCGAGCTGCCCTGGGCGCACAACGGCTCTCGGGGACGGATCGAATCAGGCGGAAGGTGACCGGCACATACGAGATCATCCGGCCGTTCAGCTTCACGGCGTCCGTCGTGCCGATTAGCGCCGGCGGTGCGCTCGCGGCTATCGATGGTGCATTCAACTGGTCCCTCTTCCTCGCGGCGCTGATCGGCGGCGTGGCGATCCACATCGGCACGAATGTGATCAATGAGATCTACGACGTCCGCAAGGGCATCGACTCCATCACCTCGCCGCGCGCAAGCCACGCCATCGTCGAGGGGAAGGTCACCGAGCGCGACGCGTTCGCCATCGCGTTTCTCGCCTTCGCCATCGCGACGCTCGTCGGTATCTACCTCGTGACCCAGCGCGGCTGGCCCGTGATCGCGCTCGGGATCATCGGCCTCATTGGCGGCTACACGTACACCGCGCCGCCGTTCCAGTACAAGTACAGGGCCCTTGGGCTGCCCCTCGTGTTCCTCCAGATGGGCTTGCTCATGGTCGTCGGGTCGCACTACGTCGTGGCCGGCTTCTTCGACCCGCGGTCGGTAATCCTGGCGATCCCGGTCGGGCTACTCGTCGCTGCGATCCTGCAAGGGAACGAGTGGCGGGACATCAGCGAGGACGCCCGGATGGGCGCGGCGACGCTTTCGACACGGTTCGGACGGAAGGTCGCCCACTATTGGTATGTCGGTCTGGTTGTTGCGGCGTATATGGCCCTGGCGATCGCAGTCGCACTCGCGATCTTGCCGGCGTACGCGCTCTTGGCGGTGCTCTCGATGCCCCTGCTCGTGCGGGCGCTTCGGGCATCCGAGCTGGGCGCGACAGGCCAGCAGCGAGCGATCGCGATGATTGACCTGGAGACGGCGCAATTGCACGCCACGTTCGGACTGTTGCTCGTTCTAGGACTGGTCCTCGCGGCCCTGGTCCGTTGAAGCTCGCAAAGCTCGGGCTCCTCATCGCGTATCCCGCATTCGCGCTCACTTTCCGTGGTCCGCGGGATCGGTTCTGGGAACGAATGACGACGACCGGCGCGATTCTCGGGGCGCTTGCTATCGCTGGCGACCGATCCCTGCAACGGCCGCGCTTGCGATCACGCGACGTCGCGTTGGGGCTCGGAATCGCAGCGGGTCTCTACGGGATCTTCCAAGTGGGGGATCGGATGGCGCGCAAGGTGTTGCCTTCCGGCGACAAGAACATCGGTGACATCTACGCGCTCCGCGAGTTGCGCCCGAAGGACGAGATTGCCTTGCGCCTCGCGGCCGTCGTTGGACCCGCCGAAGAGCTGTTCTGGCGGGGCCTTCTCCAACGATCGATCGGTCGGAGCTGGGGCCGATTGCCGGCCGCCTTGACGTCAACGGTGACGTACGGAGGGGCGCACTTGGTGACAGGAAACCCCGCGCTGATCGGGGCGGCTACAGTCGCCGGCGCCTATTGGTCTCTCCTCGCCTTCCTCGGCGTGCCGATGGCGGCCCTAGTTGTGAGCCACGTCACATGGGATATTTGGATCTTTCTCGTAGCTCCGACAAAGAGCGGCATTGGCCAGGGCTGCTGACGCTTGCCGAATGACTTATCGCGATAGATGAAGACGCTAATCGCCGGGGCGGTCAGCTCCGTGTTGGGGTCCTTCGCCTTCGCGATGCTGAGTAATGGCACTAGGTTGGGCACGCTTCCAACAGCCGACCGTGCCTTCTACGGCGGTACCGTCGGTGTCCTGGTCGCGTTAGGTGTCTTTCTCTTGACAACAAGATTGCTAGGCTCAGCCGACGGCGGCCTACCGCAGGACAGTGTTCTGCGATTTCTGTTCGCGGTTTCATTCCTGGCGGTAGCGGCCGTGGTCGGCCTTTTCATCGGAGATGGTCTTCTGCTCTTGGTTCGGCGCTACCTACTTGGCGAGTGGTGCACGTTTGCTTCAGCAGACCAACTCAGCACGACCTTCGCATCTCTCCCGATGTTCGCGGCGATTGTCGCAGGCCAGTTGTTCATCATTCGGAGCCTCTTTGGTCGGTCGTCGCCGGACGTTGGAGCCGATGCGGAATCAGCTTTGGTTACAGCGTTGCGCCTCCCATTCGCTATCGCCGCGCTGATCTTTCCGTTCGCGTTGTCCGCTGCTTCGTTGTGGGCGCTAGCCACCTACGCAATCCCGGGTTTCGCGGGCGCCGTCTACGGTCCCGTTGGATGCAGCGGCTGAGCGGCAAGGACCCAGTGTCCTGATTCGCTGGCTTGATGCGCCATGCCTGTCTTCGGACCTCCCTCGTCAGACCGGCATGAGCTCGATCTGGTAACGCGCCACAATCCGCGCGGACCAAAGAATGACTCCAGCGCCATTCGCAACTTCTATGACCATCCCAACGCCGCTCAGCCGAGACAGCTTCTCGGTGTACGCGATCGCTTCCCGCTCCGCGTTGCGGCGACTGCTGTACGGCTTTGTGACACGGATCGGCGCCTCTCCGTTCAGATGGTGCTGTACGACATAAGTCCCGGGAACCTTCATATGCCGTTCAGCGAGCCGCTGAATTCAGTTGTCGAACGATAGTCGTCGCAATGTCGGGCACATTTCTGAACAGGTCCTCCCGTCCTCGCCGAGGAAGGAGCGAAAGAGGCAAATCCTTACCCCTTCCCCGGCGAGCACGACGGAACCGGCTGAGAAGCTGATTCGAGATCGGCTGACAATGTACGGCGGTCATGCCGCACCAGCTGTTCCTCTTGTAGCTCGAACAGAATGTTGCACATGATCGACTTACTGCCTAGCAGGACGTTCGGAGTCGTAAGGGCAAGAGGCGCTCTTGCGGCCCCGCCAGAAGTGAAAAGACTTGTGCGCGTGAACGCACGTTCGATATGATTGATTGACTGACTGCCCCACGATCTTACAAACAACCGCGCTGAGGAAGGGCGCTCCACATGGCCCATGAGGGCGAAGCACTAACCCGCACGTCCCGTCTCGATCCGAAAGTCAAAGCCTCCGGATGGACGATCGTGCCGCCGACAACGCTCGACAAAGCGAAGTCTCTTCGGGCGAGCGCCGTTCGCGAACTACCGACGCTTGCCGGACCAGCCGACTACGCCCTATGCGACCGGGGATCAGTCGTCGGCGTCATCGAGGCCAAGAAGGTCGGTCTCGGTCCTCAAGAGGTCCTCAATCAGGCCGAAAGGTACTCAAGAGGAATTCCTCAGTCGCCTCGCTACCAGGGTGAGTACGGTGTTCCTTTTGTTTATTCGTCAAATGGCGAGCTCCACTGGTTCCGCGACTTGCGACACCTCTTGAACAGGTCGCGGACGGTATCTAAGTTCCATTCGCCGGCGGCGCTTCGCGAAATGCTGACACGGGACTTTGATGCCGAGCTAGCGACCCTTGAGGCGATTCCATTCAATACGCGCCTGCGCCCGTATCAGCGCGACGCCAATACCGCCATCGAAGAGGCGATTCGTCAGCGCAAGCGAAAGATGCTCGTCACGATGGCTACCGGCACCGGAAAAACCGTCATGACCGTGAGCGAGATTTACAGGCTCATGAAGTCGGGCGTCGCGAGACGCGTTCTGTTCTTGGTCGACCGGCGCGCCTTGGCTGCTCAGACCGTCCGCGAGTTCGCCTCATTTGAGGCCGAGCCCGGTCTCAAGTTCGACAAGATCTACGAGGTCTACAGCCAGCCGTTCCACGCCGAGGACTTTGGCGAAGATCAAGCGCTCAATCCGAAGGTGATGCCTGAAAGCAATCTCACCAATCCTCAGCTCGGCCGCGCCTTCGTCTACGTCTCAACAATCCAGAGGATGATGATTTATCTCTACGGCCGGGAAGCGGTCCTCGGACAAGGCAATGCGGACGTCGAAGAAGATGCCGACAAGCTCGATATTCCGATTCACGCCTTTGATCTCATCGTCGCCGATGAGTGCCACCGCGGTTATTCAAGTCCGAAGGAGAATTCGGTCTGGCGCAACACCTTTGATCACTTCGACGCGATCAAAGTCGGCCTGACAGCGACACCGGCGTTTCACAGCATGGCCTATTTCGAAAACAAGATCTTCGAGTATCCCTACGAGCGCGCCGTGGCCGAGGGATACCTCGTCGACTACGACGTCGTCAATGTTCACTCGGACGTCCGAATCAACGGCATCTTCCTCAAGGAAGGTGAGCAGGTCGACTCGGTTGATCCGGTCACCGGAGCCAAGCAGCTCGATCTGTTGGAGGACGAACGGGTCTTCGACTCCTCGACGATCGAAAAGAAGATCACCGCGCCGGACGCCAACCGGAAGATCTTGACCGAGCTCAAGAAGTACACCGACGAGCATGAGAAGCAGTACGGGCGATTCCCGAAGACCCTGATCTTTGCCGACAACGACAAGGCGCACACCTCGCACTCTGATCAGCTCGTCAACCTAGCGCGCGAGATCTTCGGGCGCGGCGACGCCTTTGTTACGAAGATCACGGGCAGCGCGACGGTCGATCGGCCACTGCAGCGGATTCGCGAGTTCCGCAACCGCCCCAACCCCGGGATCGCCGTGACAGTCGACTTGCTCACGACCGGCGTCGATATTCCCGATCTCGAGTTCATCGTTTTCCTGCGGCCGGTCAAATCCCGAATCCTGTTTGAGCAGATGATCGGACGCGGCACCCGCAAAGGTGTCCGCTTCCCCGACAAATCTCACTTCACGGTCTTTGACTGCTTCAACGGGACGCTCATCGAATACTTCCGCAATACCACTGGCGTCACGGCCGAGCCGCCCGCATCGGACGGCAAGACCATCACCGAGGTCATCGACGACATTTGGCAGAACCGCGACCGTGACTATTCAGTCCGGTGCCTCGTCCGGCGGCTCCGTCGAATCGAGAAGGAAATGCCAGGGGATGCCAGAGATCTCTTTGCCCGGTTCATCCCTGACGGCGATCTTGGCCGATACGCCGAAGAGCTCCCAGCTGAGCTTCGGGGGTCTTTTGCCGATGGGATGAAGCTCCTACGCGACAAGGAGTTTCAAGATTTGCTCATCAACTACCCGCGCCCGTCGCGAGAGTTCTTTGTAGCTGAGAGTGTCAGTGATTACGTCACCTCGGAGTGGCTGATTAAGGGCGGAGTCGGCAAGGAGTACAAACCGGCGGACTATCTGATCGAGTTCTCTAAATACGTCCGTGAGAACGAAGACCGGGTCGAGGCTCTGAAGATTCTTCTTGCTAGGCCGGAGGGATGGGGCACACGGCCATTGCGCGAGCTGCGAACGACTCTCTCGACGGCACCCCAGCATTTCACGGAAGAGAATCTGCGCCGCGCCTTCGAGGCGACTTCGCACAAGGCGATGGCGGACATCATCTCGATGGTCAAGAAAGGCGCGAAAGAGAGCTCGCCGCTTTTTACGGCTGAGGAACGCGTTCAACAGGCGATCGATCGGATCAGTCTGGGTCGGCAGTTCTCAGATGAACAAGTCAAATGGCTTGACTACATCCGCCAACACATGATCGCGAATCTGTCGATCGACCGTGAGGACTTCGATACGGTTCCGGTCCTATCGAACCGTGGCGGATGGGGTCGTGCAAATCGGGTATTCGACGGAAAGCTCCCTGAACTCATGGCCAAGCTGAATCGGGAGGTGGTGGCCGCATGACCGATGTCGTTGCAACGCTCTGGGGCTTTTGCCACACGCTCCGACATGACGGCATTGGCTATAGCCACTACGTTGAGCAGCTCACGTACCTGCTCTTCCTCAAGATGGCTGGCGAGCGGGAGATTGACCTCCCGAAGAAAACGGACTGGGCCTACATCAGGTCGCTCAGCGGCACGGATCTCCTTGATGCCTACGTCGAAGCCTTACGTCTCCTTGGAAAGCAACCCGGTCTCCTGGGCGACATATTTAGTGGCGCGCAGTCACGATTTAGCAACCCCGTCAATCTGAAGAAGCTCATCAGCCTGATCGACGAGACCGAGTGGACGGCCCTCGACGTGGACGTCAAGGCTGCCGCGTTCGAGGGTCTTCTTGAAAAGGCGGCGTCAGAGGGCAAAAAGGGCGCGGGCCAGTACTTCACGCCGCGTCTTCTCATCAAAGCCATCGTCCGCTGCATGAAGCCTGACCCTCGCGTATCGCGTGACTTCAAGATTGATGACCCGGCGTGTGGTACGGGCGGGTTCCTTGTCGCTTCCTACGAGTGGCTCCTGGAGCAATCGCATGGATCGCTGGATCGCGACGTCGCGAAACGGATCCGCACGCAGACTTACTTCGGCCAAGACATAGATCCGGAGCCCCGTCGACTGGCCGTCATGAACCTATACCTGCACCAGGTCGAGCCTCACATCGAGCGCAAGGATTCCATTTACGAGACGCCGAGCTCGGAGCGATACGACGTGATTCTTACGAATCCTCCGTTTGGGACGCGGGGAGCCAATCAGGGGCCAGAGCGCGATGACTTCACCGTCGCCACCAGCAACAAGCAACTGAACTTCATCCAGCACGTCCTCACGATTCTCAAACCTGGCGGCCGAGCGGCCGTTGTCGTTCCAGACAACGTCCTGTTTGCCGAACAAGCAGGTGAAGTGTTCAGAGTTCTCACCGAAGATTGCGATCTCCATACGGTCGTGCGACTTCCTCGCGGCACGTTCAGTCCGTACTCGGAAGGTACGAAGACCAATCTCATCTTCCTCGTGAAGGGGAAGCCAACCACAAGAACTTGGATCTTTGATGCCCGCTCCAACGTCCCCAAGATCACAAAGAAGGACCGCCCGCTGACAGCGGCACATTTCGCGGAATTCGTAGCCTGCTATGGAGCAGACCCAAACGGCCAGGCGAAACGAAAAGCGACCGATTCCGCCGAGGGCCGGTGGCGCTCATTTTCAATCGCCGAGATCAAGGAACGGCACTACAAACTCGACGCATTCAAGTGGCTCCGCGATGAAGAGGGCGATGACCCTGACGAGCTTGCAGAACCAGAAGAGCTTGTCACCACGGCAATCGAGGAGATGAGGTTGGCACTCGATGATCTCGCCGACATGCAGCGTCTCCTCGAGGGAAACGGGGCGGCGAAGTGATTGCGGAGGGCGAACTCCCGGAGCGCTGGTCTCTTTGTCCTCTGCGTGAAATCGCCGATGTTGTGATGGGTCAATCACCACCTGGCAGTTCTTACAACGCCGACGGAAGGGGTCTACCGTTCTTTCAGGGAAAGGCTGACTTCGGTGAGGATCACCCGACACCGCGCAAGTGGTGCACCGAGCCGACCCGAATCGCCGAGGCCGGCGACATTCTTATGTCGATACGAGCGCCGGTGGGACCCACGAATGTGGCCGATCGCCGGTGCGCATTCGGTCGAGGGCTCGCGAGCATTCGTTCGAAGCACGGGATACCGGCCAGCCTCATTCGGCATGCCCTTCGGCTTCAGGAGGCCGAGATTGCATCGTGGGGAACCGGTACCACCTTTACGGCAATCAACAAGGAACACTTTGACCGTATTCGAGTTCCGCTGCCCCCGCCACAACTGCGGGAGTCAATTGCAAGCGCTCTTGATCGGAGCGTGATTCTTCGTCGAAGCTCGTCAAGGCATCTCGAGGCGGCAAGAACAGCCCTTGATCGTCTGCGGTTTGTGGTCTTGGGCGCCGCCTTCTCGGGTGACCTGACCGCGGAGTGGCGTGTCCGGAATCCGAATGCGAAGCCAGTACCTCATTCAGCGTTCGCATCGATTCGAAGAAATGAACGATCCGTGAAGCGTACCGAACTCGTTATTGAGGCGCCAAGCGATCGGCCTGACTCGTGGAGGTCGGTCGCACTCGGCCACTGCGTCGACGCTCTCGACTCCATGAGGAAACCAGTGAATTCCACAGAACGCGCGACACGAGTCGGTGAAGTTCCGTACTACGGAGCGACGGGTCAAGTCGGCTGGATCGACGGTGCTCTTTTCGACGAGGAACTCGTCCTGGTTGGCGAGGACGGCGCGCCCTTCCTGGATAAGTCGAAACCAATTGCGTACATAGTCAGGGGCAAGTCATGGGTCAACAACCACGCACACGTGCTGCGTGCCCGGTCAGCCATTACCTCGAATTCCTACCTGAAATACTTCCTCGACTGGTTTGATTTCGCCGAATACGTTCAGGGGAGCACACGCGACAAGCTCACCCAGGGCGCGATGAACTCGCTTCCGCTTTTGCTCCCGCCCTTGGAAGAGCAAACCGAAATCGTCAAACGAATTGAGGAACTGCTTCAAGCCGGCAAGCGCGCTAGCAGTCGACTAGTGATATCCGAGCGCCAAATCACGCGCAGCGAGCAGGCAATCCTCGCCAAGGCGTTTCGCGGGGACCTCAACGGGGTGGGTCCCGCCCGCTTGACAGTCAAACGTACTGTTCTCCGGTAACTCCGTCGGCGACCGAGCGAGCGGAGGCAGTTCGTGCCATTCGAGAGCGACGCCAGTGTCTTAGCCGCGACGCCGACCGGACAGCCGACGCCGCCGAAGTCCATCGGCATCGTGTTCGTGCACGGGATCGGGAGCCAGCCGCAGAGCTCGACGCTCCGTGAGTTCGCGCAGCCGCTGATCGACTGGCTCGCGCTCTGGCACGAGAGCCGGCAGATCACGGGGTGCGCGCTGCGATCATCGGAGCTCTCGTACGGCGGGAGTCTCAACGGGCCGGCGCGCCTGCGCCTCGACCTTCCCGCGGTCACGACCGAGCGCGGGTCGTGGCCGGCGCGGAGCTGGGTCATGGCCGAAGCATGGTGGGCGACGCGCCTCGAGGCACCGGGCTTCACCCACATGCTGCTGTGGAGCTTCCGCATCCTCTGGCGCGCCGACGCGAAGCTCATCGAGCAGGCCGCCTACCGCTGGCGGCTGTTGCTCGCGCGCGTGCTCGGCCGGCCGATCGACGGCCGGCAGCCCGCGTACAGCGAGCCCGGTCTCTTCGGTACGTTCATCGAGCTCGTGAGCACCGCGCTACTCATCGGCGGGTACACCCTTGGCGGGATCGCGGGGTACATCGTGCTGCTGCCGCTCATCGTGATCGCGCAGGTCCCGATCCAGCGCTTCCAGCAGTTCGTCATCGTGAACCTGATCCGCCCGTTCCTTGTCGACGCGGTCGGCGATTTCTCGACGTACCTCCAGGATGACATCCAGGCGCTGAACATCCGCGGCTCGGTCGCCTCCACGATCGACTGGCTCGTCGATCAAGAGGGCTGCGATCAAGTCGTGGTGCTCGCGCACTCGCAGGGCACGGTCGTCGCCTTCGATGCCCTCGCGAGCCGGGCGCCCGCGCACATCGACAAGGTGAAGAAGCTCGTCACCTTCGGCGAGGCGCTGAACAAGGCGTTCGAGCTCGCGCACCAGCAGCGTCTCGCGGGCACGCTGCCGGGCCACATCTACTGGCTCGACGTGTGGGCGTATTACGACCCGGTCCCCGGCGGGCAGCTCGTGCGCGATGGGACGCCGACGCTCGTCAAACCCGATCCGGTCCTCGCCACGCGGATGCACTGGAACGAGTCGACGGTGCACTGGGGCGCGCCCGATGGCCCGCCGTCCGGCCCGCAGCCGCGCGAGGTCACCAACGGGATGAATGTCCTGACCGACCACGGCGGGTACTGGCGCAACGCGGAGCAGTTCATCAGCCGGATCGCGCAGGAGATCGACGACCCCGACGCGTACTACCAGGATTCGCGCTTCGTGTTCGCCGATGAGAAGGAGCGCTCGAAGCGGCGGCGGATGCGCGTCACGACGCTCGTCGGCTGGCGGCTCGCGGCGATGTGGCTCTACGCGTTCGCGGTCCTCGGCCGGGTGACGCACGGCGGCTGGTCGCGGCTCGAGGCCGATGGGCGGCAGCTCTCCGACTGGGTCGGCTCGATCCCGGGCGCGCAGGTCCTGCAGATCCCCGGCGAGATCGTGAGCGCGATCGGCACGCTCGCGAGCCTGCTCGCCGAGCCGTTCCACGCCGTGCCGGCGGTCGCCTGGTCTGGCTCCTGTTCAGCCGCTGGAACGGGCGCGAGCTGCGCGCTTCGGTGCGGCCCGAGCCGCAGACTGAGCGCCCCCTGATCCTGCTGCGCACGGTCGCGATGCTCGTGCCGCTGTTCCTGCTCGGCATCGCGATAGCGAGGCCGCTGTAGCGGTCGACGGAGTCCCGACCCATTTCGAGTAAATCGGCCTAAATGATTGGAGGCTTGACAGTCAATCGTACTGTTCCGCCGTACGTGACCGGGAGGCAAGCGGGGGAGGCAAGTCGGTGTTGAAGGGCTTCGTTGGCGCGCTCGCGGCGTCACTGATCTGGTCTTCGGCGGTCCTTGGCGTGCTCACGCTCGCCTTCTACCTCTTGCCGCCGACGCTCATTCCCGGCGACGAGCCGTGGCACACGGCTCTCACCATCTTTAAGCAATGGCCTATTCCATCAGCCGTTGTTCTCTCGAGCGTCTTCATCGTGCTGTTTTCGTTCGTCACGCGTCGGGGTGGTCAGCTGCGCTACGCGAGCTCGCAGAGCTACACCGACATCGAGACGGGGATGCAGCGGCTGAAGGCGCTCCGTGACAAGCTTGAGTCGAAAGCCGACGAGCTGTATTCGCCGATCGCGGCGCAAGAGTTCAAAGCACACCTCGACGGACTCCGCGAGCAAATGGACGAGGAGCAGGCGCCCTCGGACACCCAGTGGGTCGAGGCGACCGGCTACATCGAGGCATACCGCAGGCTGGCGCGCGCCGAGGAGGCGTACATCGAAGCAGCGCCGGACCGTGCGTATCCGATACGGGTGGCGATCCACGACTGGCTGCGGCTGCAAGGCTCGGGCATGAAGGACGAGCAGCACTTGATCGACCAGCTCCTCTGCGCCCTCAGGGTCCTGAGTCCGCGCGCCGCGGAGTGTTTGGTCAAGTCCGACGTGCAATCCAAGGACATCGAGGAAGCAGAGAAGAAGGCTGACGACCAGGAGGGGAAGCCGGTCCGCCGGACGCTGGAGGAGACAACGGCGCGCGCGACTCTCCGAGAAGTGGACTACGCAGTCAATGAGTTCAGAAGCGATCGCTACGGCGGTATCGTTCGCGCGCGCAACCGGCTGGCGCTTACGACGGTGGTATCTGGCTTCGTTGCGTATGGCCTCCTCTGCATCGGGATCGCGGCCGTGACCGACCCGATGTTGATTGTGATTGCTGTTGCCTTCTATCTTGTCGGCGCAGTCGCGGGACTCTTTGGACTGCTCCGCTCGGACGCTCAAGCCGACTCGGCCATCCCTGACTACGGCTTGTCCGTCGTGCGCACCATCCAAACGCCGCTCTCGTCAGGCCTCGCGGCGGTTGTCGGAGTGGTCCTGGTAAAGCTCGCGGCCGACGGCAAGGCCAACCTCCTCGACGTGTTCGATCTCACGAAGAATGCAAATGGATTGCTTGTTGCTGCCGCGTTCGGGCTGACCCCTCAGGTGTTGATCGATCGACTCACCCGTCAGGCCGATCAGTACAAGAACGACCTCAAGAAGAGCGCTGCCGGCGACCGACGGGAGCCCGACTCGGCGGCGGCAACCTAGTGCTCCGGCTGTCGAGGTAAGGGAGGCGACCATGCCGGCGAAGCGCACCCGCGCACGTCGTGCGAGCGGTCCGTTCGGTCCGCAGACCGTCATCGCCGAGGAGCCCGTCCCGCGCACACCGTCGATCCGTCCCTTGAAGGCGTACGCGTTCGATCCGACCCGCGGCCGCGCGCTCGGCAACTACATGACGATGAACGTCCGCTACGAGTCGCTCGAGCCGGGTCCGGTCGGGAAGTACCTCAAGGTCATCGACTAC
>WNFI01661950.1_pt1 | contig 14861 bp, 14 predicted proteins | sample 5400471 | NCBI WGS metagenome assembly WNFI01 (sample SAMN13153348, study PRJNA577476) | soil metagenome | isolation source: 100 cm saprolite on Douglas fir-dominated hillslope | place: USA:California | collected 2013-09-17
TACAGAATAGATGTGTTTCAATATTTTATGGAGTAGCAATGTCGTTGTGATGAGGTTAAGAAACTGCGAGACGTGTAAATATTCCTCAATATACCAAAGGTGGTTACTTTTATTTAGCAAACCTGCTACAATAGTGGTACTCTGCCACAGTACAATATGCGGGGCTGAGCGGTATTATTCCCAGTTCTCATAGTAAAGGATTCCGGCATTGGTATTCGTCCCATTACCCATTTCTGTTGCTGTCTTAACGCCTGCGACATCGGCCAATCTAGGCCCTGGCTTTGATACTCTTGGGCTTGCTCTGCAGCTTTACAACCGCTTTGATGTTGAACTAACGGAGGGTGATCCTCAATCTCCGCAAATCGATATACAGGGGGCGTTAGGAAGTGGGCTGTCTACCGGGCCGGATAATTTGTTTTTTCAGGCCTTTACTCTACTCTTTCAGCGTAAGCAAGTTGATCTACCTGCCGTGAAGATACGTATGAACATCAATGTCCCACCAGGTTGCGGACTCGGTAGTAGCGCAACCGCTGTAGTTGGAGGACTGGTAGCGGCAAATGAACTGCTGCGTATGCAGGGCCAGGCAGTGCAGAAAGAAGAGCTATTGGCGCCCGCGGTAGAAGCAGAAGCGGGCAATCACCCCGATAATGTTGCCCCGGCGTTGCTTGGTGGCCTGGTTGCTACTACAACAATGGGTGGAGAGATTCGTGCAGTGAAAACGCGCTTCCCTGATGCACTGAAGGCGATCATTTTCACTCCTTCTTTCCCGATGGACACCGTAACCGGCCGGAAATTGCTCCCGGCAAACTATTCCAGGGCTGATGTCACGTTTAATACAGGACATGTAGCTCTCTTCTTAACGGCCTTGCAAACAGGACGATATGAACTCATCGGTGAAGCTATGCAGGATCGCCTGCATCAACCATACCGCCAGGCGTTATTTCCGGCTATGCCCGATATTATTCAGACTGCACTTGACGCTGGAGCACATGGAGCCAGTCTATCCGGCGGAGGATCATCGTTAATTGCCCTTGCCAGTTCCAACTTTCATCCTATATTGCGGGCAATGCGGGAAACCGCCCGTTCATTAGGAGTAGACGGAACCGGCATGATTCTACGTGCGGACCAGGTTGGTGCAAGAGTACTTATAACGGGCAGGAGCCGCAAGCGAAGGGATAGCGATTATCGCTACCCCTCCAATGCTCTTCATTAAAAAGTATTCGTAACTATTCAGGACTCCCCTCTGCTTGACTGCTCACTGCCTACGGCAGTTCGCCAGGGATGGAGTGGGTGCGGGCTGTGCAGCCGCAGGCTGCACAGCCCGCACTCACTCCATCCCTGGGTGAGCCGCCGCAGGCGGCGAGAAGTCCTGATTAGTTACAAGTATTTAATACTCATTATGGGGATAAACTCTATGAGCCTACAATCTGGTGAATCTAATAATAATGTGGTAAATCAAGCCGTAGTCGCTGTTTTTTTGCGTTGCGTTGAATGCGCTGCCCTCTACCCAGGAACAGGCGACCCGCCGCGCTATCGCTGCGAATGTGGCGGCGTTCTTGATGTCGAAGCAGCGTTTCATCATCCTACACAACAACCTGCTCTACAGAAAGGATATGAGACTCTCACGGCTACTGTGAGTGATTTTACGCCCCTGGCGGGGGCTCACTGGCGTCAGCTATTTGACGAACGCGCCACGTTACCTCCTACCTGGTCAACAAGTGCCGACACGCTTGTGCCTGATAGAAGTGGCGTATGGCGATACCGTGAGCTGATCCTGCCGATTCCCGAACAGTATATCGTAAGCCGCCCTGAGGGTAATACAGGGTTGTATCCCGTGGGCAGAGAAAACTGTGGCAATCGTCGCGAAGGACACCGGCAAATTGGTCACTATGCAGGCCTGGATAATTTTTTCCTGAAGCACGAAGGCGAAAACCCAACGGGAAGTTTTAAAGATCGCGGTATGACGGTGGGAATAACTATGGCTCACCTGCTTGGAGCACGTGCTGTCGCCTGCGCCTCAACAGGGAACACGTCCGCATCTCTAGCCTCATATGCTGCTCAGCTTGGGCTGCCATGCATTGTCTTCTTGCCCGCTGCTCACGTTGCAGGCGGCAAGCTGGCGCAATCGCTGGCATATGGCGCCAGGACAATCCAGATTGAAGGCGATTTCGATGATGCCATGCGCTTAGTCGAACAGGTCTGCAACGAAATGGGCATTTACCTGCTTAATTCGCTCAATCCTTTCCGCATTGAAGGTCAGAAGGCGATTGGTTTCGAGTTACTGCAGCAACTCGACTGGCATGTCCCCGATTGGCTTGTATTGCCCGCCGGTAACCTGGGCAACACCTCGGCAATCGGTAAAGCTTTCCGGCAGGCCCTACAACTCGGTTTGATCGGCCGGTTGCCGCGTATTGCTGCAATCCAGGCAGCGGGGGCAAATCCATTCTATCGCAGTTTTGTAAATGGGTTTAGCCGGAGGGAGCGAGTCCAGGCGCAAACCATTGCCACTGCGATCAAGATTGGTGATCCCGTCAGTTATAAACGCGCGCTCCGTGTCATCGAAGAAAGCAATGGTGTGGTCGAAGAAGTCACCGACGAAGAAATTCTTGCCGCGAAAACAGTGATTGATCGCTCCGGTATCGGCTGCGAACCTGCTTCTGCTGCAACCTTAGCGGGTGCTCGCAAGCTCGTAGAGCATGGTATCATCAAACAGGATGAGTTTGTTGCCGGCATTCTAACTGGCAACTTACTCAAGGATAGCCAGACAGGTATCCCTCAACAGAAACAAGGTGGTGCAATAGAAGCAAGTATTGAGGCGGTTAGACTAGCGCTAAGCGACCTTGCACTCAAATAATTACTTCAAGGAGATTTTCCCTGTCAAAAACCGGTCTATCGACCTTACAAACAGATCCATCAAACATTGCTTCAATAGCCCATGCGCGCACAAATAACATCTTGAGTAAAATACGCTCCTGGCTCTGCGCATGGGAAGTCTACCCTATTCTATTTGTAGCCGCTTTCCTGCGTTTCTACCAGATAAACACAACCGAATTTGATGAAGACCAGGCGATGGTTTTCCGCATGGCTCATGATGCCATTTATCATGGACTGTTGCCGGCTACAAGTAACATTGCCTCCATTCGTATAGTCAATCCTCCCGCTGTGATCTACCTGCTCATGCTCCCCGCAGCATTCAGCGCTAATCCGCTGTGGGGCGCAGTATTCGTAGGGCTCTTCAATGTCATAGCGGTACTGCTTACTTATATCTTTGTGCGCCGCTACTATGGTAGAATCGCTGCTATCATTGCATCGCTACTCTACGCTACAGCCGCCGAACCGCTTTATTTTAGTCGCTTCATCTGGCAACAAAATCTGATCGCTCCATTCGTGGTGCTCTTTATCTTTACCCTCTTCTGGGGTGTTGTCGATCGCCGTAAGGGATGGCTTGTTCCGGCTCTGCTACTGCTGGGCATACTCTTTCAGTTGCACGAGACGACTATTATTTTAGGTGTGCCACTGCTGGTTGCGCTTTTGCTCGCTCCTGGAACAGTACGTTGGCGAGACTTCGCCCTTGGCATAGCCTCACTCGTACTTATCTTCTCTACTTACCTGGTCTGGGAGTTCTCCACAAAATTTTTCGATCTGAACGTCATTCTCAGCGTGGCAAAACTGCATGCTCACTTTGATAACCAGTCGTTTATCTACTATAAACTCTTTCTGAGTCCCTACGACCAGGTGCCGACCAATACACATATCCTCCTCTACGCGCTTGTTCCCCTCCTCGAGTGGTTGCGGCATTTCATGTTGCTCCTTTTGCTGGGAGGATTAGCAACCGCCTTTATAGGAATATTCCCCCGCCCCTACGCGATGGATAGGCTTCATGCCATGTGGACGGAATTTCGCGCTGTTCCACAGCGATGCAGCTTTGTTTTGCTGCTCGTCTGGCAAATAGCGCCTATCTTGATTCTCTCACGTCACTCGGAACCTGTGTTTCCGTATTATCTTCTGCTGCTGATGCCAGGCCCATTTATCCTGATAGGACTATTTCTCTCTAAAGCAGTAGAATGGCTAAAGCAGCTTGATAGACGCTGGTTTATCCTTCGCTACGGCATGTATATCGTAGCGGGCTTCTTGATCATCGGACAACTGTTAGGCAGCACGGCTACGCTTGTCGATGAGACCAATGGGAACATCAAGCACGGTTATGCTTACAACACACTCAACTCTTTACAGGATGCGCTGGCCGAGGCTGACCAGCTAGCTCTGCACCGTCATCTTAACCATGTCTATATCGCCACGGACCTGTTTACGCAAGTCGCGCTTCGCTATCTTGCTGAACAGATGCAGACGCCCACGACACTTTTCGATGCATCCCATTGTCTCGTGCTTCCGAATCCTGCCAGTGGTCCTGCCGTGCTACTGGTAGGACCGTACGACAAATTGAGTGGTGTTTTGCTTGGCCGGTTTGCTGTATCCACGTTGATTGACCAACCGGAACGCCTGGGAGGAGCGTCATTCCAACTCTATGTTCTCCAACCCATGCGCGGGCCAAAGCAAGCTTCGTCAAATGAAGCCTTTGCAAATAATTTGCAACTGCTCGACAACCGGCCTCGACAGCTCAGTTTCGATAATTCGACGTGGCTCACTACTCGTTGGAGCTTCATACGTTCTGCATTGCCGCAGTACCGCACCACCTATACATATACCCTGCAGGCGCTGCTTCATGGCAGTGGCAACAAAGGGTTAAACGTTTCCAGTCAATGTGTCTTTACATCTATGCGAACGGGAGATGAACTGCTTGTTAGCTTTCAGCTACCCACCAGTGCTTCCGTGGCTGCGCCAATGACCATATCCGCAACAACTTACACCACCATGCCATTTGATTTATCGTATGGGCCTTTCCACTTTGAGAACATCAGAGATCAAAGAACACAGACGGTTGCCCTCCAGACAACAGCAGGCACGTCTAGCATTACTCTTTCAAGGTGACACTCCTGTCGCCTAAAGGCCGACAGGCTTCTCAACAACTTCAGCCGTGTAGCCTGTTCCCGTAGGAACCTTGTCAGAAACAAGTGGTTGAGCGACTGACTTGCTGAGACAACGAGGGGGCGTGTCTGCCCTACTACTACGTCCCACAGCAGGATCTTTATGGACTGCTGCTTGCCTCCTTGCGGGGCGGGGTCGTAGATACGTGACGGAACGAGGAAACATCACCTGCTCACCATAGGCGAGCTTATGCATATTGACCGAGCCGACAATATCCCGATGTCCCGTGAACCCGCATTTCTTGCAGTTCCACACTCTGCCTTTCGGCTTGCGTTTGTGACCACATGCAGGACACTGGCTTGATGTTCCTCGTTCGGAGCCAGTGAAGCTCATGATGTGGGCTTGTTTGGATTTGTGGGTGAGGTAGTCGATGTCCTTCCCATACTCCCAGAGGGACATCCGTTGATTGTGGTGCCTCCCGCACCTGCGGGTACGGACGCCATGAGGGTTGCCAATGAAGAGGGCACCAACTTGGTGTTGAACACAGAAGTTCACGACCTTGCGGGTTGCTTGGTGCCTCATATCCCGAATACGGCGCTCACTTCTTCGGCACGTTTTGTTCTTGGCGCGTTGCAACTTCTTCCATCGCTGCGAGTACTTGTTACATCTGGATTGTTTCTTAGCCAGTTTGCCAAGTTGCTGATTGCGTTGTCTTTTGAGCGAACGAATACCACGCCCTGAAACAACCAATGCTTCGCCTGTATTGGTTGAAACAGCAGCAAGATGAATTTCTCCCAGGTCTACCGTCGTGTGCGTGTTGCCAGGAGCATGCTCAGCTTGTGGAACTGCTACGCACACATGGAGTTCAAAGCCACTGTTCCACACCAGCGTACATGCACCGCTGTTCTCAGGCAAATCGAGAGGCAGCACGAGAGATGCGCGTCCTCTGCCCATTGGAAGGACGACACGCCCTTTTTCTTTGCTCACCGCTTGTTCAGGCCAATGAACGGGGTAGAACTGCTTCACTTTGTAGGGATAGTGCATCTGTGGGTTGGCGGGTTTCAGTTGGCGGGTGGTCTGGACATTGGCAAGAAAAGCATGGACCACCATTTGTACAGACTGGCTATGGAGCGCATACTTGCCTTTGGTGGCTGTTTGCAGTTCAGTACGCCCAGGCCATTTGGCGTGGGTGGTACGCGCCTCTTTGTGGAGATCACAGCACGTATTCCACACCAAAGCCGCTTCCATGTGTGCTGCTTTGAGGCGTCGGAAGAGTGTCTGTGACACGCGCTTCAGTTGGTAGACTTTGACCGTGTTCATCGGCTCTCATTGTACCATGCAAGAAAGTGGTTTGCAAGTGGGTAAAACCAGATATACCCACTACTCAATAGCCTATCATCTGGTGTGGATACCCAAGTATCGCCGCCGTGTGCTGACAGGGGAAGTGCAAGCGGAAACCAAACGCTTGCTTGCGGAGTGCTGTGAACGGCAAGGGTTGGCACTTCTGGCGCTGGAGACGGATGAGGAGCACATTCATGTCTGTGTGAGTGCGCCGCCACGCTTTAGTCCAGCCCTCATAGCAAACCTGCTCAAAGGGCATTCTTCTCGGTATTTGCGCGAAACGTTCCCTCATCTCAAAAAGGTGTGTGGAAAGGAGCACCTCTGGACCAGTTCGTAGTATGTGGGAACGGCTGGCGCGGTATCGGCTGAGACGATTAGACGCTATATCCTGGAGTGTCAGGGGAAGTAGAGCAAGAGAGGTCGCTTTCATCCCTCCCCCTGGAAGGGGGAGGGACTTCCCGCTCCCCTGTTAAACTGGACTCAGGTTTTGATGCAATAATCCTCGCAACTCTTCAGGATCTCTCACCGCCTGCGGCGGCACAGCCCGCTCCCACTCCAGACCCCTGGCGAACTGCCGTAGGCAGTGAGGGGTCAAGCAGAGGGGAGATCTGAATAGTTACTAACTCTCATGAAAACCCCTGGCGTATGCAACACAAAAAAATGATACAATATGCTATAAGAGTGAGCGATGCCAAGGTGCATCAGGAACACCGTAAGGTGTTCAAAGGAGGCTCTGTGAGAAACTTGAGACCAAAACGCGAGCTAATTCCGCGTTGGGAAATGCCTTCTGATCCAGTTAAGGCCGTGTTTTGGTTTATGCACTGGCTCTTAAGAGTGTTGGTGCGTTTCTTCTATATACCTATCCTGGGTGCAGTCATCTATGAAAGCATCATAAATGGCGTCGTGGGTTTTTTTGGCACCTTACTGGTCGGCCTTGGCGTATGGGCAGGACTCGCAGTGCTCTTGTTCGTAATTAATATCAGTACGGGTGTTTCAAAAGTCTTTGAAGAAGTGAATCGCATGCAGCGAGGCTTCCCTCCACGACGCCCGTCCAACAATTTCACTGAGCCGGATTTAGGTGATCGTGTTGTTGAGGGTACCGTGACCGATTTGGAAGAAGAACGCAAAAAACGCAGGCAGGAATAAAAAAATCTATAAACCATTCTTCGCTTCCCATAAGCGCCGTATCTCATCACCCGGCGCAGGCACATAAGAGAGTAGTAAGACACCATTACCCTCGATGCAGTAGTTACCAAGCGCAGCAGGTAGTACCATGGTCTGGCCTTTAGCAAGGTCCTCTCTATATTCAACAGCATCGCCGTAGCATACCATTATCTCGGCTCCCAGCGAAGTAAGGATTATACAGCTTCCTGCTGTCTCGTTTTTCATATAGTCGCTAACTACTCTACCCTGCATTAAAACGAGTTCGCGTGTCACGAAATATTCGCAGGCCACCAGGCAGCGATCTTGAAAACCTTCTCCACCGCGTAGAATCAGGGGGTGCATTTTAATACGAGGTGAACGGCCAAAGTATGAGACATCCAGGGAGCGTTCGACGTGTAACTCGCGTGGAACACCTGCGGAGGTAAGGCGTCCATAGTCGTACATACGGTAGGTTATATCTGAATACTCTTGCAGTTCGTTGAGCAATACGCCCTCGCCAATCGCATGGACAGTTCCCGCTGGAACGAAAATAATATCTCCCGCGGAAACAGTTACTTCGTTCAGCAAGTTCTCTAAGGTAAACTCCTCGATGGCTTTCTGTACCTCTGTACGTGAGGTAGTAGCCTTAAACCCGTGTATAATGGAGGCACCAGGAGCGGCATCAAGGATATACCAGAGTTCCGTCTTACCGAGTTTCCCGTTCTCGTGCAGATTTGCATAGGCATCATCCGGGTGGACCTGCACCGATAATTTGGCGTTCGCATCGATAAATTTAGCTAGCAAGGGGAAACGGGGTCCAAAGATAGCCACCGCGTGCTCTCCAAGCAGCGTGGTTCCAAGTTCTGTAACGAGTGATCCAAGCGTTCTACCTGCGTACGGCTTGTTCTGTGCAACGGTACTTATCTCGGTTTCCCATGCTTCCCCAATAGCAATATCACCTGGTGGAAGCTGTTTCCAGCCGTCATGCCCTAAACGTCTCCCACCCCAAATCGTCTCATGTAACGATGCCTCTAGCCGAATAGGATGTAGGGATACCACGAACCTCTCCTACCAAATAATTATGATATGGGATGATGTAAAGGCCCGATGTATCTCACTAACGTTTTGCGCTTCTTCACACTGCACGATACATCGGGCCTTTATATACCAGGAAGTCCTTCAAAATAGGATTAATCAGGTTGCAAGCATTGCGCCTTCAATCTGACGACGCAGTTTGTCGCGCATCACGATGCCCTTAATACGATTGATCTCCTGGCCATTTTTGAAAAAGATCAGAGTGGGAATGCCATCGACATTCCACTGGCTGGTAATTGCTTCGTTTGTATCCACGTCCAATTTAGCGAATGTCACGCGCCCGAGGTATTGCTTGCTGACCGCCTCAAACTCGGGATTAAATATCTGGCATGAGCTGCTGCGGTCTGAAGAAAAGTCAACCACTACCATTTGCTGCGCATTAAGGACCTGTTCGGTAAAATCCTGGTCAGTTACATCGATGTAGCTGCTTTTTTGATCTTCGTAGTCTGCCATGCTACCCCTCTTTACAGCATTTTCATTCTGCTCGCACGATTGTGTTAAAAGCGTATCATCGATGTGCTGTGATGTCAAGGAAACATCATCCAGTATTGGCCGCGGGCGATGTCAGTATTTCCTCTGCGTCCTCTATCACGTATCGATACCCTTGCTCTGTAAGAAACAGTTGGCGATTGGCTGAGAACTCCTGGTCGCGAGTATCGCGTGTCACAATGGAGTAGAAATACGCGAGTCCACCATCTTGCTTGGGGCGCAGAATGCGCCCTAAGCGTTGCGCTTCCTCCTGGCGGGAACCGAACGTGCCCGATACCTGAATGGCAACATTTGCGTCTGGCAAATCAATTGCAAAATTTGCTACCTTGCTCACAACCATACGCTTGATTTCGCCGCGGCGGAACTGCTCATACAGCTTTTCTCGCTGCCTATTTGGCGTTCGACCCATCAGTAAGGGGGCTTCCAGTTCTTCAGCGAGCACTTCCAGTTGGTTAATGTACTGACCAATGATTAAGACCTGGTCATCCTGGTGACGCTCGGCAAGGAAGCGCGCCACGTTCAATTTTTCAGGACTTTCGGCTGCAATCCTGTATTTCTCTCGCTCATCTGCGACGGCATAATTCAATTGCTCATCTTCGGTCATCCCGACTCGTATCTCGTGGCATTCAGCGGTAGCAATCCAACCTTGCCGCTCCAACTCGCGCCAGGGTACATCATATTTTTTAGGGCCGATCAAACTGAATACATCGGCTTCCCGCCCATCTTCTCGCACCAGCGTCGCTGTCAGGCCCATGCGACGACGTGCTTGAATCTCCGCAGTAATGCGGAAGACGGGCGCGGGCAGTAAATGCACCTCGTCATAGATGATCAGTCCCCAATCATAGCTGGTGAAGAGCGAGAAATGCGGGAAATCCTCTCCTGCCGCCTCCTCTCCTTCGCCATTACTCTGCCCCTTGGTATTGGGACGACGATACGTGAGTATCTGATAGGTGCTGACTGTTATCGGGCAAATTTCTTTGCGATCTCCCGTGTACTCACCTATCATCTCCGGTGGGATATCCGTCTTGTCAATTATTTCTTGTATCCACTGCCTCACTGCTATCGTATTGGGGGTAAGGATCAACGTAGCGCGCTGAATATCAGCCATTGTGACTAAACCAACAATAGTTTTACCTGCTCCACATGGCAACACGACGACCCCGCTACCTCCACTTGGCGCCCCTCCAGCGTAAAATGCAGCCGAGGCACCGTACTGGTACGCGCGTGGCTCAAATACCTTGCCCTCTACTGCGGCTGTTCGCAGTTTCATTGGCAACGGAGAGCCGTCAGTATAGCCAGCTAAATCTTCAGCAGGAAAACCGATATGGATCAGCGCTTGCTTTATGTGTCCCCGGCGCGCGGCATTTACCTGAATCGTATGACTGTCAAGTTGACGCAGCAAAAAAGGCTGAGTGCGCTTGTGATGCATGATTTCAGCAATGAGAGCTGCGTCGCTAGAAGTAAGCAGGAGCGCATCTCCATCGCGAATCAGCTTGATGCGCCCATAGCGGCCGATATATTCTCGGATATCGAAAGCAATATTTGATGGGATCTCATATTTACTGTATCGTATTAGCAACTCGAGAATCATTTGCGCACTCATACCGCCCGCCGCTGCGTTCCAAAGCGAGAGTGGCGAGAGGCGATAGGTGTGAATATGTTCTGGTGACTTCTCCAGTTCCGCGAACTGGGCGACCGCGTCTCTAGCCTCGGCGTGTTGTGGGTGATCGACTTCTAGCAAAATAGTGCGATCGCTCTGAACAATCAGTGGGTTACTCGGATTCATTTTTCTCTATTATACTCCTGTCATCTCCGCCCAATTCTTCACGTATTTCACGATGGTAGTGACTGCTATCTCTTCGTGTCCGCGCATGAGGTGACGAGCGCCAAAAATCCCCTTGATGTGCTTGGGGCCTTTCAGCTGCTCGACGAATGGCTCAAGTTTATATAAAGGGCAAATCTCGTCAAATTCACCCGTGACAAATAGTTTGGGTCGTTCGAACGGTTTCGGAAATCCGCTTGCTGCGCGGAATAGCGGTAGGCTAATACTCACGACGGTGCGTATACGCGGATCGAATGGAGCGTAGAGCAATGCAATGTATGCGCCGAAGCCATGACCAATAACGCAGACCTTGGCCGGATTCCCTCCTGGCTGCGCCAATGCGTAGTCAATAGCTCCTGCTAGATCCAGTGGTTCCAGTCGTCCATCGGTCTGTTGACCCTGGCTACTTCTCACTCCTCGGAAATTAAACCTCAAAGCTATCATCCCTGTTTCCGCTAACCGTCGAGCCAGTGCGACATTCAACATATCGTCCATATCGCTGCTGGCTGGCTGTGGATGGCACAGGATAATAATGGGAGCAAGCTCTGCTTCTATTGGAGTATGAAGCATTCCCTCTAAAAGAAATGAGGGTTGTCCACGACTGGAAAAAGTGATGGGCCGCTCAGCAGTCGCTGGTGACGAGATCATTTTCCCTCTTTATTCTATTCACTGGTTCTTAACATTGCGCATTTAATCTTATCGCAGACAATGCATTGCGTCAACTACTTCAGCGAGTTTTGGGGGTATGAAATAGTTGTGGCACACGAGCGTAAAGCAGATGTAGAGGCCGGTAAACCGGCCCCTACGGTTGGTTGATTGCCTACAAAATAGCGATAGGTAGGGCCTCTCGGCCTTTCCCCCGCTCCAAACCGAGCGGGCATCTTTCAATGCACTCGGCTTTCCAGCTTCACCTATGTACTTCTCATGTTATACTGAGTAATGGTTATGTTTGACATTCGTCCTATTACTTTCTATCGTCTACTTACGTTGGTCTATGTAGTGCATCCTGGTTTTTCTAATATTTTTCACTGGCTCATCTTGGTTTTCTCTGTTGCCCTGAGAGGTATATGAGGCATTTCCCTACAGTGGATGTAGGAGACAGGATATGTGCCTGTTGTCTTTTCTATTTTTCAGAACCCTCTCAAAGCGGCTTCTGCTTGTGCGATATCCTTTTGGGGGCTGGATCTCGCTGAGCTTCTTACTGATAGTATCACACTAAAATCAGGAAACTCCACTAGTCAGGAATGCTTGTGAGTTATAGGTGTTGGCTTTGCGTTATCTGATCCGACGGTAAGCTCGAGCATATGCAAGGCGTGCACTGATATCTTGCTGTAGGCAATGCAGGGAATGTCCCTGGTGCTATGGTAGAAATATACTTTGCTAACTGGTGAGATGCGGTTTTCGGGTTTTGTTGGTAGCCAGGGATGAGATTTTTAGTAGAGAAGAAAAGTTAGGGTTATTCCTAATAACTGTAGAGGCAGGAGCGTTTATGGCCAATATTTTAGTCGTCGAGGACGAACAATTAATTGCCAGGTTACTGAAAGAAACATTACTGGTCGAAGGTTATCAAGCTGTAACCGTCCTTAACGGCGAAGATGCTGTCCAGTTTGCGCTACGTGAGACACCACACCTTATTATCTTAGATGTGATGTTGCCTGGGATTGACGGCTATGAGGTAGTTCGCCGTTTGCGGGCACATCCCAAGACCATGCATATCCCCATCATTATACTCAGTTCCCTCGGTGAACCAAAGGATAAAGTCAGCGCTTTTGAAGTTGGCGTGGATGACTACATTACAAAACCTTTTCATACCGATGAGTTGCTTGCCCGTATTCGTACTCAGCTTCGTCGCGTTCAACAGAATTTCCTCTCCCCTCTTATCGGCCTGCCGGGTGGCCGTCAAATTGAGTTAGCCATCAAGGACAAGCTGAATAGCGTTGAGCCATGGAGTATGCTCTACCTCGATCTCGACAATTTCAAGGCTTTTAACGATGTCTACGGATTCCTGACAGGCAATGATATGATTCGCCTCGTTGGACAAATTTGTCAACGTATGGTGCGTCAGTATGGCAATCCCGATGACTTTGTTGGTCACATTGGCGGCGACGATTTTGTAGTGGTTACAACTCCCGACTGCACACATATACTATGCGAGCACATTTGCGTCCGGTATAAAGAGGAAAGTATCTCCTTTTACCGTCCAGAGGACCTCAGGCGAGGCTCGATCAGTGGTGTGGATCGTAAGGGAAGATCCTATCAGTTTCCCCTGGTTTCTCTCTCGATCGGTGTGGTCAATAATCAATTGTGGCAACCGCACAGCATAAAGGAAGTGAGTTATTTAGCGGCTGAAGCGAAGAATCATGCCAAACAGTCCACTGACAATGTGTACCACATACTGTCCGGCTGGGAAATGTCAGGTCACGATATTTCTTCTTATCCTCCTCGCTATGTCTCCTCATCTACCCTGCCTCCTTCCCTTGCTCAGATTGTGAGTGGGAATGTCCATCATTTGGATGAGTTCTATCTCACTGAGAAGGATATCCTGGCAGAGTATGAGCCGGTTTCAAGAAATACAGGGAAGTAATAACTCCTCTTGGATAAAGCCGAAGGCTTCTCACCTTGGTGTACGTTAGTGCACGAAGCGGGGGCGCCGCCTTGAACAAAATGTTTTTCGTAGTGATAAAATATATGTAACTATTCAGGACTTCTCGTCGCCTGCGGCGGCTCACCCAGGTATGGAGTGGGTGAGCCGCCGCAGGCGACGAGAAGTCAAGCAGCGGGGAGACCTGAATAGTTACAAATATATTAACAGACACAATATTCTACTCTTTCTATGATGGGTTTTTTTGAAAGCAGTGAATACTACGAATCAGGAAGAAAAACAATTCGCAAGCATCCTCAGCCGAGAAGCCGATGAAGCAACACGCCTGTCTGTACGCGAGAATGCGAAGCGGGTCTTGCAGGAAAGCGGCCTCGCCGAAATGCTCAAAACACTTAACAAAAATGCGCTCAAAGGAAGAGGTACTTTTCAGGAGTACGACTCCACGATTCTCCTCAGGTGGGGTACAAGTTACACTCGCCGTCATATCTGGGTCGAAATTAATGGAAATACCATCCGATTCAGGCTCGCTCCCCATCGTCAGTGCGCTGTAACAGCGCCTCTTTGTGACGGTGAATATCATACCTTCACCAGCACGATGTGGGCAGATCGAGAACTATTGCTGAGCGAACTGAATAAATATTATGCCAAACCTGTAGCGGAAACTTCATCCGATTAGCCGATAGCTAGACAGGATCAAGCTCGAGTATCCTTACAACACCTATGCTGCTAAGGAACCCACTAATCGCTTTATAGTTTTGGTCAGCATAGAAATTTCTGCGCTGCACCTCGCCAGGCCAGCTTAGCAAATTCAGGAAGTTTGAGCTGTATTTGTCAGCCAGACCTACCGGAGCTTTGTTATTGTTTAATATTGAAGCATCGTGGGGAAATAGAGCATCCTCGTTTCTACCCCGTGCTAGAAACGCGAATGCCAGCGTTAGTTGTGTCGTCTGACGTCGTAGTTCCTCTACCCAGCTGCGTTCTACGCGGTCTGCCTGGTCTGGCCGGACAGTGACTATGTGTACCGCTGCAATCGCAGATTGGGCTGAAGGACGGCTGTAGCCCCAGAGATAGTGCATCAACCATTGCTCAGGAGGCGTCATCAGTAGTTCACCTGTAGATCCTACAAACAGGTCCTTTGGGCTATAGCGGTCCTGCGCCTTATACCAGAATTCTTCGTCTTCCCAGGTGGTAAGCATGAAATAATACGATTCGGGTTCTCTGCTCCGATAAAAACGCGCATTAACTAACCCGGGCGCATTACGTACGGTATCTGAGATCAAGCGCAGGCGTGCCAGGCCATCCACATCGTTACCCAGCGCTGTACGTGCCAGCGTTGCGACCAGTAATTCCATACTTCACCTGTTTCCACAATGTTTGTCGGCA
>WNFI01105076.1_pt1 | contig 14858 bp, 12 predicted proteins | sample 5400471 | NCBI WGS metagenome assembly WNFI01 (sample SAMN13153348, study PRJNA577476) | soil metagenome | isolation source: 100 cm saprolite on Douglas fir-dominated hillslope | place: USA:California | collected 2013-09-17
CGAGAGGACGTTGGAGAATTGTGAGCGCTCCGCCATGGCGCGCGTAAACACGCCCTGGTCGAGGAGGTCCTGGGCGATGGTCTGATCCCTCGTCACCTGCGTGAGCCGGTCGTCACGGAAGAGGTAGTAGCGCGAGTCCCCGACCTGGAGCAGGTAGAACCAGGGCCAGACTCCCATCCACAGCGTGAGTGTGGTGGCCATGGTGCGTCCGTCGCCGTTTTCGCGCGCCATCCTCTGGACCGCTTCGTGGCTCTTCATCGCGGCGTCCTGGAGGACGTTGATGAACTGTTCCCCCGTGCCGTCGTCGCGGTAGTAGCAGTCCGTGCTGCGCGCCATGTAGTGCGTCGCGACCTCGAGCGTGATGGCGCTGGCCTGTTCCCCCGCGTCGGCACCGCCGACGCCGTCGGCAACCATCGCGAAAAACGCCAGGCGCTCGTCCTCCAGCGGAAGCCGTTCGGTTTCGGCGAGGTTGGTCTGGAGCACCTGCACGCGCTTGTGAATGGACGCGAGGAGGAAGTGATCCTCGTTTCCTGCGCGGACGAGCCCCGGGTGCGAGAGACCGTAGACATCGATCTCGTCGTCGCGCGGCTTCTGCTGCACCGTGATTGGTGCGACGTCCGGAGTGCGCATGTGAATCGTGGCGCGGGTTGGTGAGCCCCTGCGCCGACGGGGCTTCCGGAACATGGAACGGAGCCACCGGATCAGCAACGGCCAGGGTGCGGGGGACCGAACGCGAGCGTATCGTCTGTGACGCCGGGATACCACGAATAGTCCTCTTGCCCGGCGTAGCGGCTGGCCTCATGTTCGGTTGAATCGCATCGACGCTTCGCGGAGACGCCAGGCGCAGCACGTTCTCACCGCTGTCTCGCTCCCCACCAGCGCTGACATTCCGCATGACTCAATACTTCCGTCGGCTCGTCGTGGTCTCGCGGCGCCATCCGTCTGACGCATCGCACATGGCGTCATGACCACCATCCCGCGAAGGGCGGACGTCGTCGTCATCGGCGGCGGCCCGGCGGGAAGCGGAACGGCCGCCCACCTTGCACGCTCGGGCGTGGACGTGGTGCTGCTCGAGAAGGTGAAGCATCCGCGAAACACCGTCGGCGAAAGCCTCATTCCCCACTTCTGGAAGTTCGCGGACGCCATCGGCGCCTCGGAGAAGATCCGGGCGGCAGGGTTTCTGGAGAAGGCGGGAGGAATCACCGTCTGGAAGGAGCGGATTCATCAGTTCTCCTTTCGAGACTTCGGGCTCGAGCGTCCCGCGCTGCACGTAGAGCGCGACCGATTCGACGAACTGTTGCTGCGCCACTCGGAGTCGAGTGGCGCTCGAGTGTTCGAGCGCGTGCCCGTGACGAGCGTCGATTTCGCCGACCCGGAGGAGCCCATCGTCCATTACGACGACCGGCGCGGTGGCGACTCTGCGCCCGGTGAAATTCGATGCAAGTTCGTGGTGGACGCGAGCGGGCACAGCGTTGTCCTCGGCCGTCAGTTCGGAACCCGTGTGATCGTCGGCCGCGGCGAACGAGAGTTCATGGCGCTCTGGGGCTACTTCAGGAACGCGCGCTTCGTCGCCTCGGATGGCACAAGCCATGGCGCCGAGGAGCTTGGCGCCACGAAGCCGGTGACCTTCGTCGTCTCCTATGAGGACGGTTGGACCTGGCACATCATCCTGCGCGAGCACACGAGCGTGGGGCTCGTGATCAACACGCGCACGATCAAGGCAATGAAGAAGCGCGATCACGAGGAATACTTCCGGCGAACCGTCGAAGCCACGCCGCATCTGCGGGCGCTACTGGAGACGGCGACCTTCGAGGAAGGCTCGCTGAGCGCCATGCACGACTACTCGTACTATCTCACCCAGGTCTCCGGACCAGGGTGGTTCTGCGTGGGTGATGCCGGCGGATTCGTCGACCCCGTGTTCTCGCACGGCGTGCAGGCGGCGCTGTACAACGCCAGCGTCGCCGGCGTGCTGATCAAGACCTCACTCGATCATCCGGCAAGCGCCGAGAGGAACCGCAGGCATTTCGATGCGAGGATTCGTCAGTACTATGGATTCTCCCGCTCGCTGGCCCTCGGCGATTTTGGGGGAGACGGTGTCGACGCGTCGCTCGTGAAATCCTTGATGAAGCAGATGCCGCCGATCGAGCTGGAGCTCATGCTGGTGGCATCGGGCATCACGGATCGGTCCACGAATTTCCGGAACATGGCCATCGAGGCGGGCGTCCTCGGAGAGCTCGGCGACGGCTTCGTCTCCAACCGTCATCGCTTCCTTCCGGCGCTCCGGCTGTAACAATCGCCCGTCCCAATTGCGCAAGGACATCGTCGCGTTCGATACTCCCGTCTCACACCGACAGGAGCGACTGAATTGACGAGGTCTCTGGACGTGATGCAGGGAACGCTGGACTTGCTCATTCTCAAGGCACTGTCGCTGGACTCGGCACATGGCTGGGGAATCAGCCATCGCATCGCGCAGATGTCGCACGATGTCTTCCGCATCGGCCAAGGGTCCCTGTACCCGGCGCTTCATCGGTTCGAGAAGCGTGGGTGGGTCAACTCGCATTGGCAGACGACGGAGAACAATCGGATCGCGAGGTACTATCATCTCACGACCGAGGGGCGGCATGCGCTCGCGAAAGACGTCGAGAATTGGCGTGTCTACGCAGACGCCGTGAACGGGGTCATCGACACGCGATAGCCGCCTGAGCGTGTTGTGGAAATCGTCGATGGTTCATGAGGCGGGGAGCAGCACTCCTGTCGAAGCGACAAGGAAGTCGAGCGAATTTGGGGCTTGCGTCATGCGCCTTCCGTGCGGTACCGTTGCCCTTGCGAGCACCTCGACCAACGGAACCCGTTCTCGATGGGTCGTTCTCGCAAGTCGTTCGGCGTTCAGGTAACGCAGAAGCGAAAGCCGGCTGGGTGTCAGACCCAGGCACCCATTGTCTTACGATCGCCGCGACAGTTCGCGGAAGTGCCTGGCATGATCGGCCAGGATTTTCTTCTGGTTCTTCAGGATGGACTGCTGGTTCCTGATGATCCTTTCCTGATTGACGAGAATCGGAGCGAGTCTTTCCTGACTACGCAGGATCTTCTTCTGGTTCGCGAGGATCGTGCGAATGCTCGCGAGGATCGACTGTTGATTCTTGAGTGCCTGTGCCATTACACGCTCCCGGTGTTCAGAACTCGGTCTGCAACGCGATCCCTTGCGTTCTGCGCGCGTAGTATGCCGAGCGCGGCTTCGCCAAGCAAGTTCGTCGACTGTTCGCGTTGGCCGATCGGGTGCAAGGCGTCCGGCGTACCGTTACTGACCCCAAATCGGGGCGACGTTGGCGTGTGAAACGCTACCTGAAGGATAAGATCGTCAACAATTTCTTTCCGCTTCCACGAGGAGACGCCGCATGTCAGAGCAAGCGCACGCGAGCAGCAAGACCCTGGGTGGCGTAACGTTCCACCACGCAGGTGCGTTCTGGTTTGGCGTCATCGCTGTTACTGCGGGGACGTTGATGCACATGCCCATGTATCTGATGGGCAGCACCACGGGCTACAGACTCGTCGGCATGCCGATGGGTCTTGGCATGCAGCTGGGCATGCTGGCGATCATCGTCGGCCTCGCGGCGAGTCTTTACGGGCTGTACCCGACCGTCGCTCCAGATACCGCGGCGGTGTCGCGACTTCACGTCAAGGCGCTCGATGACGCGCCCATGTCATGGGCCCACATCGGGCTGCTGATCGCCATGGCCATCGCCGTCACGATCGACATCATGAAGCCCACGGCGCTCGCGTTCGTGATGCCGGGGATCACGAAGGAGTACGGGTTGAAGAGCCCGTTGAATCCCACGGGGCACATTCCCGCCGCGACGCTCGCGCTCTCCGGCATCACGGGCACGGTGCTCGGATCGATCATGTGGGGCTGGCTGGGCGACCGCATCGGGCGCCGTGCCTCCATCCTCTACGCGGGCATCGGATTCATCGGGACGTCGATCTGCGGCGCGATGCCGAGTTATTCCTGGAACCTCGTGATGTGCTTCCTCATGGGCGTCACCGTGGGCGGCATGCTGCCGCTCTGCTACGCGCTGTTGGCGGAGACGATTCCCGCGCGGCACCGGAGCTGGCTCATGATCCTCGTTGGTGCGGATATCGCGGGCGCCTACGTGCTCACGAGCTGGTTGGCATCGGCGCTCGTGCCGACGTATAGCTGGCGCATTCTGTGGTTGATCGGACTTCCAACCGGCGTCCTGTTCATCCTCCTCAACCGGTGGATTCCCGAGTCGCCGCGGTTTCTCCTGGCGAACGGCCGGGACGAGGAAGCTCGCGCGGTGATGCAGCGGTACGGCGCGACGATAGTGGAGGCGCCCGAAACCGAACTGGTGGAGGCGAAGGTCAGCAGCCGGTGGTCGCAGCTCGCCAGCCGCGAGTTTCTCGGGCTCACGCTCGTCATCGGACTTCTCGCGTTGGGCTCGGGGCTGGTGCTCTTCGGATTCAACCTCTGGATTCCGACGAACCTGCGGAAGCTCGGCTACACGCAGGCCGATGCGATCCTGCGCAATTCCTCGATGATGGGCTTTCCCCTCTCGTTTGTCGTGGCCTGGCTGTACGGCTTCTGGAGCAGCAAGAAGACGATCATCGGACTCACGGCGCTCACGGCCGCGGCCCTGTTCGGCTTCGTCGCGGCGGGTGACGCGATCGTACAGAATCGCGCACTGCTCTACGTGCTGCTGATCGTGCCGATCTGGGGAATCAGCGCCGTCGTCGCCACGCTTTCCGTGTACAGCGCGGAGATCTATCCGACGAGGATTCGGTCGCGCGGGACCGGATTCGCGGCGGGCGCGAGCAAATTCGGCGGCGTGGCGATCATCTCGCTCGTGGTCCTCGGCATCGCCAATCCGTCCATTTCCACGGTGGCGCTCATCGGCGCCATCCCGATGACCGCCGCCGTGATTCTGTTGGCCATTTTCGGCGTGGAGACACGTCAGCGGCGGCTGGAGGACATCACGGCGGAGGAGCTGCACTCCGCATCAGCGATCGGCTGACCGAGCTCGCGTCATCACCGTACACACACCAGGACCCCATTCCCATGCGCACCGCGACCCTTGCTGTCATCCTGCTCTCGATCGCCGTCAATGCAGCGACTGTGGCAGGACAGAGTCCTGGCGGTCCCGCCGCGCAACGGGACTGGTCGGACCGCTATAAGCACGTTGCCCTGGCCGACGACGGAAGTATCTGGATCGGCGTCGACGGTGTGCTGCGCGAGCGATTCGAGACGTGGAACAATTTCAACTTCGGGGCCAATCCGGCGGCGAAGGACGCAAACTTCCTGCTGACCCGGGCGCTGGCGGGCGGCGACCTGCATCTCGGCAATGACTTCCGCGTCTACCTTCAGTACAAGAGCTCCATGGTGACGGACCGCAAGCTCGGGCGGCCGATCGACGTCGACCAGATTGCCGTTCAACAGGGCTACGCGGAAGCTCGGTTGCCGGGTGCCGAGGGGAAGGCGCTCACGGTGCGTTTTGGGCGCATGGAGATGACGCCGGGGCGTGAGCGGCTGGTAAGCTCACTCGACTGGGCGAACGTCCGGCAGACGTTCGACGGTGGATCCGTGGCGGCGAGCGCGCCGGACCGCAGTCTCACGGCGTTCTGGGTGCGACCCGTGATCGTCAAGGCGTACTCCTCGAACGTCAGGGACTCGGCGACCGTCTTTTATGGCGCGTACGGGACACGACGGTTCGCGTCAGCCAACTTCGGCGTCGATGCCTATTGGATGGGGTTCCAGAGGAGGGCCGCCACCTTCAACGGAACCACGGGACCTGAAGACCGAAAGACGTTCGGCGGGCGAGCGTGGGGTCCGGTCCGGCCCGGCTCTTCTCGCTTCGATTACGATCTCGAAGGAGCGCTCCAGACGGGAACGATTGGCGCAAACAACATCAGCGCTCACATGGTCGCAGGCCAAACGGGTTACACGTTCGCGGGCGTTCAGGGCGCACCGCGGGTGTACGCAGGTGTCGATTACGCCAGCGGCGACGAGACGGCGGGCGGTGACGTGCAGACCTACAACCTGCTCTTCGGCAATCCGCACGCCTATCTCGGCTACGAGGATGTCATCGGCAGGCCGAACGCGCTGGATTTGAGCGTGGGCACCGCGATGAAGGTGTGGGGCAACCTCGTGGGACAACTCGATCTGCACAACTACAGTCGAGTGAGTGCGGGGGACAAGATCTACAACAAGCTCGGCGGGGTGATCCCCGGACGGACCGGCACGTTGAGCACGCTGCCGAAGGCGGTAGGTACGGAATTCGACCTGACGTTGCGCTACCCGGTGAACCGGCACGCACTGCTGACCGGTGGGTTCAGCCACTTCTTCCCGGGAGCGTATATCGATCAGTCCGGGCCCAACGCCAGCATCAACTTCGCATATACCGCGTTACAGCTGACGCTATAGCGCGGACATGGTGGTCCGCGGCTACGACTTCCTCTTGCGTTCCACCAGGGCGGCGATGCTGTCGAGGGTATCGAGGTTGTCCACGCCCGTTTCGGCAGGGTCGATCGTGATGTCGAACTGGTTCTCGAGGTAGGCGACGAGCCGGATGGTGGCGAGCGAGTCGAGCAGGCCGCCGGTGATCAGCGGAGTCGACTCCGTGATCTCCGCGGCGTTGGCACCGGGAAGGAATTGCTCGAGGACGTACGACTTCACGGTGCTCTGAATGGGATTCATGAGAGGAAGGATGGGCTAGGGGGCGGAGTCAGAGACCGAGCCACGCGCCAATGATGTTGCGTTGGATCTCGGATGTGCCAGAGTAGAGGGTGCTGGCCACGGCGTCGCGGAGCGCTCGCTCGACCTCGAAGTCCGTCGTATAGCCGTAGCCTCCGTGGACCTGCACGACGTCGAGCGCCGCGCGCACCAGCGATTCGCTCACGAACAGCTTCGCGATGGCGGCATCCATCGCCGCCGGCTGTCCGGCGTCGAGCGCCGCGGCGGCACGATGCACGAGGAGGCGGGCCGCCTCCAGGTGCACCTTCATGTCGGCGATCTTGTGCGAAACCGCCTGATACTTGCCGATCGCCTTGCCGCCCGAGGACCGTGTGCGCGCGTAGCGCACGGCGGTTTCGAGCAACCGCTCCATCGTGCCGACGTGCGTGGCGCCAAGAAGGGCGCGCTCCCAGTCCATCGCGTACGTGAAGACGCGAGCGCCGCCGCCGACGCCGCCCACCACCATGTCCGCCGGCACGTACACGTCGTCGAAGACGATCTCTCCGAAGGGCGCGGTGCGAAGTCCCATCTTCTCGATGGAATGCGCGGCCGAGTATCCCGGCGACGTCGCCTCGACGAGAAATGCCGAGGCGCCGCCATGAAATCCCTTGGCGGGATCCGTCATCGCGAAAACGAGAGCGACGTCGGCCACCGGAGCATTCGAGGCGAACGTCTTCGTGCCGGTGAGACGGAAGCCCGCTCCGTCGGCGACCGCGCGAAGACGCATGGCAAACGCGTCGGAACCCGACTCCGGCTCCGTGATCGCATTGACGGCGATGAGCGTCCCGTTGCTCATGCCCGGCAGGAAGCGCTCCCGCTGCTCGCGCGTGCCGAAGCGATTGAGGGGCACCGCGCACGCCAACAGATGCGCGCAGAGCGAGAACACGAGACCGCCGTCCTCACAGCCGTAGCCGAGGGCCTCGAGCGCCACGGCCGTCCCCTGCGCGTCGAGTCCGACACCACCCACGTCCTCGGCCACGGCCAGACCGGGCAGTCCCATCTCACCGCACGCGAGCCACAGCTCCCGTGAGAACGCCTGGTTGCGGTCGCGATCGCGGAGGCCGCCGTTGAGACGATCCCGCGCGAACTCGACGATGACGCTGCGCTGTTCGCGCTGTTCCGCCGTCAGCGAGAAGTCCATTCAGACGTCCGCCATGAGTCGCTGATAGTCGATCTTGTCAGTGGATGTCTTCGGCAGCGTGTCGCGCACGACGAAATCATCCGGGATCATCTGCGGCGCCAACACCTCGACCGAGAAGTTCTTGAGCTCGACGAGTGACGGACGCGCGCCGTCGGCGCATGCGACGAACGCACGGATGCGCACGCCGCCCTCGCGATCCTTCACGGAGACCACCGCCACTTCGGTGATGTGGGGATGCCGATAGAGACCCGCTTCGATCTCGCCGAGCTCGATGCGATAGCCGCGCCGCTTCACCATGCGGTCGCGACGGCCGATGAAGTCGAGACAGCCCGATCCGTCGTCGACGACGATGTCGCCGGTTCGATAGAATTTCGTGCCGTCCGGCTCCGTCAGAAACGCGATCGCGTTCCGCTCCGGAAGGTTCCAGTAGCCCGTCAGCACGTTGTCACCCGCGATGCAGAGCTCTCCTTCGTCGCCGACCTTCACGGCCGCGTCGTGCTCGTCCACGATGCGGGCGGACAGATGGTCGCACACGTAGCCGATCGGAAATGGCGTGTCCCGGTCCTCCGGAATGCGGTCAGGAATGGGATACCATGCGCAGACGTTCGTCTCCGTGGGGCCATACAGATTGTAGAACTTCGCCCATGACAGCATGGAGGTGACGAGACGCAGGTGCTTCACCGGAAACACCTCGCCCGCGAAGAATACGATCCGCAACGCCGACAGGTCGTGACGGTCGAGTTTTCCGTACTGCGCCAGGAGCGTCAGCACGGTGGGCGTCGAATACCATATGGTGAGTTTGCGAGCCGCGATGAGCGCCGCCAGCCCCGTGGGCTCTCTGCCCTGCGCACTGCCAATGAGCACGACCGTGGCGCCGTGCTTCATCGGCAGATAGAGGTCGAGAATGGACAGGTCGAAATGAAACGGTGCGTGCGACGAGAAGCGGTCATCCTGGTGCGGTTGGAAGGTGCGCGAGCACCACTCTACGAAGCCGAGCGCCGCCGCATGTGTGAGCATCACACCCTTCGGCTTGCCAGTGGAGCCTGACGTGTACAGCAGGTAGGCGAGGTCGCGGCCAACCAACGGTTCGGTCCGTGCAACGGGTGCGGGATCGGACCGCTGCGCGTCATCGAGCGTCGCGAGGAGGGGCCGACCGGCCCCAGTGCCGTCGAGAACTACCGTAGCGGGCCGCGCGCCGAGTTTCTCGGTTTCTTCGGCCCAGCGCGCGAGCTGCCGCGCCTCCAAAAACGCAACGCGAACCTGACAGTCGTGCAGTATGAACGCAGTGCGCCAATGCGGGCCCTCGGCGTCCACCGGCACGTAGGCGGCACCAGCCTTCATGACTCCGAGGATGACCGCCAGCGCGTCGATGGACTTCGGGAGGTAGACGCCGACGCGGTCGCCGCGCTGCACGCCGAGGTGCCGCAGACGGTCGCGCACCCGGTCGGAGAGCGCATCGAGCTCCGCATAGGTGATCGAGCCCTCGGTGGCTTCCTCTGCGGCGGTGTGGGCGGGGCGTCTCGATGCGCTCGCGCTGAGATAGTCGAGTAGAGTGGCAGGCATGGAGATCGTGCTTCCGTCGCTCGGGCGGAAAGGGTCGACACGGGACCCTTTACCGACGAGCGATCCCTCGGACTGTAACCCTTTCGCAGTCAGGGCCTTATGCGCGAGCAGGACCGTCAAGTCTCTGACGGCGCACGCGAGAGGCCGACCATGGCCTTCACGTAGCTCGCGATCGTCTTCCATGCCGGCCGGTACCGGAACGAGGCACGATATGCCTTGCGCGCGCTCGAAAAGTCTCCGGCACGCGCAGAAGCATAGCCCCAATCGAACGCGTGTTGCGCGAGCTTCCGCCTCACCCGCGCCCTGCTCTCCGGGCTCACGTGCGCCGCATCGAGCAGGTTGAGGTGTCGCTCGAGCACCTCGAAGGAGTCTCGATACCCCTTGGCGCTCGGCGATGAGGAGATCGTTGACGACTGCCTCAGCCAGAGGCCCAGCACGTCGCGCACGAAGATGCATGCGCCGCCCCGCATGACACGCACAACGAAGTCGTAGTCCTCCGCCATCAATCGCGATTCGTCGAATCGGATGGCGCGCGATTCGATGACGCTTCGCGGCACGGCAACATTCAGTGTGAACGCGCCGAAGAACTCGCACACGAGTACCGGGAGCAGTGCTTCCGCGTCGATGCAGACGACGCCGTCCGCAACGTGTGTCCCCAAGGCTGCGTACCGCTCGTCCATCCTCAGGTGACTGAGCAGTCCGCCGCCGATCGCGTCCCACTTCGGCAGCCCGTAGGGCCTGTAGTCGCCGAAGAGAAGGTTGGCGTCGGGGCATGCCGCAAATGCCGCGCGGACGCGGCTCAAGCGCCCGGGCGTGTACTGGTCGTCGCCGTCGAGGAAGCTCACGATCTCCCCGCGCGCGTGGATCAACCCCGCGTTGCGCGCGATGGATGGCAGCCTCGTGTTGTCCTTGGCGATCACCCGAATGCGGTCGTCCTCGAGCGCGAATTGCTGGAGCACGGCGAGGGTGCCATCCGTCGAGCCGTCGTCGACGGCGATGAGCTCCCAATCGGGATCATCCTGCGTCTGCACGGATCGGATGGCATCGGCAACCAACGCGCGTTGGTTGTGCGCGATCATCACCACGGACGCGAAAGGCCTTGCGGAACGTTCACCCACGGACGGGCGGCGGGGAAAAGGTGTAGATGAACGGAGTTGACGAACGCCGGCGGCAGTCGTCGTTAAGCTTAGTTCTGCCGTCGGTCGCGTGCCAGTTAGGAAACCTCTCTCCCCCTCATGCGCGTATCGCGAATCACCGTCGCCATCTGCACGTGGAACCGTGCGCCGCTGCTGGAGCAAACGCTCGACCAGGTAACGCAGCTGCACATTCCCGAGGGCGTGTGGTGGGAGCTGCTGGTCGTCAACAATAACTGCACCGACGACACCGATGCGGTCATCGAACGATTCTCCGAGCGCCTGCCCATCATCCGACTGTTCGAGCCGACGCCTGGCCTGTCGCACGCACGCAATCGGGCCGTGCGCGAGGCCAGCGGTGACTACCTGATCTGGACCGATGACGACGTGCTGGTGAGCGAAATCTGGCTTGCCGAGTACTGTTCGGCGTTCGAGCGACATCCGGATGCGACCGTGTTCGGTGGTCCAGTGACGCCATGGTTTCCGAACGAGCCGCCGAGCTGGCTCACGGAGGCGTGGTCGCGCGTTTACCCTGCGTACGCATGCATCGATCTGGGTGGCGAGGAGATTCCGCTCGATCGCCGGAGGCTGCCCTATGGGGCGAACATGTCGATGCGCATGGACCACCAACGCGCGTTCATGTACGATCCGACATTCGGTGTGCGACCCGGCAATCGGATGGGCGGCGAGGAGCTCGATGTGGAGCGCCGCTCGCTCGCGAGTGGCGGATCTGCGTGGTGGGTTCCGGGTGCGAAAGTTCGACACTATATCCCTGAGGCCCGTCAAACGCTGACGTACCTGCGCCGCTATTTCGACGCGTATGGAGAGTACCTGGGTCGCTACGAGAGTGAGACACTGGACGGTTACCCAACCGTATTCGGGCGTCCGCGCTGGCTCTGGCGCGTCGCCATCGAGTCGGAGCTTCGCTACCGTGTGCTGCGCTGGTTCCGGCCGCCCGTGAAGTGGATGGGGGATCTGGTTTCGGCCAGTACCTCGTGGGGTACGCTGCGTGGATTTGCGGATCGCGCCGAGGCGTCGCCATCATCGGAAGCCAGCAAATGAGTGTCGCGTCCGTGGCTGTCGCGAACGCAGGAGAGACACCGACTCCTCGCCCGGAGGCGCTTTCGCTCACCCGGCTGCCCGAGCACAACCTCGACATTCTCCGCACCATCGCGGTGCTGCTCGTGGTGTTCGACCATGTGGCCGAGACGCTCGGCTTCCATACGAAGTTCGTGTTCTGGACCGGGCAGGCGGGCGTGCAGGCGTTCTTCGTCCATACGTCGCTCGTCCTGATGGCGTCGCTGGAACGCGATGGCGCTCCGGCACGCCAATCATGGGTGCGGCGCTTCTATCTTCGCCGGGCGTTCCGCATCTATCCGCTTGCGTGGGCCATCATCGGCCTCATGGTCGTGTTTCAGGTAAAGGCCGGGCTCACCTCGAGGGAGACGCACTACACGCCGTCGTTGGTGCTCGTGAATCTCGCGATGATTCAGGACATCACAGGACGGGATTACGTGCTGCCGGTGCTCTGGTCCCTGCCGCTCGAGATCGAGATGTACCTCGTGCTCCCGCTGTGCTTCGTGCTGGCGCGGAGCCGATCGGCCGTACCGATGTTCGCGATGATCGTGGCGGGATGTGCGCTGGCGACACTGTCGACGTATGGCATCCACGATCCGCACCGCATTCCCTCGATGTGGCGCTTTCCGGTGCTGCGTTTCATTCCGTGTTTCCTGATGGGGGTCCTCGCCTATTGGATGCTGCGCCGGCGCGTGGTGCCGCGGCTGCCGTCGTGGACGTGGATTCCGATCGTGCTCGCGGACGTCTGGATTCTCTCGTACGGTTTCCTGCTATATCCGAATTGGGTGATGCGTGCGCTGTTCTGCGTGGTGATCGGTGTCGGGATTCCATTCGTGGTCGAGGCGGCGCCCTCGATGCTGACGCGCGCGGCGCACACGATTGCGACGTACTCGTACGGGATCTATCTCATCCATCAGCTCGCACTGCGGGTTGGTTTTGGTGTGTTGAAGGGACAGGCGGTGGCAGTCCAACTGCTCGTCTCCGCGGTGGTCCTTACGGTCGGTTGCTACGCGGCGTACCATCTCGTCGAGAAGCCGTGCATCGACTTTGGACGACGGTTGTTAGGCGAGCGTGGGAGAGTCGCGTCGCTGGAGGCGACCGCGCCTCCGCCCTAGGATCCAACTCTTCAATGGTACTCGAATAACAGCAATTCGCTCACGGGATGCTCTGCGACGAGCGCCGCGGAATACTCCGGTCCGGCGTCGAGAGCCGCCAAGTACCATCGCTCTGCGGCCGACGGATCCCGCGCGTCGCCGATGAGCCGCGCAGGCTCGCCAGGCGTGAGGGACACGCTGAAGTGGTCGAGACCCTGCGTGATGCCCGTGCCGGTGGCCTTGAGGTACGCCTCTTTGCGCGACCAGGCGGCAAAGAAGCCGGCCACGAGGTCAGCGTCATGCGACGCGAGCGCCCTTAGCGCCTGTCGTTCATCAGCCGAAAAGAAGTGCTCGGCCAGCTCGAGATGCTCCGTGTGGCGATGCCAGCGCTCGACGTCCACTCCAACGCGAGCGCCGGCGCTCACCGCGAGCAATGCGAGCTCGCCCGAGTGGGTTAGGTTGAATTCGACGTGTGTCTTCGATTTGCCGCGAAGCAACGATGGTTTGCCCGCCTCGCTCTCTGTGAATTGCAACGCATCCGCCGGCCGACCGACGTACGTCGCCAGAATTCTCCGCACGATGGCGTGTGTCGCTATGAAGAACGTCCGGTGTTCCTCGAAGATGAACCGGCCGGCACGCTCGCGCTCGGCGTCCGACAACACCGTCCACGCGTCGCTCACATCGTGCCGCGCGGGACGGATCCGCCACACGTGCACGGCCCCCATCTCCAACACGGGAGGCGGAGGCGGCCGCCAGTCGGTCACGCGCCGCGCGTACCGATAATGGTGCGCAGGACGTCCGCGAGCATCGCGAGGTTGTGGGTGATCAGGCCAATGTGATTCGACTGGAGCAAGTGTTCGCGCACGTCAGTGCTCACGGCCCGCCAGCGCGCAACGGGACTCAGTCGCGGCGGCGCACCCTTCGGACCCAGTGCCCACACGAAGTCGATCGGTCCGTCATAGCGCGATGGCACGTATGCATCGGCCGCGCGTCGCTGCGTGACACGCACCCGCTCGTCCGGAATCTGCTCGGGCTCGCCGTCGACGATGGCCGTCTTCCGTAAATCGACGACTGGCTCCGGCTTCACCACGCCGACGAGCCGCCCGAGCTTTCGAGCGGTCCACGTCACCTTTCCACCGAGCGAGCGGCGTCGGAACTGGTTGACCTGCGTGCGCGCCCATCGCGCTCGCGTCATGAGCTGCGCCCGCTTCGTGAGCGCCGCATTCTCGTCGTTGCGCGGCAGCAGGCGCGTCACGACCGGGAGCACGCCAGTGAGACCGGCGTTCAGCGGAATGCTGTCGATGGCGATGACATGATTCACCTGCTCTCCGCCAGTGCGAAGCAGCCGCGCGACCTCGTATGCAACGAGGCCATTCACGCAGTAGCCGATCACCTCGTACGGGCCGTGCGGCCGGACCTTCCGGAGCTCCTCGACGTGGCGCTCCGCCATCAGCTCGATTGTCCATGGATGCTCGGACTCGTCGGCATCATTGGGCGGCAGCACGTAGAACGGCGAGCTCGGAGCGATCATCGGTGCGAGACGCCGGACGTACCAACCCGCGCCAGTCCAATCGCCGTGCAGATAGACGACGGCAGGTCCCTCCTGATCTTCCTGCAACACCAACACGGCCGGCTCGCGTGACTCCACGAGCGGCGATCCGACCTGCTTCGCGAGCAACTCGATCGTCGGCGATTCGAAGAGCGTACGGAGCGACATCCGCTGCCCGAATACCTTGCTGATCTTGCCAAGAATGCGGATGGCGAGCAGCGAGTGGCCGCCGAGGTCGAAGAAGTTGTCCCTCACGCCGATGACGGGCTTCTTCAGTACTTCCTGCCAGATCAGCACGAGCTGACGCTCGGTGTCGTCGCGTGGATCGACGTGCGCGCCGCTGTCGTCCGCGTCACCCTCCGGCGCCGGCAGAAGATTCCGGTCGACCTTGCCGTTCGCGGTCAGCGGGAGCGCATCCACCAACACCACCGCCGACGGCACCATGTACTCGGGCAGCCTGCCCGCGAGCCACTCGGTGATGGTCCTGCCCGTCGGCTTCTCCGCGTGGCTCGCGGCGTATCCCTCCTTCTTCGGGACGACGTACGCCACCAACTGCGGC
>WNFI01334062.1_pt1 | contig 14858 bp, 13 predicted proteins | sample 5400471 | NCBI WGS metagenome assembly WNFI01 (sample SAMN13153348, study PRJNA577476) | soil metagenome | isolation source: 100 cm saprolite on Douglas fir-dominated hillslope | place: USA:California | collected 2013-09-17
GCGGGCGGCCAAGAAGCTGCAACTCGTCGTGCCGTTCACGCTGGTCATCATCTTCATACTTCTCTATTTGACCTTCAGAAGCTTCGCATCCGCGGCGCTGATCATGGGCACATTGCCCTTCGCGCTGGTGGGTGGTTTCTGGCTGCTGTTCTTGCTCGGCTACAACCTCTCGATTGCCTCCGCCATCGGCTTCATTGCGCTCGCCGGGGTCGCGGCGGAATTCGGGGTCATCATGCTGATCTATCTCGATCATGCGATCGCCAAACGGCGCACGGCAGACCAATTCCATACCCTTAACGATTTGATCGAAGCGATTGAAGAAGGCGCGGTGCTGCGGGTGCGGCCCAAGGCAATGACAGTTGCGGTCATCGTCGCCGGGCTCTTGCCCATCATGTTCGGCGGTGGCACGGGTTCGGAAGTCATGCGACGGATCGCAGCGCCCATGGTCGGCGGTATGATCACGGCGCCAATGCTCTCGATGCTCGTGCTGCCGGCGGCGTATCTACTCATTCACCGGCGTGCACTCGCCGAAACGGTATCTTGAGTCACGGAGGCGATCATGTTGATCAAGGTTGCTCACCCGCACCCCATCAAGTTATCTGCGCGAAAGTGCACGAAATATTCCATGATCATATTGACAAAAGGTGTTAATAAGAGGCAACTACGCTATGCTTCTCCAATTCTGATCTGCGCCTTCGGGTCGGACAACTACACTACAACTACACTAATTGCCCCCAGAAGGAATTGGCGCGACCCATGACATACGTGGAACCTGCCAAGTACTGGGCCTTTCTCAGCTACAGCCACCGCGATGCGAAGTGGGGGGCCTGGCTGCACAAGGCACTCGAGTCCTACCGGCCTCCAAAGCAGCTCATCGGCACGGTCACCGCGCGGGGACCGGTGCCGAAGCGGCTCGCGCCGATCTTCAGGGACCGCGAGGAGCTGGCGAGCGCGACCGATCTCGGCACCATCCTCAATGAAGCCCTGAGACAGTCGGCCTGCCAGATCGTCATCTGCTCGCCCAGCGCGGCTCGCTCGAAGTGGGTCAATGAGGAGATCCTGGCTTTCAAGCGCCTCGGTCGCGAGGACCGGATTTTCTGTCTCATCGTCGGTGGCGAGCCCAACGCATCGGACGATCCCGCGCACGCCGATGAGGAATGCTTCCCGTCGGCGCTGCGCTACCGGCTGGGTGCCGACGGCGAGCTCAGCTCGGTGCGCACCGAGCCGATTGCCGCCGATGCACGTCCCGGCAAGGACGGGCGCAACAACGCGAAACTGAAGCTGATCGCGGGCCTACTGAGTGTGGGATTCGACGGCCTGCGCCAGCGCGAGCAGCGCCGCAGGCAACGGCAACTCTTCGCGATCGCTTCCGGGGCGGTCGCCGGCATGGTGCTGACGACCGGACTCGCCGCCGCCGCTCTCATTGCCCGCGCCACGGCACAGCGGCAAACCGTCATTGCGAAGCGTGAGGCGGAAACCGCGCGCCAGACGACCGTATTTCTCGTCGACCTGTTCCGGATTTCCGACCCGAGCGAGGCGCGCGGTAACAGCCTCACCGCGCGTGAGGTGCTCGACAAGGGCGCTGCGCGGATCGACACGCAGCTGGCGAAGCAGCCGCAGATCCAGGCGACGCTCATGGACACACTCGGAACGGTGTACATGGGTCTCGGGCTCTACGGGCAGGCGAAGCCGCTGCTCGAGTCGGCGGTCACCAAGCGGCAGGTGCTCGTGCCCGCGGAACCGGCGGAGCTCGCGCGCTCCCTGAGTCACACCGGGGACCTTCTCACGTTGCGAGCGGAGTATCCCGCCGCCGAATCTGCATACCGCCGGGCTATTGCGCTTCAGAACTCGCTGCCGCCTGACCAGCGAGACGACGCCGCGCTTGCCAGCAGCCTCTACGGCCTGGGCAATGAGCAGGAGGAAGCCGGCCAGTTTGCGGACGCCGAGCGGAGTCTGCGCGATGCGCTCGCGCTGCAGCAGCGGTTGTTCGAGGGTCCTAATGCGGACACGGCGCGCACGTTGCAGGTGCTCGCCTGGGCGGTCAGGGAGCGCGACCTCAGCGAGGCGATTCCCCTGATGCAAAGCGCGGTGGCGATGCAGCGCACGCTGTGGGGTGCTGAGGCTTATCCGGACTACGCATACGCACTCAATGATCTGGGACTGCTCCTGCGCTTTAAGGGCGATTACAATGGCTCAGAGCAGCTGCTGCGCAAAGCCATGGCGATGTACCGCCGCCTGTACGGCGACAAACATAAAGAGATCGCCATATCCTTGGAGAATCTCGCGCTGGTGCTGCAACTCAAGGGCGATCTGGAGGGGGCGAATTCGACCACCCGGCAGGCGCTCGCGATGCAGCGTGAGCTGCTCGGCAACGTCCACCCGGATGTCGCGATCACCCTCAACAATCTCGCCTGGGTGATGTACGGCCAAGGGGACGTCCGCGGCGCAATGGGCACCGAACGCGAATCGCTGCATATCTACCGCACGCTGTTCCCCGGCGACAATCCCGACGTTGCCCGCACGATGACGTTGCTCGGCTACCTGCTCACGGACTCCGGGGACTACTCGAGTGCCGACACCTATCTGCAGGAAGGGCTGGGGATGCGCCGGCGGCTCTTCGGAAACTCACACCCCGAGATCGCCAGCAGCCTCCTGTATGTCGCTATTCTTCAAGCTGCGACGCACAAGTATCCCGATGCGCTCGTCTCAGCGCGGGCATCCGTGGACATGTTTACCGCCGGGTTGTCGGCGTCCAACTGGAAGACGGCAATTGCGCAGGCGGTGAGCGGCGCCGCACTTGCGGGCTTGGGCAGATACTCCGAAGCGGAAGAGCAGCTCGTGCACGGCTACACGATTCTGAGCAACGATGACGGCGCACTGCCGATGTACCGCACGCTGGCGCGGCGTTATCTCGAGGATCTGTATCGGAAATGGGGCAGGCCACAGGATGCCCGCCGTTACGAGGCCGCGAAGAGCTCCTCTGCGGCAGCGCAAAGCCATCCGGTGGTGGCAAGGACCTCAGCGCCTTGACGAGCCCTGCCTGCACTTGAACCGTTGGATACAATCTCAATCAACGAGAATCGCACCGGTGTGTGAGCTTTGTGGCAGAATAGCGAGCAAATCTCCGCGCAAACAATAACTAATGTTTCGCAAGGCCGCTAATATGCGCGGGCGCTACGACTTAGCGCGGTCCGGCGAATAAAACACTCCAGGGGAAAATTACATGTTCACCAGATCACTCGCGCTGCGCTCGCTCTGCGCTGCCATGGCGCTTCTCGCAGCCGTGGTAGTTCATGCCCAAAACATCAATGTGACGGCAGCCAACGCGTCCAACGATGCGATCTACACCGTGAACTTCGCCAATCAGACGATCAAGGTCCAGAACACCGATGGGGGTTCGCTGCACAGTGTGCGCTCGCTGGTCTTCGTACCGAATGTGGCCAATGGTCAGCTCGACCTGCTGGCGGCGGATAACGCCGGAGGCCTGATCGTTCGTTACTTCGGCGATTTCACCCCCGGGGCGAGCCCCCCGGCCAACACCGCCGGCATGATTGTCTGGAACGGAACGCAGGGGGGGCCGGCCAACCCCGACGCGCTGTCGGTGGATTCGGCCGGAAACCTCTTCGTCGTCAACTCCGGTTCGGGTACTTCGGCAGCTCCCCAGCTGTGGGTGCTGCTTCCGGGCCCGGGAGGGACGTTTATGCTTCCCTCGGGAGGCCCGTCGCCGGGGTTGATCGATTCGAACTACGGCGCGAAGGAGACCCTCCCAGAGACGGTCATCGCCGCGACAACCATTCCGCTGCCCTGCTCCGCGCAGCCGTCGCTGCCCTGTAACATCAATCCGGGTGACCTGCTGGTGCTCACCAGCAATCCGTCGGCGGTGCTCCTCTATCCGGGCAACGGCAACGGCACTGGGCCGCTCGGCGCGACCACGCCGATTCCCTTGATTAACCTTTCCGCGGGCACGCTCCCCGGTGGCATGGCGTTCTGGCCTGTGGACAACAGCCTGCTGGTCACCACCGGCACCGGGAACATTCTGCAGTATTCTTTCGGCGCCAACTTCTCACCCAATGAGACGCCAGGGACATTTGTCAGCGGCCTCGGAAACGGGCAATTCAAGGTCAAGGCCGGCCGCCAGGGCAGCAACGTGTTCGCTTTCGTTGCGAATAACAACGGCCCAACTGTCAGAAACCCGGCGGCTGCGACCTCCTGGGCGGCAACCTGATCAGCCATGAAGTGGCGGCCGGCGTCAACCAGTCCGGCAACATCATCGAAGACGTGTGCGTGGTGCCGACCGACCCGCGGATCGCGCAGTGTGGCAGCTGCACAAACGCTGCCAATGGCATTTGCCCGAACGCTGCCAACTCAACGCAGTATCAGAACGGATTGCCGGTCGCCCAGGTTTGCGGGGGTTTCGGCAACGCCGTCATTCCGAACTCCCTGTGCGGCGCCGCGGGAAGCAACTCGAGCGGCTTTGCGCTGGTCAAGACACTGTCGGGACTCTACTCGAGCCCGGGAGTGTTTCCGCTCAATGGGACGGTGATCGAGAGCGACGCGGATCTGACCTTCGTTCTGGCCGGCACCAATGATCCGGTCTGCGAGCCGCCTTTCGGGCTGCTGCCGTTTATGGCGGTCGCGTGGGCACCCCTCGCCGGAGAAGGCAAGAATGATGGCAACATGCTGCGGGACGTCACCAACGGCTGCGGAGGCGGGCACACTTCAAGTCCAACCGCGTCGGTGTGGGGTACGGGATTCGCCCTGAACCCGGGCGCGATAAGCGGCGGGCTGACGGGCTTCGCGGGGACGGACTACGCGAATCTGCTCAACACTCTCGCGGACGAGGACAGCATCGTCGAGGGAGCTTTGACACCGCCGAGTGCCCCTGCGATCACCCCGCCGAATGGGAACTTCACGTTCCGGCTGCAGCAGTGCATCCAGACCAGTCAGGGGGCTTTCGCGAAGAGCTCGGCCGATTACGCAGGGGCGGCGCTGGAGCTGCTGACGGCCGATCAGAACATCGTGAACGTTGCGGCGAACTCACCGCCCTTCACGCCCAACGCCCACTACCCCAACCCGTCCGGAACGCTGCGGCAGAAGCTGGAGAACCTCTATTACACCATCAACACGCGCATCCTCGGCACCCACGCCATGGGGATGCCACAGCTACCGCCACTGCCACCGCCGTTGCCGACCATTTCCGGCGCACCGGTCACGAAAATCAACGCAGGCCTCTACTCCTTCCAGCCCACCGCCGCCGATTTTGCGGGCAATAGCGCGACGCTGACGTACTCGATTCAAAACAAGCCCTCGTGGGCAACCTTCAGCACCACGACCGGCCTGTTGACCGGTACGACGGTCAAGGGAACCTACTCCGGTATCGCCATTACTGTCAGCGACGGCTGCGCGACTGCCTCGCTGCCAGCATTTTCGATCAGGGTGACCGGGTGAACTGACGGAGAGGGTGGCGGGCCGAAATAACTAGATCGCATGTCGGGTCCTGTTGTCAGGATGGTCATTCGTGATCGTCTGGACCCATCAATGAAATCCTTTGATCCTCGATCGAACCAACTTAGGAGAGTTTTCATGTTGAATGCTACCAAAACTACGGGCGCCGCGATTGCAACCGCCGCTGCGTTGCTGTTCAGCACGCTCACGATCAGCACGGCGAGCGCGGAGGAAGCCAAGATTGAATGTAAGGGCGTCAATTCCTGCAAAGGCCAGTCGGCTTGCAAATCCGCGACAAACGAATGCAAAGGCATGAACTCTTGCAAGGGCCAGGGCTTCTTGGAACTCACCAAGAAAGAGTGCGATGCTGCAAAGGCCAAGGCCAAGTAAGCTTTGACTTAGCCGGATCGACACCAGTGAGAGGGCGAGCGGTTTTAGCCCGATCGCCCTCTCTACCTACGAGCAATAAACCCTCAATAGACCGCAGAGAGGTACGCGGGTAATAAACATACGTGGCTCCCGGTCCTTTCTGCCAAGGAGCCGCTCACATGTCAACCCCATCCGGTATTGCTCGAGCCATCGTAGGCCTTTTGTCGGCGTCACTTTTGAGCGGCTGCGCGACGCAAGTTGCCGCATCGAAACACGCGGCCGCCATCGAGCGGGGCGCACCGGAGCGCTGCTTTGGAGTCGCTCGCGGCGGTCGAAACGATTGTAAAACAGACGCCCACGTCTGCGCAGGCTGGGCTTATCACGACGCCGATCCACAGGCGTTCGTGTATGTGCCCGCCGGGACCTGTGAGCGAATTGTCGGCGGATGGTCGCCATCAAATCGGCAAAATGGGATCAGGTCGACTCGCTCGAAACGTTGCTGGGGTTTGACGAGACCGAATATCTTGCGCTCTTTCTGTGGCTGGCAGTCGCGGGCGCGGGCACCGTCTCTGGAGAAAGGCGCGTGGAGCGATTCGAGCAGTCTTGCGAAAAAACGTCGCTCCTTGGGGGAGGAGGGCATATTCACGGTGACGACAGGAGACTTTCGTGATGCCTGCCTTGTGATCGTAGCGGTGTGGGCCTGAGTCCACTTAGCAAGTCAGCCATGATGTCTAGCGCAAACCCGCATTGACTCCCCGGCGTGAGTCGTAGTAGTTTTGCACCTTGCTAGGGGAGCCCCGCCAGGGGGCTGAGAGGCCATCGAACGCATCTTGCGGCATGGCGACCCTTTGAACCTGATCCAGTTCATACTGGCGTAGGAAAGTTCGACAGAGTCGCGATCCGCCCTTGAGCGGATCACCCGATCGGCTTCCCTCCCTCGCAGTATCGCTGGATCTCCGTGGTCACCCAAGGAGCATCTAGATGAATGCCGTTCCGCTGCAGGTCGCCCAAGAGTCACTGCCCGCCTCCTGCAAAGTCTATAAGGCCGGGGAAATCCACAAGAGTATTCGAGTGCCCATGCGCGAGATCACGCTCCACTCTTCTTCGGGGGAGGCGCCGCTCACTGTTTACGATTCCTCGGGCCCTTTCACGGATCGGGCGGTCAAGATCGGCATCGAACGCGGCTTGCCGCGCGTGCGCGAAAGCTGGATTACCGCTCGAGGCGATGTGGAAGCCTACGACGGCCGGCCGGTTCAGGCGGTGGATAACGGGCTTCTCGTGGGAGGGAAGGGGGCCGCGCCCGAGTTCCCCAACCTGCAGCGTCCCTATCGTGCGCGTGCTGGTGCAGCGGTCACGCAGATCGCTTACGCGCGTGCGGGAATCATCACACCGGAGATGGAGTTCATTGCGATTCGCGAGAACGTGGGGCGTGCGCGGAGCAAGGAAGCTCTCGCGCGAGACGGAAACTCGTGGGGAGCGAGCGTTCCTGACTACGTGACGCCGGAATTCGTGCGCGCCGAGGTGGCTGCCGGCCGCGCCATCATTCCCGCGAACATCAACCACCCGGAATCCGAGCCGATGATCATCGGCCGGAATTTCCTGGTGAAGATCAACGCGAATATCGGCAATTCCGCCGTTACTTCCTCCACGGCTGAAGAAGTCGACAAGATGGTGTGGTCTATCCGCTGGGGTGCCGATACCGTGATGGATCTTTCCACCGGCCGCAACATTCACACGATTCGCGAGTGGATCATTCGCAACTCGCCGGTCCCGATCGGCACCGTGCCGATCTATCAAGCACTGGAGAAGGTCGGCGGTATTGCCGAAGACCTCACCTGGGAAGTATTTCGCGACACCTTGATCGAACAAGCGGAGCAGGGCGTTGATTACTTCACCATCCACGCCGGTGTGCGCCTCGCCTATGTCCCGCTCACGGTGAACCGGGTTACCGGGATTGTGTCGCGCGGCGGCTCGATCATGGCGAAATGGTGTCTGGCCCATCACCAGGAGAGCTTTCTCTACGAGCATTTCGAGGAGATCTGTCAGATCTGCCGTACCTACGACGTCAGCTTCTCGCTGGGAGACGGACTGCGCCCCGGCTCGATCGCCGACGCCAACGATGCCGCGCAGTTCGCAGAGCTCGAAACGCTGGGCGAGCTGACCCAGATCGCCTGGAAGCATGACTGCCAGGTCATGATCGAAGGGCCGGGCCACGTTCCGATGCACAAGATCAAGGAGAACATGGACAAGCAGCTCGCTCATTGCGGCGAGGCGCCGTTCTACACACTGGGGCCGCTGACGACCGACATCGCACCCGGTTACGACCACATCACCTCGGCGATCGGCGCTGCCATGATCGGCTGGTTCGGCACGGCCATGCTCTGCTATGTCACGCCGAAGGAACACCTCGGCTTGCCCGACCGCAACGACGTCAAGGTCGGCGTGATCACCTACAAGATCGCGGCGCATGCGGCCGACCTGGCGAAAGGCCATCCCGGTGCTCGCGATCGCGATGATGCGGTCTCACGGGCGCGCTTCGACTTCAGGTGGGAGGACCAATTCAACCTCTCCCTCGATCCTGACACCGCCTGCGCTTTCCACGATCAGACCATGCCGAAGGAAGCGCACAAGGTCGCGCACTTCTGCTCCATGTGCGGACCCAAATTCTGCTCCATGCGCATCTCTCACGAGGTGCGGGCCGAAGCGCGGCAACAGGGCATGCGCGAGATGTCGGACAAGTTTCGCGCGGTGGGCAGTGAGCTTTACGTGCCGACCACAGAGAACAGCTGAACCCGTGCAGGTTACTGTCATCGGCGCCGGCGTCGCGGGGCTTGCCTGTGCCGTGGAACTCGCCGAGCGCGGAGCGACGGTCGAGGTGCTCGATCGTGGAGAGCAGCTCGGCTCATCGAGCTGTTCCTGGTTTGCCGGTGGCATGTTGGCGCCGTGGTGCGAACTCGAGAGCGCAGAGCCCCTCATCGCCCAGCTGGGCGGCGAGAGCATCGCGTGGTGGCGGGCGAGATTTCCGGGGACGGCGCTCAACGGCAGTCTCGTCGTCGCTCATGGGCGCGATGCCGGAGAGTTGGCGCAATTCGGCCGCCGCACCGAGCGGTTCGAATGGCTCGACGGCGCGGGGATTGGAGCTCTGGAACCCGACCTGGCCGGACGTTTCAACAAGGCACTCTTCTTCAGGGAAGAAGGTCATCTGGACCCGCGGGCCGCGTTGACGGCTCTCGCGCACCGGCTTGGCGAGCTGGCGGTTCCCATCCGCTTCGGCATCGAGGCATCGGCCGCGCAGTTGACTGAGCATCATGTCATCGACTGCACGGGACTCGCAGCCCGCAACGTTCTCAAAGGTCTTCGTGGCGTTAAAGGTGAGATGCTGCTGCTCCGGCTGCGCGATATCTCATTGTCGCGACCCATCCGTGTGTTGCATCCACGTATACCGTTGTACATCGTGCCGCGCGCTGACGGGCTCTTCATGGTGGGTGCGACCATGCTCGAGAGCGACCAACCGACGCGGATCACCGCTCGGTCGATGCTTGAGCTGCTGAGCACCGCATACGCGCTCCACCCCGCGTTTGGTGAGGCTGAGATTGTTGAGATCGGGACGGGAGTACGCCCGGCTTTTCCCGACCATTTGCCGCGCATTGGCTGGCACGGCGGCGCTCTGTACGTCAACGGCCTGTTCCGACACGGATTTCTGCTGGCGCCCGCACTGGCGCGCAGGGCCGCGCAGATCGTGCTGGAGAATCGGTATTTTCCGGAGGTGATGGATGAAAATCCTCGTGAACGGCGCCTGGCGTGACACGATCGCCGCCGACTTGGCGTCGGCCTTGCAGGAACTGGGTTACGGCGACTCGGTCGTCGCGACGGCTTTGAACGGCGAGTTCGTCCCGACGATCTCGCGGCGGGGCGCCCGACTGGCCGAGGGCGATCGTCTCGAAGTCCTGGCGCCGATGCAGGGAGGCTGAATGTTGAAGGTATATGGGACCGAGCTGCGCTCCCGGTTATTCCTGGGGACGTCCCGTTATCCGTCACCCGCCATCTTGGTGGAAGCGGTGAAAGCTTCCCGCGCCGAGATCGTGACGGTGTCCTTGCAGCGCGAATCGGGCGGCGAGCGCGCGGGGCAGGGCTTCTGGTCCATCATTCGCGATCTGGGCGTGCGCGTGCTTCCCAACACTGCCGGCTGCCACTCGGTGAAGGAGGCGGTGACGACTGCCCAGATGGCACGCGAGGTCTTCGGCACTTCCTGGATCAAGCTCGAAGTCATTGGCGAGGACGACACGCTGCAGCCCGATGTGTTTGGGCTCGTGGAGGCGGCTCGGATCCTGTCGGCCGAAGGGTTCGACGTCTTTCCCTACACGACGGAGGATCTCGTCGTGGCGGAGAAACTGTTGGCTGCGGGTTGCCGGGTATTGATGCCCTGGGGCGCGCCGATTGGCTCAGGTAGGGGGCTCAACAATCTGTTCGGACTGAGGGCGTTGCGGGCACACTTCCCGGACGTACCGCTGGTGATTGACGCGGGGATCGGCGTTCCGTCCCACGCGGCACAGGCCATGGAGCTTGGTTTCGATGCCGTGCTGATCAACACTGCCGTCGCGCAGGCGGCTGATCCCGCGCGGATGGCGGAAGCCTTCGCGCAAGCCGTCGAGGCCGGTCGTGCTGCTCGCCTTGCGGGGCCCATGGAGCCGCGTGACTTGGCGGTTCCCTCGACGCCGGTGATCGGCAAGGCATTTCTGGGTTGACGCTCGATGAAACTCCCGCGCGTTTATCCGATCGTCGAGACTGCCGAGTGGGTGGCACGCCTGCTGCCGCCGGGTGTGCGGCTCGTGCAGCTGCGCATCAAGGACCGCTCTGCCGCTGAGGTGCGCAGCGAGATTCGGGAGGCCAGAGCGCTCTGCGCACGCGCCGGCGCACAACTGATCGTCAACGACTACTGGCAGCTGGCCGTGGCCGAGGAGTGTGACTTCGTTCACCTGGGTCAGGGTGATCTGGATACAGCGGACGTGCCGGCGCTGCGTAAAGCAGGCATCAAGATCGGCATCAGCACCCACGATCACGCCGAGCTGGAGCGCGCACTCGCCCTCGAGCCCGATTATCTTGCGCTCGGTCCGATCTATCCCACGTTACTCAAGGTCATGCCCTGGTCCCCGCAGGGGCTCGAGCGAATCACAGAGTGGAAGCGGCGGATCGGAAACATTCCGCTCGTGGTGATCGGAGGACTGACCGTCGAGCGACTGCCGGGAGTGTTTGCGGCCGGCGCGGATGTCGCGGCCGTCGTGAACGACATCGTTCGAAGTCCCGATCCGGTGGCCCGCACGCAGGAATGGCTTGCCACAGCGAGTCGTCCGGTATGAGCGATCGCTATTCCCGCCAGAGGATTCTTCCTGAAGTGGGTGCGGCCGGACAGGCGCGCCTCCGCGATGCCTGCGTTCTGGTGATCGGTGCCGGTGGGCTGGGCTGCGCCGTGTTGCAGTACCTCTGCGCCGCCGGCGTTGGGCGGCTGCTGATCGTCGACCCTGATCGCGTCGAGGAATCGAACCTGCACCGTCAACCGACCTATCGCATGAGCGACGTGGGGCTTCTCAAAGCACAGGCGGCGCGCACGGCATTGCTGGAATCGAATCCCGAGATTCAGATAGAGGCAGTCAGCGAGCGGCTGACGCCCGCCAATGTCGCTCATCTGGTGGTCGCAGCCGATCTCATCGTCGATGCAGCCGACAGCTTCGCGGTCACCTATGTGTTGAGCGACGAATGTCATCGCGTGACCAAGGGATTGGTCAGCGCTTCGGTGCTGGGATTGACCGGTTACGTCGGAGCGTTTTGCGGCGGAGCCCCCAGCTATCGGGCAGTATTTCCGGAAATGCCGCGCCAGGCCGGATCTTGTGCGCAGTCCGGCGTGCTCGGCACGGCTGTCGGCGTCATGGGAACCCTACAAGCGCACATGGTTCTCGCGCTCCTGCTTGGCTTGCAGCCCGCGGTTCTCGGGCAACTCGTGACGTTGGACTTTCGCACCCTGCGCTTCGGCGGCTTCTCCTTTGCCGCGGCGAAGGAGCCGAGCGGCGCGGCAATCCCGTTCATTGCAGCCGCACAGGTCGCCAACACGGATATCGTCATCGATTTGCGCAGCTTGACCGAGGCGCCCGTATCACCTTTCGCTGCCGCTTTACGAATCGACGTTGACACCGTGGAGGGCGCGCAAACCCGGTTTCCTCACGAGCCGCGCATCGTGCTCTGCTGCCGCACCGGCGTGCGCGCCTGGCGCGCCGCTCGGGCACTGCAGAGCCAGGGCCACGAGAATGTGGCGCTCATCGCACTTGGGGACTGAGCTTGCGAGTACTCCGGTGACTGAGGCGACGACCGTGCGACCTGCGGTCCTCGTGATCGCCGGGACCGACTCGAGCGGTGGAGCAGGGCTCACACGTGATGTGCGAGTCTTGACCGACTTTGATATCGACGTCCTCTGCGTGATCACAGCGGTCACCGCGCAATCGAATTCACAAGTGACGGCGATCCACCACGTTCCTCCGGAAGTCATTCGCGCTCAGATCGTCGCGGCGTTCGAAACACGCCCGGTGGGAGCCATCAAGATCGGCATGCTTGGGACTCGCACGACGGTCGAGGCGGTTGTCGAAAGTCTGCCACCGGGAACGGCAGTGCCGATTGTGCTGGATCCGGTGTTAATGGCGTCTTCGGGCAGCGTTCTTCTCGATGCCGAAGGCCGTGCAGCAATGCGTGAAAGATTGTTTCCGCTTGCGACGATCGTGATGCCCAACGTCCCTGAAGCGGCCATGTTATTGGGTGAAGACCCGGCAACCGGCGAGCTTGCGTTAATAGCGCAGGCGCAGCGTTTGCTGGCTCTCGGGCCGCAGGCTGTTCTGCTGAAGGGCGGGCACACCGGTGGTGAGGAAGCGGTCGATCTGTTGATCTCTGGAAATAACGTCGTGCAGAAAATCGCTTCGGCACGTGTCCGGGCGATCCACCGCGGAACCGGGTGCGCATTGGCGTCCGCGATTGCCGCAGGGTTGGTATCCGGCACCCCGCTCGTCGAGGCCTGCCAGCAGGCGAAACGCTACGTCGTAGATATGCTAAGCCACGCCGAATAGGCCTTACGGCCCGTCTGCACCCAACTCTCATTGCCGCTGGCAGCCAACGATAGTTTGCCAGACTGTCGTTTAGAGCAGTTAAGAATGATGGGGTCAAATGGCCGTTCTTGGACATTCACAAGCAGAGCCCGTGGTGTTGGGGCCTCAGCACGGCGGTTTCAAGGCAGAACCCCCACTGACTCTGCTAGTCGAGGCAAAATCAATTGGCTATCGCGGCGGTCAAGATGAGAATATGCAGGGCGTATGCGAATCGCTGTCATGGGTGCCGGGGCGGTGGGATGCTATTACGGTGGCATGCTGTCCCGCGCTGGCCATCAAGTCATGTTGATCGGGCGCACGCAGCACGTGGAGGCCATTCGTCAGCATGGATTGCTAATGGATACGACAGGTTTTCGAGCGCGAGTTCCGGTCCGAGCTAGCACTGAGGTCAGCGACATCCATGGCGCGTCACTGGTTCTCTGCTGCATCAAGTCGAACGATACAGAGAATGTGGCGGCTATGATGGCGCCGTTCGTGGGGCCCGATGCCATCGTACTCAGCCTGCAAAATGGCATCGATAACGCCGAGCGACTTCAGACCTGAACTCCCTGGCGTTATCCATATGAAGCGCCTTGGGTAATCAGAAGGACCCTGTAATGCGAAGGAAGAGCATCGCGCGGCCGTAGTAACTCCTTTCCAAGGCGATCTGCTTCGCATTATTTGCCATGTGTAATCCTCCTGTTTTTCAGCGGAGGTCCACATGTCAACTCAACAATCGGAACATCATTCGAGAATTGAAGAGCTCAGGGTTTATCTGCGTGATCAGGGCTATAACGCGACAGTGCGGCGGCACTATCTGCCGATCGCGCGCCGGTTCCTGACGTACCTCGACGACCACAACCGATCGATCGAGAACGCACTGCCAGCCGATCTTGACGGCTTCCTACGCAGGGAACGGCGGGTATATCGAAAACGTAACGGTCGCGCACCATCTCGCATTCTCGAGTGGCGCCGGCATCATGCAAGTCCCCCACGACTTCTCTTGCGTCTAGTCCACGGTCGATGGCCGCGAGAGCTTCCGCCGGTTACTCAGCGGGAGGTGTTTCATCGCGAAGTGCTTGAAGGCTACGACTGGTGGATGGGTGAGCTGCGTGGGCTCGCGACGGTCACGCGTGAAGAGCACATCGCCAGAGCGCGCGAACTCCTCGACGCGCTCGGCGAGCGCAGTGATCCAGAGTTGCTTGAGAACTTAGGGGTTCGAGACATTGATGCGTACATCGCTCACCGAATTGAGGGTCTCCGCCGGAAGTCGATAAAGACTCTCACCGCAAGTCTGCGAGTCTTCTTACGCCACCTCCACGGTAGCGGGAGGACGGCACTGGACCTGAGCCTGTCAGTGACGAGCCCGGTGTTGTACGCCTATGAGGGCATACCGTCGGCACTGCGGTCCGAAGACGTGGTGAACGTGTTGGCGTTGACTCGCCAGGATCGCACGAATGCGGGGAGACGCGACTACGCGATCCTTATGCTGCTCGCAACTTATGGCTTGCGCGCCGGCGAGATTACGACACTGCGCCTCGATGACATTGATTGGAGGAAGGACGTCTTGCACGTTCGGCACCCCAGTGCCATCCCAAACACCCGCTGTCCGACCAGCGTCCTGACCGCGTGCTCGATTAAGTTCGGCTCGCGCTCATCGATAAAGCACCCCGCCAGACGGTCGATCAAGCCGATCGCTTCGTCGGTCCGCCCCAGCAGCAACGCCCCGGCATCCGAGCTGACCGTCCCGCCGTCGAACGCTGCCACCACTCGGCGCCGTTCTACACATGAAAATTCCAGCTGTTCCGCGTTACACTGTGCCTGCATCGGGTCTCTCCTCTGGGTTGTGATAACTCGTTCTCGCAAAACAAGTTTCTCCCAATCAGAGACTCGATGCATCCTCTATCGGTGAGATTTCCG
>WNFI01345386.1_pt3 | contig 14857 bp, 15 predicted proteins | sample 5400471 | NCBI WGS metagenome assembly WNFI01 (sample SAMN13153348, study PRJNA577476) | soil metagenome | isolation source: 100 cm saprolite on Douglas fir-dominated hillslope | place: USA:California | collected 2013-09-17
CTCGCCAACCTGCTTGCCTTTACCGGGTTCGCGGTCACGCGCGAGTACTACATCAATGACGCCGGCGCCCAGGTCGATGCGCTCGCACGCTCGGCGTTCTTGCGCTATCGCGAGGCGCTAGGCGAGAATATCGGGCCCATTCCGGAAGGCCTCTATCCCGGCGATTACCTCAAGCCGGTCGGGGCGGAGCTCGCGGCCGAGTATGGCGCGGCGTTGAAGGACAAGCCCGAGGCGGAATGGCTACCCTTGGTACGCCATCGCGCCATCGACATGATGATGGGCCAGATCCGTAACGATCTGCTCTCGCTCAAAGTCGTGCAAGACGTGTTTTTCTCCGAGCGTTCGCTCCTCGAGGGGCCTCGCGATCAGGTGAGCGAGACCATCGCCGCGTTGCGGCACGCCGGCTACGTCTACGAGGGGCGCCTGCCGCCTCCGAAGGGGGCGCCGGTCGAGGATTGGGAGGATCGCGAGCAGACGCTGTTTCGTGCGACCGCCTTCGGTGACGACGTCGACCGGCCGCTGATGAAATCGGACGGCAGCTATACCTATTTCGCGTCCGACATCGCCTATCACAAGAACAAAGTGGACCGCGGCTTCCGCAGCATGATCGACGTGTGGGGCGCCGATCATGGTGGCTACGTCAAACGCGTTCAGGCCGCGGTCAGCGCCGTGCGGGCGATCACCAATGCGCCGACCGCCGATCTCGACGTCAAGATCGTGCAACTGGTGAAGCTGTTGCGCGGCGGCGCGCCGGTGAAAATGTCGAAGCGCGCCGGCGAGTTCGTGACGCTACGCGAAGTCGTGGACGAGGTCGGCAAAGACCCGGTGCGCTTCATGATGCTCTACCGCAAGAATGACGCGCCGCTCGATTTCGACCTGGCCAAAGTCATCGAGCAGTCCCGCGACAACCCCGTCTTCTATGTCCAGTACGGGCATGCCCGCGGGCAATCCGTGTTCCGCAACGCGCGTGAAGTCCTCCCGCACCTGCCGGCCGAGCCAGCCGCGCGCGCCTCGCTTTTGGCTGGCGCGCCGCTCGAGCGGCTCGAAGATGCCGGGGAGCTCGCGCTCATGCGGCGGCTTGCACTCTATCCCCGCCTGATCGAAGCGGCCGCGCTTGCCCATGAGCCGCACCGCATCGCCTTCTATCTCTATGATCTTGCAAGCGATTTCCACGCGCAGTGGAACCGCGGGAAAGATGCGTCACATTTACGCTTCATTATCCAGAATGATCCACTAATCACTATGGCGCGCCTTGCGCTGGTGCTGGGCGTCGTGACCGTTCTCGCGTCGGGGCTCGGGCTACTCGGGGTCGAGGCCCCCGACGAGATGCGTTAGTCCCGCTCGGTGCGCAGGGCAGACGGGCTCTTGATCGATCCGTTGCGCAAGAAGCCGAGTGCGAGCGCCAGTACCGGGAAACGGGGATGAGTATGGCGGACGACAGCAGGCTACGATCCTATCGCTCTAATGACCCCTATCGGCGCGCGGCCGAGCCGGCACCGCCGAGCGAGGAGGCAAACGCTCGCGATCCCTTGGCCGAGCTTGCCCGGTTGCTGGGGCAGAGTGATCCATTTGCCGAATTGGGACGCAGCAACCGGGTGCCGCGACAGGCGCATGACGCGCCGCCGACTGCGCCGGCCAACTGGCAGGCAGCTCCGGCGCGTGATGTCGCCGCCGGCGATTCGAGGAGCCGTTGGGCTCCTCCTTCGCAGCAGGATTACGCACCGGCACCGCAGAGCCGGCCCGCCGACAGCCGTTACTATGACGAGCCGCAGGTGAACGCCGAGCCGTACGGCGCATATGCCGATGAGGGTGGGCAAGAGCACCAGCAGGACCAGCACGAGGGCGAGTACTACGACCAGGACGATGGTGCGCTCGAGCCGCAGGACGAGGCGTACTATGACGACCCCCCGCGCGTCCGGCGGGGCAGCGCGCTCCCCACCGCGCTCGCGCTCATTGCGTGCGCCGTAGTGGGTACCGCAGGTGCCTACGCGTTTCGCACCTATTACGGCAATGGCGGCGCGCCGCAGTTGCCCCCGGTCATTACTGCCGACACTTCAAGCCCGACGAAGATCGTTCCGACGAGCGATCCGCAATCGGGCAGGGCGGGCCAGGATCGCCTCGCGAGCGCTGACAAGGAACAGATCGTTTCAAACCAGGAGGAGCCGGTCGCGCTGAAGGAGCTCGCAAACCAAGCCGCGCCGCGCGTCGTGCTGCCGGCACCGGTCGCACCGGCACAGGGTGCCGCGCCGTCATCGGGAGCATCGAACGAGCCGAAAAAAGTGCGCACCGTGGCTGTTCGCCCGGACGGCGGCGACACGAGCGGTAGGCCGATGACGGGCCAGGCCGCGCCGGCCGCGAACGCCGCGCCGCGTCCGAGCGCGACGCCGGCCGCGCCGAAGGCAGCGCCCGCGCGCACCAACGGTCCGATCTCACTCGATCCGCAGAGCGAGCAGGCCGCGGCGCCAGCAAGTCGCACCCGCACGGCGGCGGCACCGCCGGCTTCAACGCGCGCCGCGCCGGATGCGACGGAGAGCACGTCCGATGGCTTCATGGTGCAGCTGTCGTCGCAAAAGACCGAAGCCGAAGCGCAGTCCTCCTTCCGCAGCCTTCAGGCAAGATTCCCGAACGAGCTTAGCGGGCTGCAGCCGGCCATTCGCCGCGCGGATCTCGGCAGCAAGGGCGTGTTTTACCGAACCATGGTCGGACCTTTTGCATCGGTGCAAGAGGCCAGCCAGTTCTGCGCCAACTACAAGGCCGCCGGCGGCCAATGCGTCGTTCCGAACAACTGAGCTGCGCTTGACGCTTGCGTCAGGCGCGGGTGATCCGCGCCAATGGCGGTACGCGCTTTCATCACCGGACTTGCCGGCACGACCTTAACGGGTGCCGAGCGCGCGTTTCTGCGCGAGCGCGAGCCGTGGGGATTCATCCTCTTCAGCCGCAACATCGACACCCCGGCGCAGTTGAGCCGTCTGATCACCTCGGTCCGCGACGCGGTGGGCCGCGAGGCCCCTGTGCTCGTCGACCAGGAAGGCGGGCGCGTCCAGCGTCTCGGCCCGCCGCATTGGCCGGCCTATCCGCCGGGCGCTGCCTATGGCCGCCTTTACGACGACGACGCTGCGCAAGGGATGAGAGCGGCATATCTCGGCGCCCGGCTCATTGCCGCCGATCTCGCCGCCGTGGGCATCGATGTGGATTGCCTGCCGATCGCGGATGTGCCGGCGAGCGGGGCCGATCCCGTCATTGGCGACCGCGCGTATGGCGAAACCGCACAGAAGGTCGCAGTACTGGCGCGCGCGGTGGCCGACGGCCTGCTTGCCGGCGGGGTTCTACCGGTCCTCAAGCATATTCCCGGACACGGCCGTGCCACCGCAGACAGTCACCGGGCGCTGCCCGTGGTCGAGACCGACCACGCAACGCTGAGGAAGACCGACTTTGCCGTCTTCCGGGCGTTGCGTGATCTCCCGCTGGGAATGACCGCCCACGTCGTGTACACGGCCATCGATCCTATTGCTCCCGCCACCACTTCGGTCACTCTGATCCGGGATGTGATTCGCGGGTGGCTGGGGTTTGACGGCCTGCTGATGAGCGACGATATCTCCATGGGAGCCTTGTCCGGCTCGGTCGAGGCGCGCGCCCGCGCCGCCATTGCGGCCGGCTGCGACGTGGTGCTGCATTGCAGCGGCGAGCTTGCTGAAATGCAGGCGATCGCATCCGCGGTGCCAGTGCTCACCGGGAAGGCGGCAGCCCGCGCGGATGCGGCGCTCGGCCGGCGCGGGCAGGTGGTCAAGGATGATCTTGCGGCGCTGCGTGCCGAATGGACGGCGCTGATCAATGCTGGCGCCGTCGCCCGGAGGGCGATCTCATGAATCCCGATGAAGTCCAATTAGAGGCTGACCTTGTGGCCGAGCGGGCAACCGGTGAACCGGCGCTCGTGGTTGACGTCGAGGGATTCGAAGGCCCGCTCGATCTTTTGCTCGCGCTCGCCCGCCAGCAGAAGGTCGATCTCGCCAAAATCTCCATCTTGGCGTTGGCCGACCAGTATCTCGCTTTCATCGAGGAGGCGCGCAAGCTCAGGCTCGAGCTCGCGGCTGATTATCTGGTGATGGCGGCATGGCTCGCCTATCTGAAATCGCGGCTGTTGCTGCCGGAAGCGAACGCGGTCGAAGGGCAGAGCGCCGAAGACATGGCGATTGCGCTCGCTCTGCGGCTCAAGCGTCTCGAGGCCATTCGCGACGTGGCCCAGCGCCTGTTCGGCCGCCCGCAGCTCGATCGCGACATTTTTCGCCGCGGCCAGCCCGAGCCGATCGCGCATATCAAACATCCGCAATATAGCGCCACACTCTACGACCTGCTGTCGGCCTACGCACAGCAACGGCAAAAGTCGGCGCTCGCGCATGTGCGGTTGGCCAAGCGAACGGTCTGGTCACTGGCCGAGGCGCGTGAAGCGCTCGAGCGGCTGATCGGTCACGCGTCCGATTGGACGCGGCTCGATCAATTCCTGTTGTCCTATGTCGTCGAGCCGTCGCTCGCGCCGACGGTATTCGCATCGAGCTTCGCCTCTACGCTCGAAATGGTGCGCGAGGGCGTCATGGAGGTGCACCAGCAGGGGGCGTTTGCGCCGCTCTACGTGCGCAAGCGTCAACAGCCTGGACAAGAGGCGGCCGATGGCGGCGTGGCGGCGCCGCCGACGGAGGGCAAGGGTTAGAGGAGGCCAGCAATGCCGAAGTTGAAAGTGGTCGTGCCGGACGAGGAACCGGCGGGCGAGGTGAGAGCGGAGGAGCTTCGGCTCTTGGAAGCGATGCTGTTCGCGTCGGCTGAGCCGCTCGACGAGAAGTCGCTGGCGGAGCGGCTGCCGCAGGACGTCGACGTGCACGCAGCGCTTCTGCGGCTACAGGAGGACTATGCCACGCGCGGCGTCAATCTCGTGCGCATCGGCGGGAAATGGACCTTCCGCACGGCGAGCGATCTCTCCTGGCTCTTGAGCAAGGAAACGGTCGAGACGCGCAAGCTCTCTCGCGCGGCCATCGAAACGCTGGCCATCATCGCCTATCATCAGCCTGTGACGCGGGCGGAAATCGAGGAAATTCGCGGCGTGACCACCTCCAAGGGCTCGGTCGACGTGCTGCTCGAGACCGGCTGGATCCGTCCGCGCGGACGGCGCAAATCGCCCGGGCGACCGGTGACCTACGGCACCAGCGAAACGTTCCTGTCGCATTTCGGGCTCGATGCGGTGAGCGACCTGCCGGGGCTCGAGGAACTCAAAGGCTCGGGCTTGCTCGACGGTCGCCTGCCGCCGGGCTTCTCGGTGCCGATGCCGTCCGACGATCCGGCCTTGCGTGAAGACGAGGATCCGCTGGAACCGGGCGATCTTGATCTTGGCCTTGCACCGCCGCCGGAGCGCCGCGGCGAGGAATAGTCGCGCGCCGCGCGCACCTGAAAAGGTGCGCGACGCCGCGCCGCGCGACACAATCGAGGTTAATGCGGCGAAAGGCCGCTCAACGCGGCGGTTCCAAGGTCCCGCGGGCGCAACGGCGCCTGTGCGAGAGCCATGCGAGCAGGCCCGAGTCCTTGTTTTTGCTCGGCGCGGAGCCTAGCTTCCAGGGCAGAGCCGAGAGACGAGACGGCGGTCTCGTCGATGCGGAGGATGTGCATGGGTTCAATGAGCGTTTGGCATTGGATTCTGGTCTTGGGCGTTGCGCTTCTGCTGTTCGGGGGACGCGGCAAAATCTCCGAGCTGATGGGCGATTTTGCCAAGGGTATCAAGTCCTTCAAAAAGGGCCTGACCGAAGAAGAGAAAGCCGAGACCGAGCCGGCCAAGATCGACCCCAAGACCATCGATCATCAGCCCGCCCCGACCGCGACGGTCACGTCGGCAGAGACGCACAAGGCGGGCTGAGCGTTCGCCGCGGCCAAAGCCGGCCGACACGAGCGGAGGGCGCGGGCGCCTGGCGCGCCGCCCGGAGTTAAGCCTCCATGTTTGAAATCGGTTGGGGCGAGCTACTGATCATCGGCATCGTCGCGCTGATCGCGATCGGGCCGAAGGAGCTGCCCACGGTGTTTCGCACGCTCGGGCAGTGGACGAACAAGCTGCGCCGCATGGCCTCCGAATTTCAAAGTCAGTTTCAGGAGGCGATGCGCGAGGCGGAGCTGGCCGACATCAAGAAGCAGGTCGACGACATGACGAGCCAGGCGCAGAGCTATGCCTCGTTCGATCCGGTCGCCGAGGTCCGCCGGGAGTTGGACAGCACGCAACAGCAGATCGAGAGCGCAATGGCGGAGAAGCCGGCGCCGACCACGAGCCCGCCGGTCGGGGCGGAACCGAGCGCCGCGCCGGCCATCGCTCCCAGCACGGATGTTGCCGCGCCGTCCTCGGGTTCGAGCGAGCCAACTGCCGCCGCTGATGCCGCCAAGCCCGATGGCAAGCCCACATGAGCCGCGAGGACGAAGAGAAGGAAATCGAGGCGACCAAAGCGCCGCTGATGGAGCACTTGATCGAGCTGCGCTCGCGGCTGATCAAGGGGTTGCTGCTCGAATATTTCGTGGTGCAGCTCAAGCTCGCGATGTTCGGAGCGGCGTTCATCTCGTTCCCGGTCGTGGCGACGCAGATTTATATGTTCGTGGCGCCCGGCCTTTATCGTCACGAGAGGCAGGCGTTCCTGCCGTATCTGATAGCGACGCCGATTTTCTTCTTCCTCGGCGCCGCGGTGGTCTATGCGCTGGTGTGGCCGATGCTGGCGCGGTTTTCGCTGAGCATGCAGCAAATGGGTGGCGACGGGCAGGCAACGATCGAGCTCCTCCCCAAGGTCGAGGATTATCTCACCTTGATGATGAAGCTGATCTTCGCCTTCGGCATTGCCTTCCAGCTGCCGGTGATTCTGACGCTGCTGGGGCGGGTCGGCATCATCACCTCCGAGCAGCTCAAGTCCAAACGGCGCTACTTCATCGTCGGCGCCTTCGTGATCGCCGCGATACTCACCCCGCCCGATGTGCTCAGCCAGCTCTCCCTCGCATTGCCATTGATGGCGCTTTATGAGGGCTCGATCTGGTCGGTGAGCTGGGTGGAGAAGAAAGCAGCCGCCGACAAGGCCAAGGACGCCGCCAGCGCCGCCGCCAAGCCGGCGGAATGAACGTGGGCTAACTTCGGTGCCGGATGTATGTTGATTCGTCATGCCCGGCCTTGTGCCGGGCATCCACGTCTTGGATTGTGTAGCGACAAAGACGTGGATGGCTGGGGCAAGTCTGGCCATGACGTCGGAGCGGCCCGGCATGCACGACATCAAATGGATTCGTGAGCATAAGGAGGAATTCGATCACGGATTGGCGCGCCGTGGTTTGCCGTCGGAGGCGGACAAGCTTCTTGCCATCGACAAGCGCCGGCGCGCCGCCATTCAGAAGGCGGAAGCCGCACTCGCGCGCCGCAATGTCGCTTCGCGCGAGATCGGCGCGGCGAAGAAGAGCAACGAGGAGGCGGCGGCGCAGGCACTTCTTGCCGAGGTCGCACGCTTGAAAGCCGAAATCCCCGCGCTCGAGGCGGAAGAGAAGAAGCTCTCGAAGGAGCTCGACGACGCGCTCGCGCAAATCCCCAACCTGCCGCTGGAGGACGTGCCGGAGGGTAAGGACGCGAGCGACAATGTTGAGCATCATCGTTTCGGCGCCAGGCGCGATTATGGATTCGCGCCACAGCAGCATTTCGATCTTGGCGAGGCGCTCGGCCAGATGGATTTTGAGATCGCGGCCAAGCTGTCCGGCGCGCGTTTCGTCGTGCTCAAGGGCGGCCTCGCGCGGCTCGAGCGCGCGCTAGCGCAATTCATGCTCGATATGCATACGAATGAACACGGTTACACCGAGGTCGCTCCACCGCTGTTGGTGCGCGACAAGACGATGTTTGGCACTGCTCAGTTGCCAAAATTTGCTTCTGATCAGTTCGAGATAGTCATGGCCTCCTTTGAAGAGGTGATGGAGAGGGTCAAATCGAAGGCTATAGAGAGCTTTTCGGAAGTACAGGCGAAAAACAAAGAGCGCACTCGCAGGGAAATGACCACCGAGGAAGCGCTCAGCAGCTTTTACGATGGCCTCAAAGCCGGAATGCCTGAGTACAGAGAGCTTTATGAGGCACAGACGGGTCAAGCATCACGTCTATGGCTCATCCCCACCGCCGAAGTGCCGCTGACCAATCTCGTGCGCGAATCCATCCTCGACGAGGATACGCTGCCGATGCGGTTCACTGCCGGCACGCCATGCTTTCGCGCGGAAGCCGGCGCGGCCGGTAAAGATACGCGCGGCATGATCCGCCAGCACCAGTTCGACAAGGTCGAACTCGTCTCGATCACCACGCCCGAGCAAAGTGGCGATGAGCACGAGCGCATGCTCGCCTGTGCCGAGGAGGTCCTGCGCCGACTCGATCTGCACTACCGGGTGCTCACCCTGTGCACGGGCGATATGGGCTTTGCCGCGCAGAAGACCTACGACATCGAGGTCTGGTTGCCGGGGCAGAATATGTATCGCGAAATTTCCTCCTGCTCGCTGTGCGGCGACTTTCAGGCGCGGCGCATGCATGCACGTTTTCGCCCCTCCGTCAAAAGCGTACCATTCGTGCGAGGCGGTAGCGACGTGCCTGCGCGCCACGTGCACACGCTCAACGGCTCCGGCGTCGCCGTTGGCCGCGCGCTGATCGCTGTGATGGAGACCTACCAGCAGCAGGGCGGCTCGATCGCCATCCCCGACGTGCTGCAGAGCTATATGGGCGGGGTGAAGGTTATCGAGCGAGCGGGATGAAAGGGCTCGACGTCTGCGCCGAGATCGGCGGCGCGCTGTCCGACGACGTATGGGTGGTCGCGCCCGAATTCGACCAGTCCGGCGTGTCGCATTCGCTCTCGCTCAACGATCCGCTGCGGCTGCGCGAGATCGGCGAGCGCCGGTTCGCGGTGAAAGGCACGCCCACGGATTGCGTCATCATGGGCGCGCGCCACGTGATCAAGGATCGCCCACCCGATCTGGTGCTCGCGGGCGTCAACCGCGGCCGCAATGCCGGCGAGGACGTGATCTATTCCGGGACGGTCGCCGGCGCGCTGGAAGGCACCATTCTCGGCATTCCATCGCTCGCGCTCTCGCAAGCCTATCGCTCGCGCAGCGGTGAGCCACCGCATTGGGAAACCGCGGTTCACTTCGGCCCGGACATCATCCGGCGCGTACTCGCTGCCGGGATTCCGCGCGACGTGCTCGTCAACATCAACTTTCCCGATTGCGCGCCCGCCGACGTCAAGGGCGTCGCCGTCACCACCCAGGGACGCAATCGGCAGGAGCGGCTGCAGATCGATCAGCGTCAGGACGGTCGCGGCAATGCCTATTATTGGATCGCCTATATCCGCGCGCGAGCGCAGCCGCCGGCCGACGGCAGCGATATTTCCGCGCTCGCGGATAATCGTATCGCAGTGACGCCGCTGCGGCTCGACATGACCGATGAGCCGTTCATGACGCGCCTGGCGGAGCTTTTCGATTGACGCGGCTCTCGCGGCGATTGACGCGCCTCTCGCGGGGCGTGGCGCGACACCCGCCGCTAATTCTTGCCGCCGTCGAGCGCGCTTTGCAGCATCTGCTTGAGGCCTTCCATCTGGAATGGCTTCTTCAGCATCGGCCGATCGCGGTAGGGGCCGGGCACACCGCGCTCGCCATAACCGGTGGCAAAAACGAACGGCATGCCGCGGGCGACAAGCGCGTCGGCGACCGGCAGGACGGGCTCACCATCGAGATTGACGTCGAGGATTGCGAGATCGAAGTCCGCGGTCTTCGCGGCCTGCAAGGCCTCCTCGATGCGCCCGGCTTCCGCGGCGACGGTGTAGCCGAGTTCGGCCAGCATGTCCTCGAGCAGCATGCGGATCATCAACTCGTCCTCGACGACGAGCACCCGCTTCGCCGCTGGCGGCTGAGCTTGCGTGAGGGCTGTCATCCTGTCTCCGGCTTTGCGATCGTGCACGTGTGGGGGAGGGCAGCAGAGCGTCAAGGCGAAGTTGAGGCATCCGCCAGCTGATCCGCAACCGCTTGGATTTACGTCGCTTTCGCTGTGTGGCCGGGCGGGTTTTGCGTTAAAGTCGGCAAGGAGGCTCGGCGTGCCCAAGCAATCGCCTAGCGACGACAATGTCGGCCGTATGCAGTTTCTGCTCGGAGCCTGCGGGCAAACCATCAGCCAACCCTACGTGGTCGCCTTCATGACCGAACAGCTCGCCGTGCAGGAAAGCCATCGTGTGCTCGAAGTGGGCACCGGCTCGGGGTATCAGGCTGCCATTCTCTCCCGCCTCGCGCGCGAGGTGATCAGCGTCGAGCGCTATCGCACGCTGGCGGAAGCCGCGCGCCAGCGATTGGCCGCGTTAGGCTACGATAACGTCGAGGTGCGTTTGGGAGATGGTCTCGCCGGCGTGCCCGAGCGCGCGCCCTACGACCGCATCATTGTCACCGCCGCCGCCGAAACCATTCCCGAGGCGCTTCTCCAGGAACTTGCCGAAGATGGCGTGATGGTATTGCCGCTCGGGCCGCACGCAGGTCCACAGCAGCTGGTGAAGCTCACAAAGGGTGAACAAGCCATTAAGCAGGAGGATCTGATCGGCGTACGCTTCGTGCCGCTTTTGCCCGGAAAGGCTCGCGAACTGTAACGATCTTGTTGATGTGGCGGCAAGGTTGAGGCCGCGTAATCGTTTAAAGTCGTATTAACCCGCAAGGTATTAAGTCGACGCGCGTGTTGCGTACGAGTAGGGGGGCATGTTGCGCGTTGTCGAGATGTTGCGCTCGGGGCGCTTGCCGCGAGCAGCCGTGCTGGCGCTGATCAGCGCCGGCATTGCCGGCTGCAGCGGCGACACATCTCGATTTAATGACAATCCATTCGCGTCTCTCACTCATCCCGAGGCGACCGCTTCGATCCCGCAGACGCAAACCGCGCAGGCTCCGCCGCCGTCTGCGCCGGGAAGCGGCAAGGCCATGGTCTCGAACGGCGCGGGATCGGTGGTGCGCAAATCGGCTTCCTCCGGCAATTGGAGCTGGGACGGCGGCACCGCCATCACGGTCGCGCCCGGCGAGAGCGTAGATACCATCGCAAAGCGTTATGGCGTGTCGGCCTCCGCCATCATGCAAGCGAACAACATTGCCGCGCCCGCAACGCTGCACCCTGGCCAGCACTTGGTCATTCCGCGCCCCCTCCGGACGCGCCTTGCAACCGCTGCCGCGCCGCGGCCCGCTGCTCCCACGTCGACCGTCCCGGCCACCAATGCTGCGGGAAATGTTCATGTTGTCACCGCCGGCGACACGCTGAGCAAGATTTCGCATCATTACCACAAGTCGATCAACGAGATTGCCAAAGCGAACAACATCCAGCCGACCGCAACCCTCAATGTGGGTGACCGACTCACCATTCCGGGGGCACAGGCCCCGGCAGCCAAGGCCGCTGCTGCGGCCAGCCCCGCGCCGCAAAAGTCGGTCGTCGCTTCGGCGGCGCCGAAGGAGGCTGAGCCTATGCCCAGCGCGAGCGTCGTGGCGCCAGCCGACGCGCTGGACAAGGAAGCCGCGAAGCTCGCGGACACAAGCGGTGTCGTGCCAAAATTCCGCTGGCCGGCGAACGGGCGCGTCATCGCCGGTTACGGGCCCACGACCCACGGCCAGCAGAATGACGGCATCAACATCGCCCTGCCGGAGAACACGCCGGTGAAAGCCGCGGAAGACGGGGTCGTCGCCTATGCCGGCAACGAGCTCAAGGGTTATGGCAACCTCGTTCTGGTGCGCCATCCCAACGGCTATGTCACCGCCTATGCCCACGCCAAGGAGCTTCTGGTCAAGCGCGGAGACCAGGTCAAGCGCGGTCAGGTGATCGCGCGCTCCGGTCAGACCGGCAACGTCAACACCCCGCAGCTGCATTTCGAAATCCGCAAGGGCTCTCAAGCCGGCCCGCGAGGTCCTGCACGTATTGCCAGGCGACGCGCCCCGAGCGCGCTCCCCGCGTGGTCGCCCATTCGAGCGCTTCCCGATGCGTCTTCTCGCGCGGCTGCGTGATCCGGTAGTGGGCGAGATAGCCGTCCACCATTGCCAAAAATTCGTCCTGGCTGCAGCGATGGAAGCCGAGCCACAGGCCGAAACGATCCGATAACGACACCTTCTCTTCCACCGCCTCGCCGGGATTGATCGCGCTCGAGCGCTCGTTCTCCATCATGTCGCGCGACATGAGGTGACGCCGGTTCGACGTCGCGTAGAACACGACGTTCTCCGGCCGGCCCTCGATCCCGCCTTCCAGCATGGCCTTCAGCGATTTGTAGCTGGTGTCCTCGGCTTCGAAGGACAAGTCATCGCAGAACACGATGAAACGGTAAGGCGCTCCGCGCATGAGCGCCATCAGGTCGGGGAGGCTTTCGATGTCCTCGCGATGGATCTCGATGAGCTTGAGCAGCCCGTCGCTTGTCTTGCGCCGCGCGTGCGCGGCATTCACGGCCGCATGCACCGCTTTGACTAGCGATGATTTGCCCATTCCGCGCGCTCCCCACAACAGGGCGTTGTTGGCTGGAAGCCCGCGCACGAAGCGCTGCGTGTTCTCGAGGAGCATATCGCGCAGACGATCGATGCCTTTGAGCAGCGACATCTCCACGCGATTGACGTTTGCGACGGGGGCGAGCCGCCGCTCGTCCGGATGCCAGGAGAACGCGTCCGCCGCCGCGAAACGCGGCGTTTCCGGCGCGCGGGGGGCAAGCCGTTCGAGCGCGCCGGCGATGCGCTCGAATACATCCTGCGAAGGAGTGCGTTGCGCGGCTGTGCGCTGGCGCGAGGAGGGCGGGGGCTTTTGGACGCGTTTTACCATGGGATGAAATCGTGCGCGCCGCACCCTTAGCGGGGCGCTGGCGACCCTGCAAGTTCGCCATGCCGAATGGCCGAATCGGTCGAATTCTGAAGGCAAATGCCCTTCGTTCTCATCTTCGTGATCATGTATTTCCTTATCCTGCGGCCGCAGCAAAAGCGCACGAAGGAACATCAGGAGCTGGTCAAGAACTTGCGCCGTGGCGACACTGTCATTACCTCCGGAGGGCTCGTCGGCAAGGTCACCAAGGTCGTCGACGACGATCAGATCGAGGTCGAGATCGCCGATGGGGTGCGGGTGCGCCAGGTGCGCGGGATGGTGTCGGGCGTGCGCGCCAAGGGCGAGCCGGTGAAGGATGAGGGCGGCTCGAGCTGAGACCGGCTGCCGCGCGAACCGGGACGAGCCATGCTCTATATTTCGAAGTGGAAGGCGACGGCGATCCTGCTCACGGCGCTGATCTGTTGCCTGTTCGCGGTACCCAATTTCTTCCCAGAGAGTATGGTCAAGCGCTGGCCGGCATGGGCGCAGCGCCACATCGTGCTCGGGCTTGATCTGCAGGGCGGTTCCCACATCCTGATGGAGGTCGATGCCAACGATGTGCGTCGCCAGAAGCTCTTGACCCTGCAGGACGACGTGCGCCGGGTGCTTCGCCAGTCGCCTCCCGTCGGTCTCGCCCGCGCGCCAGTGATCCGGGGCAGCTCGGTCGAGGTCGCGATTCGCGAGAGCGATCTGCAGCAAGGGCTGACGCGCCTGCGTGAACTGGCGCAGCCGCTCGGTGGATTCATCGGCAGCACCGGCGCGCGCTCGGTCGACATCGAGAACGTCGGCGGCGGGGTGGTCCGGCTCACCCCCACCGAGCCCGCGCTGCTCGAGCGCATCCGGCAGGTCGTCGATCAATCGGTCGAGATCATCGGTAAGCGCGTCAATCAACTCGGTCTCGTCGAGCCGTCGATCCAGCGTCAGGGCAACGACCGCATCCTCGTGCAGGTGCCGGGTCTCGGCGATCCCCAGCAGTTGCTCGAAATTCTCGGCAAGACGGCGAAGCTGACGTTCCGCCTCGTCGATACGTCGATGCCGGTCGAGCAGGCGCTCCAAGGGCGCCCGCCGCCCGAATCGGAAATCGTCTACGGATCCAAGGCTGAGAACCGGCAACCCTATCTGCTCGAGAAGCGAGTGATCGTGTCCGGCGAGGAGCTTACCGACGCGCAGCCGAGCTTCGACCAGCGCACCGGTGAGCCGATCGTCACTTTCAAGTTCAATACCTCCGGCGCACGCAAATTCGCGCAGGTCACCCAGGAGAATGTTGGCCGGCCGTTTGCAATCGTGCTCGATGACGAGGTCATTTCCGCCCCGGTCATCCGCGAGCCGATCCTGGGCGGAAGCGGGCAGATCTCCGGTAACTTCACTGTTGAATCCGCGAACAATCTCGCCATTCTTCTGCGCGCCGGCGCGCTGCCGGCCAAGCTCACGGTGATCGAGCAGCGCGTGGTGGGCGCGGGCTTGGGAGCCGATTCGATCGAGAAAGGCAAGCTCGCGTCCTACTTCGGCGCCGCCCTCGTCGTCGTCTTCATGGTGGTGACCTACGGGCTGTTCGGCGTGTTCGCCAGCATCGCGGTTGGCATCAACGTGGGCATGATCTTCGGCATTTTGTCGCTGCTCAATGCAACGCTCACGTTGCCGGGCATCATCGGCATCGTGCTCACGATTGGGATTGCGGTCGATAGCAACGTGCTCATCTACGAGCGCATTCGCGAGGAAGTTCGCACCGGCCGCACCCCCATTACCGCGATCGACGCGGGTTTCACGCGGGCGCTGGCGACGATCCTCGACTCGAATATCACGACCTTCATCGCGGCGGCGGTGCTGTTCTTCTTCGGCAGCGGGCCGGTGCGCGGCTTCGCCGTGACGCTTGGCATCGGCATCGTCACGACCGTCTTCACCGCCTTCACCCTGACGCGGCTGATCGTGGCCTGGTGGGTGAGGTGGGCGCGTCCGCGGCAGCTGGCGATTTCATAGGCCCGACGTGCGGCT
>WNFI01016200.1_pt1 | contig 14854 bp, 17 predicted proteins | sample 5400471 | NCBI WGS metagenome assembly WNFI01 (sample SAMN13153348, study PRJNA577476) | soil metagenome | isolation source: 100 cm saprolite on Douglas fir-dominated hillslope | place: USA:California | collected 2013-09-17
CTGGGCTGCCTCACCGGCATGTTCCGCATCGACCGCATCGCGCTCGAGGCGCTCACGCGGCGCGAGAAGAGCCTCGCGCCGATACGCAGCCACCTCGGCGACATGCAGTTCCTGCACGCGATGGCGGCGCACTCCGGCGAATCGTCCGAGGAGACGCTGCGCAACATCATGCGCTGGTCCGAGTTCACCTACCGCGTAGCGCGCGGGGATATCGCGCCCGACGCGAAGCTCTCCGCGTTGGGCGAGGCGAACGTGCTGGACGAAGGCACGGCGCGCTGGCTGGGCACGCTCTTCCGCGGCCCGTCGGAAAAGCACTGGACCGTGCAGGACATGTTCCTCGCGCGGCGGGAGCGCATCCGGCTGATCGCCTTCGGAAGCCTCCTGCACCTGGTCGAGGATTCCTATTCGGCGTCGCACGTGCGGCGGAAATCGAGCCGTGTCCAGGCCAACGGGTGCCTCAGCTACGACGCCGCCGACCCGATCGAGCAGTTCCAGACCTACGCCGGGCAGGACACCGAGAAGCACGGTGTGTGCGACAACGCGCCGGACTGGCTCGAGACGCCGCGGCAGGGGAGTCCGATCGAAGTGATCGCGGAGATCGTGCGGGCCTACGACGCCGGCCGCGATTGGCCGGCCGTGCGCGCGATCCTCGAGGAGCGAGTCTTTCCTCTCGCGAGCCCCGTGCTCCCCGCGCAACCCGGGACTTGCTTCGAGTCCCAGTTTCCGGACGCGAGCGCGTCCGCCGGCGCCGCGCCGGTGGTGGCGATCAAGTGCGAGAGGTGAAACAGTCGCGGCCTTTCGGGTGGCCGCGGTGACGCTACGTCAGAGAGGCCGGATCTTGCTCGCGGCCGGGCCCTTCTGGCCCTGGATCGGCTCGTACTCCACCTTCTGGCCCTCCTTCAGCGACTTGAAGCCGCTGCCCTGGATTTCCGAATGATGGGCGAACAGATCCTTACCGCCGTCGTCGGGCGTGATGAATCCGAAGCCTTTCGCGTCGTTGAACCACTTTACGGTGCCAGCAGCCATTTCAGTACCTTCCTTGTCGATTGTCGGGCGCAACTCTCTATCCTGCGCCCTGCATATTACACGGTTGAGTTCGACGGCCCCGCGCTGTAGGGTGTGCACCACAAGGGGGGACTACAAAATGGCTACTTCACTCGACGACGTCGTCGTCGGCAGGCGAAGCGAACGAACCTTCTACACCTGGGCCGCCGCCGTCGCGGCCCTCATCGTTTTCGCGGGGTTCGCGCGCACGTATTACCTGAAGGGCGCGTTCGGCACGCCGGACCTGTCCACGCTGAAGCATCTGCACGGGTTCGTGATGACCGCGTGGTTCGCGCTCTTCCTCGTGCAGGTGCGGCTCGTCGCGACGGGGCGCACACGCATCCATCGCAAGCTGGGAGTCGCGGGCGCCGTCCTGGCCGTGCTCGTCCTGGTCGTGGGCACCGCGACCGCGCTCGTCGCGGCGAAGAATGGCGCGACACCCGGGCCGCCGCCGCTCGTCTTCCTCGCGATCCCCTTGGGCGACATGCTGGTCTTCCTCACGCTCGTCACGGCCGCGCTCCTTTACCGCAAGCGTCCGGAGTACCACAAGCGCCTCATGCTGGTCGCTTCGCTGGGAATCCTCACGGCGGCGATCGCGCGCATCCCGCTCGATTTCCTCCAGGCGGGCGGGCTGCCGGCGTTTTTCGCCGCGACCGACGTTCTCATCCTTGCCTTCGTCGCCGCCGACACGGTGAAGAACCGGCGTGACAGGGAATTGCGCGGCAATCCGGGAAGGCGCAAAGTAGCCGGCCCGCCTCATCGACTCGGCTACGGAGGAAACACCATGAGAATTCGCCTCCTCTCCTTCCTTTGCGCGTCCCTGTTCCTGGCACCGAGCGCGGCGCAGTCCCACGACGCCGACGAGTCCGGGCGTGGAAAGCTCGGCACCGTCAAGTTCGCCAACTCGTGCGACCCGAAGGTGCAGCCGGCCTTCGAGCGCGCGGTGGCGATGCTGCATTCGTTCTGGTACAACGCCGCCGAGAAGGCGTTCGACGACATCTTCGCGCAGGACCCGACGTGCGCCATCGCCGAATGGGGTTACGCCGCGATCCTCATGGACAATCCGCTGAGCGGCTTCGGGCCGTCGCTCGACAACGCGACCAAGGCACGGTCCGCCATCGAGCGGGCGCGCAAGGCCGGCGCAAAGACCGAGCGCGAGCGCGACTACATCGAGGCGGTCGCCGCGTACTACGACGACTGGGAGAACCGCCCCGAGAAGGAGCGCCAGCTCTCGCGCTCGAAGGCGTTCGAGGCGCTCGCCGCCAAATATCCCGGCGACGACGAGGCGCAGATCTTCAGCGCGCTCTATATCGCGGGCACGCAATCGCAGGCCGACCAGACCTATGCGGCGTACCTGAAAGCGGCCGCCATCCTCGAGGAGCAGTTCAAGAAGTATCCCGACCATCCGGGCGTTGCGCATTACCTCATCCACAGCTACGACGCGCCGCCGATCGCGCAGAAGGGCCTTTCCGCCGCGCGCCGCTACGCCGGCATCGCACCCGATGCGCCGCACGCGCTGCACATGCCGTCGCACATCTTCACGCGGGTCGGGTCCTGGGAGGAGTCGATCGCGACCAATCTGCGCTCCGCCGTGGTCTCGAAGGCGGCGGACCAGCCCGACGGCTCGTACCATGCGAGCGATTACGCGGTCTACGCGTATCTGCAGCTCGGACGCGACGAAGAGGCGCGGCGCACGATGGAAGAGGCGCTGCAGGTGAAGGAAAGCAACATGAAGCGCTTCGCATCGCCGTACGCCATGGCCGCAATGCCCGCGCGCTACGCGCTCGAGCGCGGCGACTGGCAGGCTGCGATGCGCCTGCAGCGCGTCGAGTCGCCCTTCCCGCACGTGGATGCGATCACGTATTTCGCGCGGGCGCTGGGTGATGTTCGCAGCGGGGACCTCGCGGCCGCGGAGAAGGAGGCGGCCGGCCTCGCCGCGGCCCACAAGGCGCTCGACGAGGCGAAGAACCGCTACTGGGCGACCGAAGTGGAGATCCAGCGGCTCGCGGTCGCGGGATGGATCGCGCACAAGCAGGGCAAGGCCGAAGAGGGGCTCAAGCTCATGCGCGCGGCCGCCGACCTCGAGGATCGCAACGAGAAGCACATCGTGACGCCGGGCCGCATCGTGCCCGCACGCGAGCTCCTCGGCGAGATGCTGCTCGAGCAGAAGCAGCCCGCGCTCGCATTGAAGGAGTTCGAGACGTCGCAGCTTCGCGAGCCGAACCGCTTTCGTAACCTGTACGGTTCGGCGATGGCGGCCGAGGCGATGGGCGACCGCGCCAAGGCAGCGTCGTACTACGATCGCCTCGTGAAGCTCACCGCCAAATCCGATTCGAACCGGCCGGAGCTCGTGCGCGCGAAGATGGTGCTTGGCGCCCGATGAGGGCGGTGCTCGCGGCAATGGCGGCGGGGTTGGCGCTCGGCGGATTGCCGCCGGGCACCCACGCCGACGGGTACGAATCCAAGCCCGAAGCCGCGGAGCGCGATCCCGACTATGCCGCCGGCAAGAAGGCGATCGCGGAGAAGAACTGGAGCGAGGCCATCGCGCGCCTGCGCCAGGCCGCGCTGCGCGAGCCCGACAATCCCGACCTGCAGAACTGGCTCGGATACTCGCACCGCAACCTGAAGCAATATGACCTCGCGTTCAGGCACTACCGGCGCGCGATCGAGCTCGATCCGCGCCATCGCGGCGCGCACGAATACATCGGCGAGACTTACCTCATCGTCGGCGATGCCGCCGGCGCCGAGAGGCATCTCGCCGCCTTGCGCGCCATCTGCCTTCTGCCCTGCGACGAGCTCACCGACCTCGAACGGGCGATCGCGGACTACCGGAAGAACAGCAAGTAGGAATCCCTACCGCCGCGGCTCGTGCCGCCCGTCATCGCGATGCTCCGCTTGCCTGACGGCCGGATTCTGCTGCGGCGCGATACCGCGGCTCTGGTAGTGCTGCCGCACCACATCCTCGCGCGGCTGGTAGCCGTAGTTCTGCCCATGCAGCGCGTACTGCTGCGGTCCGCGGGGATAGTTGTTACGCGTGAACGCCCGCTGATAATCGGGTAGCGGCGCCCGGCCCGGCGCCATGCCGCCGCGTCCGCCATAGATGGAGTTGTGGCGATTCTGCCAATCGCGGCCCCAGTGCTCGCCCCAGCGCGGCGGCCGGCCGGCGTTCCAGCCGCGGAAGTACGCAGGCGGGCGCCGGTAGTAGCGGATCGGCACCCACAGGACGTAGGTCGGAACGTAGACCGGATCGACGAACTCCCACGGGCCGTTGTACCAGGCGCTCGAGTACCAGCCGTCGTTGTTGAAGTCCCAGTAGAGGCCGTCGTAGAAGAAGTAGTTCGAATCGACGCCCGGCGCGTAGTACACCGGCGAATCGGGCAGCGGCGCCATCTCGGGATAGGAGGGCAGGTCGACGTCGATGTCGTAGTAGGTCTGGGCGGCTGCGGGAAAAATAGCCGCGGCGAACAGCAGGATGGCGAATGCAAGACGCTTCATTTGAGCTCCGGGTGATGGGCCCCCTGTTAGTCTGAACGACGCGGCAGGGGTTTCGTTGACTTGATAACAGCGCTCGAGCGCCAATCATTGCCATGCGGCTCGCCCTTCTCACGCTCCTCGCGATGATCGCCTTCGCGGGAAATTCCCTCCTCTGCCGGCTGGCGCTGGGGAGCACCGGCGGAGTCGATCACGATGCGCCTTCTCTTCGCCTCCGCCGCGATCCTCGGCGGAGTGGGGCTGGTCATCGGGGCAGGCAAGCGCCCCTAGCGCGGCGACTACTACGCGATCGACCTCACCACGCCGCCGTCGACGCGAACCGCCGCGCCGGTGGTCGCCGAGGCGGGCGCGCTGCAGATGTAGACGATCATCGCGGCGACTTCTTCGGGCGTGGCGAAGCGGCGGATGACGGAGGACGGGCGGGCGGTGGCGAAGAACTCGCGCTCGACGGTCGCCGCATCTACACCGCGCGCGGCGGCCATCTGCGCGACGAACTGCCCCACGCCCTCGGAGGCGGTCGGCCCGGGCAGCACGCTGTTGACGGTGACGCCCGTGCCGGCGAGGGTCTCGGCGAGCCCGCGCGCGACCGCGAGCTGCGCCGTCTTGGTCATGCCGTAGTGGATCATCTCGGCCGGAATCTGCAGGCCCGACTCGCTCGAGACGAAGACGATCCGCCCCCAGTTGCGCGCGCGCATGCCACGCACGTAATGGCGTGAGAGGCGCACGCCGCTCATCACGTTCACCTCGAAGAAGCGCATCCAGTCGGCGTCGGGGATCTCCTCGAAGGGCTTGGGCTCGAAGATGCCGACGTTGTTCACCAGCACGTCGACCTCGGGAAGCCGGGCGACGAGTGCCGCGCAGCCGTCGGCCGTGCCGAGATCCGCCGCGATGCCGTCGACGCTGGCGCCCTTGACCTCGCGCCGCAGTTGCTGGAGGGCGGCGTCGACGCGCGCCGCGGTACGGCCGTTCACGGTGACGTGAGCGCCCTCGGCCGCCAGGGCGCGAGCCGCCGCGTATCCGATTCCGGCGGTGGAACCCGTCACCAGCGCCCGCTTGCCCTCGAGTCCCAGGTCCATCGAGTCTCTCCTAGTGCGCGCCCGAAGCTTCGGCGCTCGGCTTCGCGCCGGCTAGAAGGGGCTTGCTGAGCCAGATGATCGCGATCAGCGCGAGGCAGAGCAGCGCCGAGGCGTAGAAGATGTCGTTCGCCGCGAGCAGCGCCGCCTGCTGGTCGATCATCCGGTTCAGCGCCGAGAAGCTCTGGTCCGGCGTCATGCCGCCCGCCTGCATGTTCGCGAGCGCCTGGCTCGTGGTGGGATCGTAGGTGCTGAGGCGCTCGGCGAGCTGCGCGTGGTGCAGCGTCGAACGGTGGTCCCACAGCGTGGTCGAGATGGACGTGCCGAACGAGCCCGCCGTGATGCGCACGAAGTTCGAGAGCCCGCTCGCGGCCGCCATCTCCTGCGGCGCGCGGCCGGAGAGAGTCAGCGTGATCAGCGGCAGGAAGAAGCATGCGAGCGCCGCGCCCTGGATGATGGTGGGGATGAGGAGCGTCTCCAGGTCGACCTGCGTGTTGAACCCGGAGCGCAAGAACATCGTGAGCGCGAAGATGATCATCGAGCCGCTCGCGACCACGCGCGGATCCATGCGATGGATGTTCTTGCCCACGAGGGGCGTGAGCAGGATCGCGAGCACACCCACCGGGGCCAGCGCCAGCCCCGCCATCGTCGCCGTATAGCCCATGTCCTGCTGCAGCCAGAGCGGGATCAGGACGACGCTGCCGAAATAAGCGCCGTAGCCCAGGGAGATCGCGAGCGTCCCGGTCCAGAAGTTGCGATGCGTGAACAGGCGCAGCTCGACCACGGGGTGGCGCTCGGTGAGCTCCCACACGATGAAGAGCGCGAAGCCCAGCGCCGCGATCACCGCGAGCGCGACCACCGTGCCCGAGTGGAACCAATCGAGGTCCTTGCCCTTGTCGAGCATCACCTGCAGCGCGCCCACCCAGACGACAAGGAGGCCCAGCCCCACCGCATCGATCGGCAGCTTGTGCGTCGCCGATTCGCGCTTGTGGTAGATGCCCCACGTCACGGCGGCGGCCGCGAGCCCGATCGGAAGGTTGATGTAGAAGATCCACGGCCACGACCAATTGTCGGTGAGCCAGCCGCCGAGGAGCGGGCCGACGACGGGCGCGACGAGCGTGGTGATCGCCCACATCCCAAGCGCGGTGCCGGCCTTCTCCTTCGGATAGCTGGCGAGGAGGAGCGTCTGCGAGAGGGGGATCATCGGGCCGGCCACCGCGCCCTGGATCACGCGGAAGAGGATCAGCAGCTCGATCGACGGCGCGAGGCCGCAGGCGAGCGACGCCAGCACGAAGAGAATGATCGACGAGATGAAGAGCCGCACCTGGCCATAGCGCTGGGTGAGCCATCCGGTGAGCGGCAGCGAGATCGCGTTCGCCACGCCGAACGACGTGATGACCCACGTGCCCTGCTCGGGCGAGACGCCCAGGTCGCCCGCGATCGCCGACAGCGACACGTTGGCGATCGACGTGTCGAGGATGTTCATGAACGTCGCCAGCGACACGGCGATCGTGCCGAGGACGAGCGCGCTGCCTTTCAGCGGCGTCGGGGCGGACATCTGCGTCTACTCGTTACTTGAGCGCCGCGGCCGCCACGGAAACGGTGCGGGCATTTCCGCCGGAGGAGGGCGCCACGTCCTGCGTGACGGGCGCGAGGCTGCGCGCCGTGGCCCGGCCTTCGCTCATCGCGATGATCGCCTTCACGCGCTCGTCCGCGAGGCGGTCGATGGAGCTGAACACCGCGCTTGCATCCGCGGCCGGAGCCCGCGCGACGCGCGGAAGGCGCTGGCCCGACTGCACTTCCGTGTTCACCTTGACTTGCATCGAGAGGCCGACTTGCAGCGGATGCGTTTCGAGCTCCGCGGGATCGAGGGCCACGCGCACCGGCACGCGCTGCACGATCTTGATCCAGTTGCCGCTCGCGTTTTGCGCCGGCAGCAGCGCGAAGGCGCCGCCCGTGCCCGCGCCGAACCCGGCGACCTTGCCGTGGTACTCGAGCTTGCCGCCGTAAAGGTCGGCCGTGAGCGTGACCGGCTGGCCCACGCGCATCGATTTCAGCTGCGCTTCCTTGAAGTTCGCGTCGACCCAGACCTGGTCGAGCGGCACGACGGCCATCAGCGGCGCGCCGGCGCTCACGCGTTGCCCGAGCTGGACGCTGCGCTTGGCGACATAGCCCGAGACGGGTGCCGGCAGCGCGGTGCGCGAATACGCGAGATAGGCTTCGCGCAGCTTGGCGGCGGCGTTCTTCACGTCGGGGTGATCCTCGACGGTGGTGTGGTCGACGAGCGCCTGGTGCGCCACGAGCTGCTGCTTCGCCGCGGTGGTTGCCGCCTCCGCGCCGCGCAGCGTGTCTCGAGCGTGCTGGATATCCTCGCCGGAAACGGCGCCCAGGGCCGCGAGGCGCTCGCGGCGCTCGAAGTCCATCTGCGCGCGCGCGAGGTCGGCTTCGCGCACCTGGACAGTGGCTTGCAGCGATCCGGAGGTCGCATAGAGGTTGCGCACCTGGCGCACGGTCTTCGCGAGCTGGCTCTCCGCTTCGTCGAGCGCGACCCTGGAGTCGGCCGTGTCGAGCTGGACCAGCGTCGTGCCGGCCTTCACGAAATCGGTATCGTCCGCCGCGACCTTCACGACGGTGCCCGGCACCTGCGACGTGATCTGCACGACGTTGCCGTTCACGTAGGCGTCGTCCGTGGTTTCGTTGTGGCTCAGCACGAGGGCGTAATAGGCGCCGTAGCCAAGGGTCGCCACGGCAAACGCACCGACGACGGCCGCGAGCAATTTCTTGCGCTTGCCGTTGGGGGCGTTTGCCGTGGGTGGTTCGGAATTGGGAAGTTCGTTGCTCATGGTCGTTTCCTTCAGCCTTTCACTTTCGCGACTTTCAGGGGTTCTTCCTGTACGCCGAACGACTGGGCGTTCAGGAGCACGCGCTTCAGCTTGTCCTCGAGGTCGCGCGCTTCGCTCTTCGTGAAGCCGCGCAGGAATTCGTTGGCGAGCCCGACCATCACGGCGAGGATCTTCGGGTAGAGCTTCCGGCCTTCGGGCGTGAGCTCCAGGCGGATGGCGCGGCGGTCTGCGGCGCTGCGCACGCGGCGCGGCGTTGAGGTTGAAGGGCGCGAGGCGCTCCTCGAGCTCGGTGATGTATGCCGCCCTGATGCGGCCGATGAGCTGCGGCACTCCGCTGCGGAATTCATAGCTCGCCGGATCGTAGATGGTCATGGCCTGGGCTCCTCCTGCAATACCGGTAATATAGTTGCTTAGGCAACGATTGTCAAGGCTAATATAGCCGGGGCAAAAGAAGCGCCGGGAAATCAGGGGGTTATGAAACATTCCGGCGACGCGTAAAAATTTCCGTTCCGCCCTGCGAGATTCGCCAACAAGTTGCCGCTCGACGCCTCGAGCAGCGAGCGGGATGTCCTCGGGCATCCCGCTCTTTTTCTTTGGCGCATAATCATCCCCCCCTTCACGTGCCACCAGGGAGGTGACCATGCGTGATCTCAGGATGGGAATGGCGGTCCTCGCGTTGTTTGCGTTCGGCGCAGCGACGCGGGTCCAGGCGGACGTCGTCACCGATTGGAATGACAAGGCCTGCACGATCGTGGGCAAGGCGGGAGGGGGCGCCACCGGCCATCGCCTGATGGCGATCGTCCAGGTGGCGGTGTTCGAGACGGTGAATTCCATCGAGCCGCGCTACACGCCCTACGTCGGGAACTCGCGCGCGCCGCGAACGACGGCGCGAACGCGCCCGAGAGCTATGCGCCTCACACCACGGCCGGACGCTATGTACCGACGATGATCCCGGTGTTCGGTGCCTGGCCCAAGCGCACGACCTGGGTCCTCGACAAGCCGAGCCAGTTCCGTCCCGGACCGCCGCCCGATCTCGCCAGCGAGACGTGGGAGAACGACCTGCGCGAAGTGAAGATGCTTGGGGCGAAGAACAGCACTACACGCAGCGCCGAGCAGACCGAGATCGCGCGCTTCTGGGAGGAAACGCGCCCGCTCGTCTACCACCCGGTGATCCGCGCGGTCGCCGACATGCCGGGCCGCAGCGTTCCCCAGAACGCGCGCCTCTACGCGGCGGCCTCGATGGCGGCCGATGACGGGTTGATCGCCGTGTTCGACGCGAAGTACGCGTACAACTTCTGGCGTCCGGTCACGGCGCTGCGCAACGAGCACGTCGCCGGGAAGACGAAGGTCGCAGCCGACCTGGGATGGTCGCCGTTCATCAGCACGCCGATGCACCCCGAGTATCCGTGCGCGCACTGCGTCACATCCGGCGCAATCGGAGCCGTGCTGCTGGCGGAGCTGAAAGGCACACCTGCACCGATGCTACGGACGAGCAGCCCGACCGCGAACGGCGCCGCGCGCGAGTGGAAGAGCGTGGCCGACTTCATGGAAGAAGTGAAGATGGCGCGCATCTACGACGGCGTGCACTACCGCAACTCGTCGAACGTCGGCAACGAGCTCGGCATGAAGGTCGGGAACCTGGTGGCGGTGAAGTTCGCGCGCCCGATGGGGTCGACGCCGTACTGACAATCGGGCGGCTATTCGCCCGCGGTGCGGACGATGTAGCCGCCTGACTTTTCGTCGCGCTCGAGGTCCACGAGGTTGCGCGCGCGCGCCTCCTCGAGGAGCTCGTTGAAGGAACGGAAACCGTAATAGCGCTCGTTGAAGCCGGGCTTGCGGCGCTTCAGGGCCTGCTTGACCATCGAGCCCCAGATGGTCTCTTCGTCGCCGCGCTCGTCCTCGAGCGCTTCGACCGTCTCGAGCACGAGGTCGATCGCCTCCTGCTGCTTGTCGTCGGAGACGGCCGCCGCAGCCTCTCCCCGGCCCTCTCCCAAGGCGGAGGGAGCGCTCTTGGCCGCGGGCTTCTTTCGCGCTGTCGAGGGCTTGCGCGGCTTCTGCTCGCGCACGAGGTCGTCGTAGTAGATGAACTCGTCGCAGCCTGCGATCAGCAGATCGGAGGTGGACTTCTTCACGCCGATGCCGATCACGGTCTTGTCGTTCTCGCGCAGCTTGCTCACCAGCGGCGAGAAATCCGAGTCCCCGCTCACGATCACGAAGGTGTCGACATGCGCCTTGGTGTAGCAGAGATCGAGCGCGTCGACCACCATGCGGATGTCCGCGGAGTTCTTGCCGGACTGGCGGATGTGCGGGATCTCGATCAGCTCGAAGGATGCCTGGTGCATGGGCGCCTTGAATTCCTTGTAGCGCTCCCAGTCGCAATAGGCCTTCTTCACGACGATGCTGCCCTTCAGCAGCAGGCGCTCGAGGACCTTCGTGATGTCGAACTGCGCGTACTTCGCCTCGCGCACGCCGAGAGCCACGTTCTCGAAGTCGCAGAAGACCGCCATGCTCTTGGTGTCATTGATCGCCGCCATGCCGCGATGATACCGCGCCTCCCGAAAACGCTACGCCAGCATGCGCAGGTTCGACGCCGCGAGGCCTTCGGGACGCATTTCCACTTCGAACTCGACGCGCTCGGTCGGCTTCAGCTTCTTGACGCCGGGCGTGCGGATGGCCGATTCGTGCACGAAAAGCGGCGGTCCGCCCAGGTCGGGGGTGATGAGGCCGAAGCCCTTGGCTGCGTTGTAGAACTTCACGACACCGGTTGCCATGTTCATTTCCTTCGCTCGGTTGGCCGAGCGAAACCGACTCGGAGCCGGATTGTACCCTCTATGCACGTACTCCAACGCGGGTGAAGTAATCGCGTAGCTGCGCCGCGTCCGGCTCGGCCTGCGCGAGGCCCACGTAACCGTCGGGGCGCACCAGGTACAGGCCGTCGCGCGCGAAGCCGGCGTCCCGCGCGGCCGGGCTCCACGGGAAAGCATGCAGCGCGAGGCTCAGCTCCGCGCACGCCGTCCTTATTGTTTCCGGCACCGCGCCGTAGACGTGCGCCTGCCACTGCATCGATCGCAGCGGCGCGTAGTTGTCGCCGATCCACGGCAGCCGGTCGCCGCCCTGCACGTGTCCCGCATGTCCGGCGGTGAGCGCGCTACCGGGATACTTGATCTCGATCTGCGAGATGGTGCGGAACATGAGGCGGCGCGCGGCCTCCAGGTGCAGGATGCGCGGCAGCACGTAGGGCACGATGTTCTCGCGCACGACGCGCGCGATGGGGCCTTCGCTCGTGACGAAGGTGAACGCGCGGTCGGTGCTCGCCACGAGGCGCTTCGCGAAGGCGATGCGCTCGGGCTCGTAGGTGTCGAGCAGCTTCGCGTCGGCGCGGCCTTTCACGACCATCGCAAGCTTCCAGGCGAGGTTCACCGCGTCTCCCAGGCCCGTGTTCATGCCCTGGCCGCCGACCGGGCTGTGGATGTGCGCGGCGTCGCCCAGGACGAACGCGCGCCCGACGCGGAAGTGATTCGCGACGCGGTGGTGCACCCGATACGTGGAAAACCAGTTCACGCGCTCGACCTCGACCTTGAGCTGCTCGAGGATGGTGGAGCTCACGTCTTCCCAGCGCAGCTCGCGCTTGCCGGCATCGGCCTGGCTCTCCTTGATGGTGCCGATGAGGCGCGCCTTGTGCTCGCCCGGCAGCGGCAAGGCCGCGAGGAAGTCGCTCGAGTCGAGGGCGAGGTTGATGGCCTCGTTGATCACCGGGCCGTGGGCCTCCACGTCGGCCACGTAGAACATATGCTCGTAGAGGGCGCCGGGGAAGTCCAGCTTCGACACAGTGCGGACGATCGAGTGCGCGCCGTCGCAGCCGGCGAGCCATGCGCAGGAGAGCGCTTCCTCGCGGCCGTCGCCGTGGCGCAGGCGCGCCTCGACGCGATCGCCGTGATCTTCGAACGCGGTGAGCTCGGCGCGCCGCTCGACCTCGACGCCCGCCTTGGCGAGCTCCTCGATGAGCAATCGCTCCTGCACGTCCTGCGGCAGGATCAGCATGAACGGGAAGGGACTCAACCCTTCGCCGATGTTGCCCAGCACGACTTCGCCGGCGAGGCGTGCATGGGCCCAGAGCTTCACGCCCAGGAACTTGCGCCCGTTCGCGATCGCGGTATCGGAGATGCCGAGCTGCTGCAAGAATTCCAGCGTGCGCGCATGCATCACGAGCGCGCGTGACGTGGTGCCCGGGCCCTCGGTCTTGTCGACGATGCGCAGCGGCACGTCCTGGCGCGCGAGCCACAGCGCCAGCATGAGGCCCGTCGGGCCGGCTCCGGCGATGAGCACCGCGGGATTCATGCGCATGATGGCTGCCAGGAGGAGAGTGGCAAATGGTACGTCACGGGGGTAATCTGGCGCCTCCTTTCGACCAGCAACAAGGATCAAGTTCATGAAGCTTTACTACGGCCCGGGCGCCTGCTCGCTCTCCCCGCACATCGTCGCAAACGAGGCGGGCATCGAGGTGCAGTTGGAGAGGGTCGACGTCGGCGCCAAGAAGGTGAAGACCGACGGCGATTTCTGGAAGATCAATCCCAAGGGCCAAGTGCCGGCGCTGGAGATCTCGCCCGGCGAAGTGCTCACCGAAGGACCGGCCATCGTGCAGTACCTGGGCGACCAGAAGCCGCAGTCCGGGCTCGTGCCGAAAGCGGGCAGCATGGAACGCTACCGCATGCAGGAGATGCTGGGCTACATCAATTCCGAGATCCACAAGGCGTACAGCCCGCTCTTCTCGCAGACCACGCCCGAGGCGACGCGCGAAGACCGCAAGGCTTACCTGAAGAAGCGCTACAAGCTGCTCGAAGATCGCCTCGCCGGCCGCGACTATCTCTTCGGCGACCAGTTCACCGCCGCCGACGCGTACCTCTTCACGGTCACCCGGTGGGCGCACGCCGTGAAGCTCGACCTCTCGGAATTCCCGAACCTCCAGGCGTTCCAGAAGCGCGTCGGCGAGCGCCCGGCCGTGAAGCAGGCGATGAAAGAGGAGGGATTGCTCAAGTAACGGGGACGAGCTCGATCGCCCGGGCGGGCGAGGAGCTGGCCGCCGCGCACATCTTCGCGGCGCTACGCCGCGGCGCCCGGGCCTTTCGGATCGGCCGCCGGGTCCTGCGGCGCCTGGGCCTCGTCCGCCGCCGGCGGCTCGCTGCCCATCTTCTTCTTCAGCTTCTCTTCCTTCTTGGCCTTCTTGGCCAGCTCCCTTTGCCGCTTCTGGAACGAGTAGTTCGGTTTCGCCATTAGACCTCTCCTTTTGGAAATAGAAAGGCCCGGTCGCCCGGGCCTTCGTCACTGCGAGCGCAACCTGATGTTACGCGATGGCGGTGATCTTCGACGCGAGCGGGCCCTTGGGGCCGCTACCCAGCTCGAACTCCACCCGTTGCTGCTCCTTGAGCGTCTTGAAGCCGCTCATCTGGATTTCGGTGTGGTGAGCGAAGAGATCCGGTCCACCACCATCGGGGGTGATGAAGCCGAAACCCTTGGAGTCGTTGAACCACTTTACGGTGCCTTGTGCCATTGTCAATTTCCTAACTTGATTTCCCGGGCAAATCCCGACCCGAGGACGGGTCACGATGATCAAGGAAGGGAACTGACTGCCACTTCGGCGCCGCGCGAAAGGCGGCGGTGGAGGGACTGAGACTTCACTACTTGATGATCCTGTGGACAAATAGTAACACGCCGGCCCCAAAGCCCGGGTAGCGCGTCGTGTGCGAGCTGCAGCGCGTCGGACTGATGGCAGCTGCCCGATCGGCTGCCGGCCACGGGCGATCGCCGCGGGGACTACATCGAGTTCGGGTTTGTCCGATCGTTACGGCCGCCCGCGGAGCGCAGGCTGGGCATTCCGGACAAGTGCACTCTGCGAAAGGACCCCCATGAACGAGCCCATCTCGGACCAGAAGGTTGCCGACGTCATCGCCGCGCAGGCGGGCCGCATGGCGGCGCTCATCGAGGCAGTCGCGGCGCTGATCGAGACGCATCCGGATCCGCTGGCGTTTCGCACCCGGCTGCTGGACCAGGTCTCGAAGTCGCCGCTGGGCGCGCTGGAGGAAGGAATGACGGAGCCCATGCTGCGTGGACATCGGGAGGTCACCAACTTCCTCGCGGCTGCCGTGTTTCCCGCATTGGAGAGCGGGCAACCGCTACGCTGGCCGCATTGAGAGTCTGTTTTCGAGGAGTCCCGCCGCGGCGGGCGTCCTAGGCCGCGGGGGCCGAGAGCATGCGCTTCAGCTCACCGCTCTCGATGAGTTTCTCGAGGTCGCTCGCCCCGCCCACCAGCACGCCCTTCACGAACACCATCGGGAAGGTCGGCCAGCCGGTCCACATCTTGAGCGGGAGGCGGCGCTGCCAGCCGCGCAGGTAGCTTCCGTACCC
>WNFI01656204.1_pt1 | contig 14853 bp, 17 predicted proteins | sample 5400471 | NCBI WGS metagenome assembly WNFI01 (sample SAMN13153348, study PRJNA577476) | soil metagenome | isolation source: 100 cm saprolite on Douglas fir-dominated hillslope | place: USA:California | collected 2013-09-17
AACAGCAGCAGTCCGAATTACCGGCTGGCGGCCGAAATTTCCACGGCGCCGCCCGCGAACGTGACCTGGCTGGTCAACAACATCACGCTGACGAATGCGGCGTTCACGCAACTGGATGCGAGTGACAACTATTCGCAAGCCATCACCAAAACATTGCAGGTGCAGGTGAAGAACACCGTACCAGCGCAGGTTTTACAGGAAACGATCACCTTTTTGGCAACGGCGAACTGACGAGAAGATGCAACGATGCTGAACAAATACAACGCGATTCGGAACACGGTGATAGCGGTTGCGCTGATGCTGGGGAGCAGTCAACTCTTCGCGCAAACCGCTACCGGTACCATCAATGCCACGCTGAACCACAAAAACGGCATAGTCCTGGTATTTGACACGGACGCCGCCGGCGTTGCCCTGGGCAACACGGGGAGCTCTGCGGCCAGCGCGGGTTTCGGGACCATCTCCGCGTTCGGTCCGCTTTCTGCCGGTGTGACCCGGCCCACAGTAGGACCGGTCACTTACACCGTGCAGACGGTTTTCGATGTCAATGTGATTGAGGGCGGGTTAGTCAGCGCTAATTACACATTGACGGCCAATCTGGCGGCGGCAGCGCCAACCGGCATGAGTTACAAGGTCGACGCAGTCACCTTGACCACGGCGGCGCAGACGATCACGACGACCGGCACATACAACGCCGACGTGGCCCACAATCTGGGACTGGTGGTCTCGATGGCCGGGCCGGGTGCGGGCGGTCCGGCAGTGGGTACGCCAATCACGGCAACCATCAATTTTACGGCTACGGCCAACTAAGTTTCGGCAGGTGACAACCACCGAATTTTGCAAGTAGGGAACCGAGAAAGAGCAAGAAAAACTAAAAAGGAAAAAGAGGAACCAAAATGAAAAAGCTAATAGTCTTAACCGCACTGGCGATTGCAATGATGATCGCCTCATCGTCTGTTCTCGTTGCTCAAACAACAGCCAATGGAACACTTACAGTCCAAGCCCAGTTGACTAGCTCCATGACCCTCGTATTTAACAGCGACGGAGCCGGCGTTCCGTTGTCAAGTGGCGCAGGCACTAATGCTGCCACACTGAACTTCGGCAATGTGTCCGCATACGGCCCGTTAACAGCCAATGTCGGGCGGTCTCTTGTGGTCGGCACCAGCTTCACCGTGAACACGCCTGTTGACGTCGTGGTGAACAAAGCTAACGTCACCAGCGCGAACTACACGCTAACAGCGCAGTTGGGCGCGGCCCCCGCTGGAGCCAGTACCTGGCAGGTAGGCGGCGTCGGCATTAACAACGCCACAGCAACCACGATCACGGCAAGCGGCGCGTATGCCAGCAGTGTTCAGGAGCAAATTGCCATCACGGTACCGTGGGCTACCACTGCGACATCGCTCAACAACACCATTGCCTTTGTCGCTACCGCCAACTAGGATTTCTGCTAGATTGGTCGTAGCCGGAAAGTAATGGCGCGAAGTGGTTAAGACTGGCGGAGGTGTGGTATCAGCTTGCGTTGTGTCCTGCCGTTATTAGTCCTCGGTTCCTCCCTCATAACCGATGGCTGGGCGCAACGCAAGGGTTCGCCGAAACACACCTCCGTGGCTCTTAACTTGCAAACGGAAGCCACTGGTTCTGTCTCAGTAGAGTTGATCGCCGCTCCTGACGGACCTGCTTTAGCCGGAAGCCCCTCGGGGCAGCAGGCGTTGGATCTAGGTCCGGTCTCTTATGGCGCTGGCGCGCGGGGCGGCAATGTGCAGGTCGACCGCCACGGAGGCCACCACTTCGTGGTCCGCGCTAAATTTGGCTTGCGGATCCAGGACAAGTCTCAGCGCTTTTCCAGCGCTACTTTGCTGGCTTCTATAGCGTACCCCGACACCGTGTTCAATCTGTCGGTGGACGGAGTGAAAATGGTAACGACTCCGCAGATCATTCAACCTCAGGCCAGGTTGGGGCCGGTCGTAGCGCATCGTTTGGAGATTGAAGTCCCGGTTTCGGCAACCGAAAAAAATGCTCAGTTGCGCAATGCCATCCTTTTTCAGGTAGTGCCAAACTAAGCTCCCCCTTTTGTGAATCCCTAAGCTTTTTACCGGAGCTGAACTAGCATGTTGTTGAGTTATCAATATCTCGGAGTAGGGTTCGTGAATGTGATTCGGAGAAAGTTCGCTTTGTGGGCCGTATTCAGCGCGCTGGCAGCCGCCGGTCAAAGCGTGCCCGGAAGACCCGCCGTTCCAGCACAGAATCCGGCTCCCGACCAGCCGCCTTCGATTTCGCTGAGTCCCGCGGTGGTCATGGCCAAAGGCACATTCGGCCAGGGGCTTACCCAGACGCTTGCACTCAGCAACCACACCGCCGTAGATTTCGTTTTTGATCTGATTGCCGAAGACGTCGTTATCAAAGACGGAAAGCGCATCTTCGTCCCCGCCGGTGAAACGGAGCACAGCATAGCCTCCAGCGCGGTTTTTTCACAGCAAACCATCATCATCAAAGCGTTTACCACTGGGACCGTAGACGTCAGGCTTACCATACCGCCGGAAACGAAGATCCGCGCGGTGGTGGCGATGTTCCGCGGAACGAACAAGCTGCCGACATCGAACAGTTCAGTCGGCATGACCGCTTCTCTCGGGGCTCTGCTGACCTTCAATCTCACCGAGAACGTGAAACTCGATCCGGAGCCTGTCCAGGTGAAGCCCGCAAATGAGACGTCAAATCTCGTCGTCTCTCAATGGATAAGCAATAACGGCACAGAGCCCGTACTGCCTGAAGGAATGACGGTGATTTTGAATGGCTCGGGAGCATTGGTGGGGAAATCCGCTTTTTCTCCGCAACGGCTGTTGCCCGGCGAACGCCTGGAATTTTTGGCTGAGTATCCCGAACCATTGCCGGCTGGCCAGTACAAGGCGTTGTCTTCTTTTCAATTTGAAGGGAAGACGTTGACCAGCGACGCAACCTTCAGGGTGCAATGAAGTGGCGCCGTCGAATTGTTCTGGCTTGCTGTTTTTGCGCCCTTGCCGCTGAAGCCCAATCCCTGATTACGGTTGGTTATCAGAAGACCATCCAGACTTCTATAACCGGCGCCACCGCTGCCTACTCACTTGACCCCATTACCGCAGAAGCAGCCGCATCGAATGGCGTAGTGGCCATTACCGGCAAGAGTCCCGGGACTACTAACATCATGGTGGTGACTCCCGCCGGCGTGCAGAGCTTGCAGGTGGTAGTTCCCGTTCCTCCATCGGTGCTGCCGCCGGGTTTCATCTCGCCAGCCGGAGAAGGTGGCGCTTCCGAAAGCGGATTCTACGAGGTACGCTACAACTCGGATCCCGGACAGTTGACCAACTCCATCACCATGAGGCGCAGCCAGGGAGATTCCTTCGAACGCCTGCAGGTGACCAACTCGAATTTGTTTTCCGCTTCGTCTTCTTCATCCACGTCCCGGATCGGATTTCCTCTTGCCTCTTATGAGATCGGGCGCAAGCGCTGGAACATGGTGATTCTCGATCAGACGGTATATAACTCGCCGCTCACCCTGGATGGTTCTCTGGTGCGCGGCTTTCATCTGCGCGAGGGAGATTGGCAGTTCCACGGCGGGTTCACGACCATTGCGACCTTTCAGGGGCTTTTTCTGGTCACCGATCCGGAAAAGACAATTGGGATTTCGCGCATCTTGCGCCTGAACAAAGAGAACTCTCTTACGGGAAATCTGTATTACTTCAAGAATCCAGCCGGCCAGTCGTCCGTGACTCCGGACGGCGCAGTGGGCTCGGTGGTCTACCGGTACAAGCATTTGGACAAAGCAAACCTGCTCGCCGAATTGGGCGTGAGCCGTCGCGTGGCAGTCGCGGTCCGCGGAAACTTCGACGACAAGAAGACTCATGTGACGGGCGATTTCCGCTTCGAGCCGCAGCGTTTTCCTTCCCTTGCGATCAGCAATCAGCGCGGCGTTTTCGGCAGCGTTAATGCCAGCCGTACGCTGACCGATCGCCTCTATGCCAGCACGGACGTCAGTCAGTCCAGCTACAATCTGCCGCTACTGAAGCAGAGCAACTTCACCAGCAATCTGCTCTTGAATTACAAGTTGAGCCAGCGCTTTACCCTGACCGGCGGAAGCGCGTTCGCGCGCTTCTCGTCGCAGGCGCCTGTAGCTCCGACGGTCAATAGCTTCAACGCCCCGCTGGGAATCGATTACTCGCGCACGCATTTTGGAGCCGGGTTTCAGTACCAGAGGGCCGTCATCTTTGACGGCAGTGGAGGGAACGATTACGGCGTGAACGCTCGCGGGGCCTGGCGCAGGTTCCAGGTGAATGGCTATTTCCGGCACGATACGCAGGTGCCAACCCTGTCGCTCATTTTTTCCCAGCTCCCAGGATTGCAAGAGTTGCTGGATCGTGCGGGGATTATCGTCACCAATCCTGACCAGCTTGCCCAATTGCTGCGCGACAGCTCGTTGCTGGCGACATTGGGTTTTTCGACGCCATTCAGCGTTAATCTCGCGCCTTCAAGAAATGACTCCGGAGCCTCGTTCACATGGACATCGCCCGGGGTGAGCCGCCGTCAACTGAACGTTTCTTACTTCAATAGCGATACCACCTTGATACAGGGAAGTCTCAAGTTCAGTACAGTAACTGCGAGCTACTCTCAGCACCTCGGTGGAAACAATGACATTGTGCTCTCTGGTTCAATGTTCCGCACGATCACGAATGGAACTTCTACCGTGCAGCCGCTGATCGGTGTTTCATTACAGCACCGTTTCTCCACCGTCCCCAGCTTCCTATTACCGGGCCGTCACGGCACGATTCAAGGGCACGTTTTCCGCGACGACGAATCCGCCGGCCAATACAGCGGCAAGCAAGTTGCCGTACCGGGAATCGAAATACGATTGGACGACAACAGAATCACCCATAGCGACGCCAAGGGTTACTACTCATTCCACCATGTTCCTTTTGGCGCTCATCGAGTGGAAGCGAAGTATCAAAGCCAGGAACAGTTCTTCTTTACGACGGATTCTCCGGCGACCGTGGACATGAATGCGACCGCGGATTTTGGCATTAACTTCGCCAAAGGCCAGGTCTATGGCTTCCTGCTGAATGATGCCGGAACGGGAGTTCCAGGGGTGACGGTGGAATTGCAAGGGACCACACTGCCTCGCACTACGCAAACCGGCTCGAATGGCAAGTTCAGTTTTCTCGGCCTGGGACCAGGAACGTATTTCGTGAGCACGGCGCCGGCTTCGTACCCGATCGGTTACAGCTTGCAGAACCTGCAAACATTGGAAGCCACGGTAGAATCCGGCAAGCCCGCAAGAGTGGAGATGAGAGTAAAAGCGATCCGCGCGATCTCAGGCAAGGTGACTGTATATGACACAAAGCTGCTTGCGGAGGTTCCACTACCCAACATCACAGTCAGGTTGAAAGAGCTTTCGTTGACAACCAAGACAGGCAGCAACGGCGCCTATCTCTTCCGCAACCTTCCTGCGGGAACATACACTTTGTCCATTACCTATGAAGGCAAAGAAACGTCGCGCACGGTGGTTGTTCCCCCGGAGCCAGCGAACATTCGCGACGCCGACATCAAAGCTCTGCCAAAAGAGGAACCCAAGACTGCTCCGAATCAGTAACCCGTGTTAGTGCCCTGACGCTGTAGATTTATTCTTATTTTGTTTGGAGAACTGGCTGGCGATTTGGTTCACCGGCTGGGAAGTGAGCGGCGTATACGGGATCTTTTCAGGCGCCGCCTGCAAGAAAGAGACACTATCGGATGGCGCTGCGCCATTGGCGAAAATTACTTTTGGCTGCCCATCAGGTCCGGTTACCACTCCAACAGAAGCCACCACAGTAGCTGTAACCGTCAATTGTCCGTGGGCCGAGCCGCTCTGTAGCGATGGATTGCTCTGAGCAACTGCTATGGCAGAACTGGCGAGCAAAGCCAGCAACCCAACAATTGTTCTCGCAACTAGCGCCCGGTTCAACACGCGTGCCTTCCTAAGTGAGAGTTTGTTTAAGCGGGAAAGTTCGCTTTCGCCGAATTGGTAATCGGCACCTAACGCAGTTTACTGCATGGTGGCTAGATTACGAAAGTAATCTTTTGAGATCGAAAGACCTGTAAAAGACATGAGCTGAGTTTGCTCTTGCCTAGCGTAGGAATGGTACGCGAGTACTCAAATTAGGTATATATATTCTCTGGATTCGGATTTAAAGGCCGACCGTTTCCACCAACTCCAGCATGGTCTTGCGCAAAGGCTTCATCAGCGGCAGTCCAGAGAGCCGCAGCAGATTGATCAGCAGACCGAGACTCTTGTCTATCAACACCGTCGTACGCTGCTGGCGCGGCGAGCGGTCGTAGAGCCAGAACAGAATCACGCCCAACTGGTAGAGCCAGAGCAGAAACGGAAGGCGGGGTTTAAGGTCGGAAGAAACCTTTACGTCTCCGCCTTCGAGAGCAATACGAAAGTACTCAACAGCGCCCTCGCGGATCGGCCGCGTCGCTTCGCTGAAAGGCGAAAGGGGATCTTGCGGGTTGGGAGCATGGCGGAACAGCGCATCGCAGAACTTGCGGTTGGGAACGAGCAATGCGATGCGGTGTTCCAGAATGCAGCGCAGGCGGTCGTTGAGTTTCTTGTGACCCTTCATGGCTTGCAGCAGGGAATCGTGATTGCTCTCTTGCATGTCCTGGTAGAACGCGAGCACAAACGCTTCTTTGGACGCGAAGTAGTAGTAGGCCGCGCCCAGCGCAACGCCGGCTTTCTGGGCGATATCGCGCATAGTGGTCTGCTCAAACCCTTTTTCGCGAAAAAGTTCGAGCGCGGATTGGTATATGCGGCGGCGCGTGTCTTCCGCGCGCGGTGTAGGGCGGATTTTCATGGCGGTATTCATCGCAAATATTCTGACACCGTTCCTTCCGGCAGGACACATGGTTCCAGCCTCACATTGCGAAGCTCGCCAGCAAGCATTTCCGGGCTGCCCATCGCGAGCCAGCGCGAAATCGTGTGGCGGTTGGTGGAGATCATCGCCCAGGCCTGCCGCACCATAGGCATGAGCAACGGATGCGTAAGGCGGCGCGCCCACTCACGATAGTCTTCCAGCGCGTACAGGACCATGATCCAGGCACGATTGTTCAGGTAGACATGACCTTCATCGCTGATGACGACCAGGTCCTCTGAAGTAGCGATCTTCTCCAGGTCCGGGAACAGATGCCGGGCTTTTTCTGACCCTGACGCTATTACGCTCAGTCCGATCCAGGAGCGCTGCACCAGCAGCCAGTCCCTTAACTGTTCACACATCCCGCACTTCGGATCGTACAACACATAGAGTTTTTGCATTGTCTCCTCCTGGGGTCGCTAGCGCTGGACCTGGACTTTCAACACCGCGTCGGGTGCAACAGGTGGTTGGTAAGCTGGCGGCGCTGAGGGTATCCCCGCAGGTGGCTGGTAATACCGCGGCGGCGGGGGTACTCTGCGGTGGCGGATGCGCGAGAAAATGAACAGGTTGAAGAAGTGCATGGCGCCCAGGACCAGCAGCACAAAGCCCATCTTGTCACTCAGTAACTCCACGCCGCTGCGCCAGTCCTGGATGATGGCCTGACTCTTCAGTGCCAGCGCCACAAAGCCAATATTGATGAGATAAAAGCCCACCACCAGCAAGTGATTCACAGAAGCGGCCAGTTCGGCGTTGCCCTGGAAAGCGTCTACCAGGAAGATGGCGCCGCGTTTGTGCAGGGTGCGGGCCACCCAAATGGTGAGGATAATGCTGACCACGAGATATGCTGCATAGCTAATGAGAATGATGTTGTTCTGCATAAAATTCTCCTTATTGAACGTGTTCAAAATAAAGATAGAGCGATTGGGCGACCGTGTCAAGCGAAATTTGAACGTGTTCACAAAAAAATTAGGTGAGTTAGAAAAGCAGGTTTTCGAGGGACTTAGAAGCGGATGTACTTACCGAGCAGGGAAACCACTACGCCTGCGCCGCAAAGGAAAGCAGGGCCGTGGTTCTGCTCCAGGGCTGCCAAAGCGGCGCCGTTGGCTGCGAACACATATGCGCCCCAAAACAGGCTGCCGACAATCATCATCCCGCCGATGGACCGTAGCAGACCGCTGCCCCGTGGCTTAGGAGCCTTTCGGAGTTGGACTTGTGGACGGTCTTCATATCCCTCGCGCGTGCCGGTGCCCCACTCGTCTTTAAAAGTTTTCTTAGGCGGGAGCTTCTCTTCCATAAAGCAACATTAACCCGATCGCTACGTGTGCGACCCAATTTTTTTTACAGCCTCGTCCGGGCTCCAGCGACCGCCGGGCAGGTACTAGCCGCGGTAGCTTTGCGCGAGCGCACCTGCGGCTGTAGATTCATCCGGCTTGCTGATCGCCTGCTTCGCTACGGGAGAAGAAAGAACGATCGAGGTCGAAGTTGTGCCAAACGGCGTGAGCCGGTCAATGAGAGATTCCAGGTGCTCTACCGAGCGCACATGGACCTTCATGATGAAAGAATCCGCGCCGGTCCCCCGGTGGCATTCCACGACCTCAGGCGACGCCTTCACCACCCCTGTAATGCGCGTGAACACGTCGCCGACGACCGACATGCGAATGAACGCAGTGATGGGCATTCCCACTTCCAGCCAATCTGGTCCAGAAGCTTTTCATTTTTTAAGATAGGATCCATCGATTGTCCTGATTCTCTGCGGTTCTGTGACTCTACTCTTTACATTTTCAGAAGTTATACCGATTTCTCCATACATTAGCATCTTGCCGGAGCCCTGACTAGAAAAATCTCTCTATCCCGAACCTTGTGGGCGGCGGATACCGCGAAAAAACCGGCTATCGCCACTGAAAAGAGCGGAGTTTTCCCCAAAAATCCGTGATTCAAGGCCATCCCCAGCGGTTTTGCTTGATTTGCAGCAGAAGCCGTTATACAAAGGACGATTCCAAGCAGACTGGACACCTAACTGCCCTATTTCCCCCAATAAAGGCGCGAAAGCTCTTAAATGGATCGCATCGTAATCACTACCCAGGAAGTCGACAAGACTGTAATACCGGCGCCCACTCCTCAAGGTCCGCAACAGCTACGTTCGCGTCTGCCACGGGCCGTGCCCATATGGGCAATCTTGCTGATGTCACCGTTGGTTTTGATACTGCCTCTTTTGTGCCTGGCGGCTATGATCATTCGCCTCTCGATAGGCCGCAAGACGCCTCGCGCCCAGCAAGCCTGGATTTCATACCTGCTGACCATGCTGATCGTCAGCGGCCTGCTCTCCACGGTGCTGGGCGTGTTGAGCATCTCGTTTTCCTGGGCGCCCGCGCCTGACGCCCTTGGCGCCGCGCTTTCGAACCTGGACGAGCGCAGCGCGTTTCCGGAGCTGCCCGCGGGCAAAGTAATGTCTGGTGTGGAACTGAGTTCTACTTTGAAGCCGCTGGTCCTGCTGGCGTCGCCAACAGAGAAGCGCTGGTTCCAGCATTCAGCGGGACCATCCGGACTGCTGGGCGCGGCCATGATCCTGGAAACGAACTCTCACGGATATCTGCTGGCCACGGCGCGTCACGTGGCGGATGGCGAAGGCTGGCAGACCAGGACTGGATCGCAAAAAGTCATGGTATCTGACGGCATGAATGGATGGGCGACCGCGCGCGTAGTGGGCCGGCACAAACACTATGACATGGCGCTGCTTTGGCTCGAGCGCGCATCGGGAGAGGCTGATTTTCGCCAATCCATTGCGACCTATAGCAGCGTTCAGGCCGGCGAAAAAGTCTATGTGATCGGCCATCCGGAGGGACTGAACTTCACCGTCAGCAACGGGATTGTTTCACGAACCCCGGGGCAAGACGTGCTTCAGCTCTCTGCGCCGATCAGTCCTGGCAACAGCGGAGGGCCTGTGTACGACGAGTTCGGCAACCTGCTGGCGGTTGTCACTTCCAAAGTGGCAAGATCGCGTGAGCCGGAAGCGGAAAACCTGAATTTCGCCATCAGCACAGATGCCCTGTTGCGCAAAGCCGACTGGAACCTGGTGAAGGAAGACAAAGTGCCTGCGGACTTTCTGGATGAGTTTGTCCGCAACGCCAAAGTGCGCGGAGCGGCAAACGAAAAAGCAACGCAACATCAATAGCCAAGAGAAAACGATAGGACAGAAATGGCAAATATCACAGTCACTGTGTACGATTCCACCGAGAACAAGCGAGTGCCGGTCGAACTTCCTGACGACGCTCCCGCCAACAAGATCATTGCCGTGCTGGTCGAGAAGCTGCGTCTTCCCAAGAACGGTCCTGACGGCGCTCCTCTTAGCTACAAGTTTCACCACAAGAATTCCGGGCGTCAGATACAGGACGCGCAGACGCTGTTGGACGCCGCCGTCAAAGACGGTGACATTCTTCGCATACAGCCTGAGATCACCGCAGGAGCCAAATGAGCGACTCAGCCGCGGCCGCGATGGCTGAAGACCGCTTTAGCCGTTTCCGTCTCATTGGATGGTGGGACCAGGAAAAAATTCGCGCGGCACGCGTGTTGGTGATTGGCGCAGGAGCGCTGGGCAATGAGATCCTGAAAAACCTGGCGCTGCTCGGCTTTTCCAACATCGTGGTCGTGGACCTGGACTCGATTGAGTCTTCCAATCTCTCCCGCAGCATTCTCTATCGCGCAAAAGATATTGGCCGCCGCAAAGCGGACGTTGCCGCCGAAGCGGTACGAGAAATTCTTCCTGAAGCTTCCATCCATCCGATTACCGCGAACGTGGTCACTGGCCTGGGACTTGGCTTGTTTGGCTGGGCCGATCTGGTGCTCGCCGGACTGGACAATCGCGAAGCCCGTCTCTGGATTAACCGTTCCGCGTGGAAAATGAACAAGCCCTGGATTGACGGCGCGATTGAAGGTATCAACGGCGTGGCTCGCGTCTTCATGCCGGGAATGCCGCCCTGCTACGAATGCACGCTGGGCGAAACCGATTGGGCCATCCTGAACAAACGCATGTCCTGTAATCTGCTGGCGCTCGAAAACGATACGGAAGGAAAAGTCCCAACTACACCGACCATTTCGTCCATTATTGCGGGTCTGCAGGTGCAGGAAGCGGTGAAGTTGCTGCATGGCCTGCCGGTGCTGGCGGGAAAAGCTTTTATTTTTGAGGGGCTGAACCACACCTCGTACGCTGTCGAGTACACAGAGAACCCGGACTGCATGAGCCATTACACGTTCTCTGAGGTCGTGCGCCTGCCGGATGCTTCGCATGAAGTCACGCTGGAACAGCTACACGCAAAAGCCAAACGGCAGCTTGATTCTGACGACGTTGTCATCGAGTTCAGCCGCGACATTGTTCATAAACTTGTTTGCCCGTCATGCAAAGCGGAAGAGGAAGTTTTCGCAGCAGTAGGCTCCTTGCCATACTCGCGTGGCGCGTGCCCTGCGGATGGGACCATGCGCGCGGTCATCACCGCGCACAGCTTTGAAGGAAGCGGAGCGCTTGCCGGCAGGACACTCGATCAACTCGGGCTTCCCCGGTTTGACGTTTTTGTGGCGCGCTCGTCGCAGCGCGAAATCGCATACGTAATGGCCGGGGACGAAGCCGCAGTGCTGGGCCAGTTGGCCAAGGGAGCATCTCGCTGATGTCAAGAGCCGCCAGGAGCAAAAGCAAAGCGCAGCCGTCGGTAGTGATGGAGGCCGAGGTAGCGCGCCAGATCCGCCAGCATTGCCGCACGTCCATGAAAGCCGAGGTCTGCGGCGTTCTCATCGGCAGCATCAGCGATGAGCGCACGTTGATTGAAGCCTGCATCGCCGGAGTGAACGCCGCGCAAGGCGGCGCCCACGTAACCTTCACGCAGGACGCCTGGGAGCACATCTACAAGATCAAAGACAAGGAATATCCCGACGAAAAGATCGTGGGATGGTATCACTCGCATCCGGGATTTGGCGTTTTCCTCTCCGAGCACGATTTGTTTATCCAGGAGAATTTCTTTTCCAGTCCGCAGCAGGTCGCCTGGGTGTTCGATCCGCATACCGATGAAGAAGGCTGCTTTGGCTGGATCGGCGGCGCGATTGAAAAGCTGTCCGGGCTCCGTTTTGGATATTCGCAAAATATCAAGGTCACCGCCGCCGAGACTTCTGAATATGACGAAGACGCAGACGAGAACTCCGAGACAGTCCCGAAACCCCGCTCCAAGTCACAAGACCCGGCGTGGATTATCTGGACGAGCAGAATCCTGGGCTATCTCTCGGCGATGATCCTGGGCGGCGTGCTGGCTTTCTTTTTCCTGCGCCACCAGATGGAGCGCCAGTTTGAAGAGCAAATGCAGCAAGGGCTGAATGAACTTCGGCGTCTTGAATTCCAGCTCAGGTACGAAAACGATCCAAGATTCAGGGAAGAATTGCAAAGACAGGGACTGCTACCACCCGGACCAGGCGCGCAAACTCCCGGGGCAAAACCGTCAACACCAGCAACGGGACAGCCCAATGGACCGCAAGCAACAACACCTGAAACCAAGAAAACACTGACGACAAACCCACGCTGAAGATAACGCTCGAGGACCTGGAGAACGTGGTGCTTCCACAGCAGCCGGTCATGGCTGGCCCGGGCGGCGCCGCGGCGAGCGCAAAACAATATGGAAACATCACCGGTGAATCGGGCGATGTGGCTGCTCCATTGCAAGAAAAGGGAAGCATTTTTCTCCAAGGCTGGTTTTATCTCGGGATCGCCGGCCTGCTCGGGGCCCTGCTTGGCTGGGGCGTGACTGAACCATTCATGGTAGATGGGGAAGCGCCCACAAATGGGTTCATCGTATTCATCATGGTGGCGCTGGTTATCATGTTTTTGTGTTTCGGTTTTTCCGTCGCGGAAAGTATTGCTGAGCGTTCTCTGCAGAAAGCCATGATAAGAGGGTTACTCAGCTTAGCTCTGGGACTTGTGTTCTCGGTGGTATTCCTGTTCGCGGGAGGATTGGTCTACCGGGTCGGGATGGAGATCTGCGGGGCCATGGGAGTCCAGTCATATAGGAATCCGGCGGTATGGGTGGCGCGCAGCGTCGCATGGATGGTGTTCGCAGCTGCCAGCGGGCTGGTGTACGGGCTGGTGGATCGCTCGGTTAAGAAGGGCCGCTTCGGGGTACTTGGGGCCGTTATTGGAGGTGGAATCGGCGGCATTCTTTTCGATCCGATTAGTTTCTTGACGAAATCAGGAGGGCCCAGCCGCGGCGTGGGCTTTGGGCTCATCGGATTGGCTGCGGGCGTAGCGATCGGAATCGTGGAGAGTGCGCTGAAAGACCGTTGGATTTACGTCGCCGGCGGACCGCTGGCGGGGAAGCAATTCATTCTCTATAAGCCCGTCACCACCATCGGCAGCAACCAGCAGAACGACATTTATCTTTTCAAAGATACGTCGATTCTTCCCCAACACGGCAGCATTGAGGTCCGCGGCGCGCAGACCATTCTTCGTGCCATTGGGCCAATCTTTGTTTCCGGACAGCCCATCAAGAGTCGCGTCCTGGCGAGCGGCGATCTGATTCAGATTGGCCGTTACGCCTTTCACTTCCGGGAGAAGCAGAGATGAGCGCAGCGGTTTGTCCGTATTGCCGCACGGGCCTGGAAGATGGCCCAGACCCCAACAAGGTCTACTGCAACGGATGCGGCACTCCACATCATCAGGACTGCTACAACGAGAATGGCGGCTGCACGGTGTTTGGATGCCGGTGCGCTCCCGCGGACGATCCCAAGCTACAGGTTTCTTACAGCGAACTCCAGACGATGCCGACGGCCCAGGCAGTCCAGCCGCAACCCGTAGCTGCGACCCCAGTGCAGCTGGCGCGATATCAGCCGTCGCTGTATAGCGGGCCGCTGGGACTCTCTCAGCCTGGACCGACTCTGCAAGCTGGAACGGCGACCTCGGCTGTCGCAAGCAGTGCTCCGGCTGCCGGATACGCTGCCAGCGCGCAGGTCCCTTACGTTTATGCGCGCGCGCCTAAAGCGCGGATTGGCTTTGTTCTATTGGGGATATTTCTTGGTGCGTTGGGAATTCACAATTTCTATGCAGGATACGTCGGGAAAGGAGTTGGCCAATTGTGTCTTTCCGTTCTGACCGTGGGATATGGCGCGGTGATTTCATGGATTTGGGCCATCGTTGAAGTTTGTGTGATCGATAAGGACAGCAGCGGTGTGCCTTTTAGCTGACAGGAGGTGGATTGAAATACTTCATCCGGCGGCAGCTTAACGACTATGGACCATACACCTTGGCCGAGCTGCAACGTTGCGTCGCCCAAGGCAGCGTGGTCTTGACAGACCTGGCGCGCAGCGAAGGCATGACCGAGTGGGTGCCGGTGTCTCAAGTCATCCCAAGCATTCCCGTCCCTCCACCCGCTCCTAGCGCTGCTGCTCCGCCAATGCAGATTTATTCTGGAGTACCGGCTCCTGCTCCAGCTGCGGGTGTTGTCTACAGCCCGCCTCCGGTTTACCAAGTAGCTGTGCCGCGAGTCACAATGTCCGGCCCCATGCCACCGGACCTTCATTGGGTGGTGGTGCTGGTCATCTCTCTGTTCTGCGGGATCTTTCATCTCGTTTGGCTTTTCATTCAAGTCGCTTTTATAAAGAAGATCAGGCCGGAGAACAACAGCCTGCTTTTCATTCTCTCGGGCATGGGAGCCCAGGTAGCTGCGTTTGTTTTTGTCTTTGTCTTCGCAGTAGCCATCAACGGCGGCGCGGACAGTACCGGATTGGCGCTTTTTTTCTGGCTCCTGGTGTTGGGTGGCAGCGCATTGCAGATTCTGGGTCATTTCCAGATGCGCGATGCCCTTGTGGACTATTACAACACCGTGGAACCAATCAATTTGCGCTTGAGCGGTGTAATGACTTTTTTCTTTGCGGTTTTTTATTTCCAGTATCACTTCTGCCGAATCGGTAT
>WNFI01105187.1_pt1 | contig 14850 bp, 8 predicted proteins | sample 5400471 | NCBI WGS metagenome assembly WNFI01 (sample SAMN13153348, study PRJNA577476) | soil metagenome | isolation source: 100 cm saprolite on Douglas fir-dominated hillslope | place: USA:California | collected 2013-09-17
GTATTCACGGCAGTTTACAAGCCGGAGCGAAAGTTAAACATCGAGCCCGCGGGCAAACCTTATTTCCCGGAGAGCATTAGTTACCGGTCCGTCCGTACTACCTCTTTTGAGAAGACACTTTATCGTCCAACGGTGGATTTTGTGGTTGCCGCGGCCCGGCAGTTACGACGATTACACACAGGCAACATTCAGACTTATCTGCTCTACATCTTTTTGATGATTCTTGCCCTGCTTCTGGTGCTGAGGTTTACATGATGAACTTGGTCATCAATACGGCGCAGGTACTCATCCTGGTTCTCGCAGCGCCTCTGTTGCGCGGCGTGATCAGCAAGCTAAAAGCTCGGATTCAGAAGCGCCAGGGCGCAACTGTTTGGCGCCCATATGCCGATCTTTGGAAGCTTTTCCACAAGGAAGAACTGGTGCCAAATACTGCTACGGTAGTTTTTCGATTGGCGCCTGTGATCGGGTTTGCGGTTACCGTAGCGGCAGCTGCCTTCCTACCGCTACTGCATCCCGCCGCTTTACTCTCGCTCGACGGGGATATCTTTTTGTTTGTCTACCTGCTCGCGATAAGCAGGTTTGCTATGTGCCTGGGGGCGCTCGACGGAGGGAGCGCGTTTGGTGGCATGGGATCGAGCCGGGAAGCGTTAGTAGCGGCATTGGCTGAGTCGCCGTTGTTTCTCGTCTTGACTGCGCTGGCAATCTTGGCGAAGACAGGGAGCCTGAGTGAAATTGCCGGATGGACCATTCACCAGAACTTCTTTGACGTCTCTACAGTGCATATTCTGGCATTTGTCGCTCTCGCGATCGTTGCGGTTGCGGAAACCGGCCGTATTCCGGTAGACAATCCCACGACTCATCTGGAACTGACAATGATTCACGAGGCGATGACACTTGAGTATTCAGGACCAAGTTTGGCGTTGATCGAGTGGTCTCAGGCCATCAAACTCCATTTACTGGCAGCTGTGATGATCAGTCTTTTTGCTCCGTGGGGAATGTCGTTGGCCGCTACTCCGGTTGGCCTTGCCGCAGCCCTCGGCGTTTACGCCGCCAAGCTCGCATGCCTTGTGATTGCGCTTTCGATTGTCGAAAGCAGCGTCGCGAAGCTGCGCATGTATGTTGTGCCCGATTTCCTTCGTGTTGCGTGGGCATTGGCGATTTTGGCCGTCATTTTTACGGCCATCACAAAAAGGTGAATGAATGGGAATCCTTGAACTGGCGGCGGTGAAGGTCTTGAGTTCCGCCGCAGTGTTGTTATTCTCCACCGTTCTTCTCATGGCAACTGCCAAGAGAATCTCCACCTGCGTTTACCTGTTCGCCTGCCAGTCCGCCATCCTAACGGCGGAAGTGGTTGCCGCCGGGTACGTTCAGCGCCTCCCAGAGGCATACGCTATCGCCGCAGTAGTGTTGCTGGCCAAGGTTTTTGGCATCCCGTACGCTCTTCTTTGGCTGATGAAGAAGCTTCACACGTCACACGATGTTGGCGCTTCCCTGAGCCCAGGATATTCCGTATTTGTGATGTCCGGGCTGATTGTCCTTTCTTTCGCCGCTGTGCGCCTGTACCTGCGGGAGCTTCATGCAACCGAGATTGTCCTGGCAGCCGCGGTTGCGCTCATTCTTAGCGGCGCCTTTCTGATGGTGACTCGATCCAAAGCGTTGATGCTGATGATCGGGTTATTGGTCCTTGAGAACGGGATTTTTCTGGCTGCTCTGGTAACGACTTTTGGTATGCCTTTGATCATCGAAATCGGCATAGTTTTTGATTTGCTGATCGGACTGTTTCTAATGGGGATCTTTGTGTTTCGGATCCGCGATACGTTTGACCACCTGGACGTATCGAGATTGCGGAGGCTCAAAGGTTAATTCATGTTACTTGTCTTGATCCTGTTCATACCCGTCGTCGCAGCGGGGCTCGTTCTGATGTTCAAGTCGCGGCGAGCAGCTACCGCATTTGCCCTGGTGGCCGGCATTTTGGAAATCGTTGCTTTGGCGCTTGCCGTGTGGCGTGTTTCGAGAACAGGCAGCCTTGAACTGGGGAAGTATCTCAGGGCAGACACCCTGACCACATTTTTCCTCATCAATCTTGGCACCGTCTTTTTCCTGGTATTGCTCTTTTCAACGAGCTACATTCGCCACATTCCGGCAGGCCGGTTTTCCTCACCACGTTGGTTTTATTCGTTGTTGTTCTTGTTTTTGTTCAGCATCATTGCCGTTTACCTGGCAAACAATCTTGGCTTCCTTTGGATCATGATGGAAGCAACCACATTGGCCTCGGCTCTCTTGGTCGGTTTCTACAACACGGAGGGAGCTGTTGAAGCCGGATGGAAATACCTGATTGCCTGCACTGTTGGCTTGGCATTCGCCCTCTTTGGAACCATTGTTTTCTACGTCGCCGCTGTGCACGCCGGTTTGAAACCCGAAATGGCGCTGCAATGGCCGGTGTTGGCACAAGCTGGCGCCATGCTTGCGAACTCACATGCTCTTCTCAAACTGGGGTTTGTCTTTCTGATCGTGGGATATGGAACCAAGATCGGACTTGTTCCTATGCACAGCTGGCTGCCGGATGCGCATGCTGAGGCCCCCTCGCCGGTTAGCGCCATGCTCTCCGCCGCGCTCCTGAACTGTGCAGTCTATGCTTTAGTTCGCTATGACACGATCATCTCGCATGCCATTGGCGCGACTTTCAGTCATCGCCTTTTCATATTCTTTGGCCTCGCGTCCGTACTTGTAGCCGGTCTTCTGATGATCCTGCAGCAGGATTTGAAGCGTCTTCTTGCATACAGCAGTGTGGAGCATATGGGGATCATCGCCACAGGCTTGGGGCTCGGCGGCTTTTTTGGTCTTTACGGCGCCCTTCTTCACACATTTACTCACTCCATGGCCAAATCACTTCTGTTCTTTGGCGCCGGCCACGTGAGAGAAACCATGGGCACATCGGAAATCCCGATGCTTAAAGGACTTGCCCGCAGGCTCCCTTGGGCCAGCGCTGCTTTGGTGGCGGGACTGGTCGCCATCGTAGGCCTGCCTCCCTTTGGATTGTTTATCAGTGAGTTCGCAATTCTGCGAGAGGCGTTTAGCCAACGGCATTGGCTTGCCGCTCTCGTTCTCCTGGGGATGTTGTCCGTTGTATTCGCGGCAATGATATTTCACTTCCTGAAGGTGCTGCCCGGCTCTTCAGAGAGTGCTGCAAGTGAGGTTGCGACCAGAGACCGAACAGGCGCAGAGTTCTTCGTCATGGGCATTTGTGTCGCCGTGCTCGTCATCTTTGGCGTCGCCATTCCCTCACCCTTCAACCACTTGCTAAAAGCAGCCATGGCGGTGCTCCAATGAACCTCAATCCAGGGAGAGAACGATTGGATTCGGAGATTACCCTGAATGAAACTCGGCAGCTGATCAGTACTGGCAAACCGTTTGCCGGCCGGTTGGTGTCGATCTTTGGCGACAGAACTGACAGGGTGACTTTGCACTACCTCGTGGATTTGCCAGATGTCGGCTATCGGGATTTTCAATACGTTGTCGCAGGCCCGGTTCGGTCGATGACTCCGTTAACTCCAGCGGCCTCATGGCACGAGCGGGAAGTGCATGACCAGTACAGCGTTGAATTTACGGGCCATCCCGCTCTACTACCACTACTGCGCCATAGCCGCGCCGAGGGCGACGGGACATCTCCAAGAGATGACTCTCAATTTCTTAAGGTGCAAGGAGAGGGAGTGTGTGAGGTACCCGTAGGTCCAGTGCACGCTGGAATAATTGAACCGGGTCATTTTCGTTTTAGCGTCGTCGGGGACACGGTTTTGCACCTTCAGCTGCAGCTGTTCTATACGTACAAGGGAACGGAAAGACTCTTTGAAGACGCAGCGGCGACGGATGCTGTTCCGATCGCTGAATCGGTCTCTGGAGATAACTGCTTTGCCCACGCGGTCGCTTATTGTCAGGCTATCGAGGAAGTGTATCAAATGTCGATTCCGGCTAAAGCCAACGCTATTCGACTTATAGGGCTTGAGGTCGAAAGACTGCTGGCTCACATCGGCGATTTCGGGGCGCTCTGCGGTGACGCAGGCTTCTCCGTGCCAGCGGCGTATTGTGCACGGATCAAAGAAGATCTGCTCCAGGCTTCGGCAAGGAGCATCGGTACGAGATATTGGCGGGGTGTGGCAGTACCCGGCGGCATGCGCCAGGAAATGACCAGTGCCAGCGCCAAGGAACTCCAGGAATCGATTCGCACTGCTGTTGAAGATTTCTTAAGCATTGCAGAACAAGCGTTGAACACGCCATCTCTTGAAGACCGTTTCGAGGGGGCTGGTATCCTCGCAAACACTGCAGCAACAGACCTGGCGGTGGTTGGCCCGGTAGCCAGAGCGTGCGGAATACCACTCGACGTCAGGCGAGATCATCCCTATGGTGTCTACAAGAACTTAAATTTTAGTGTTCCAACTTGGCATTCTGGCGATGTCATGGCGCGAGCTCGCATTCGCGTTGAGGAAGTTCGCATCTCCGCGCGCATGATTTTCGATTGTCTTGAAGCTCTGCCAGAAGGACCTATCCGGCTTCCCCTGTCTGGCAAGGCAAGCGGCAAGGCTTTTGCCGCGGTTGAGTCACCTCGCGGAGAGTTAGTCTATTGGCTGAGATTGCAAGAAGGAAAGATCAAACGCTGTCATGTCCGATCGCCGTCGTTTCAGAACTGGCCCGCTGTGCCGTTTGCGGTGGCTGAAAACATCATCGCCGATTTCCCTTTGATCAATAAGAGCTTCAATCTTTCTTATTCTGGATGTGACCGATGATTACCGATGTAGTCTTTCGGAGTTTGAGAAGCCGTTCGCAACTGATCCCAGTTGAGGAGTTGCTCAACGGCTGTGCCGGGAGCCGGATGCCAGAGGTTATCCCGGATCTCCTGACCACCCAAATCGTAACCAGGGCTGCGGAAATCTGTCCTACGGGGGCCATAACAGCCGAGGCGCGTGATCGCGGAGGCCTTGCTTTGCGGTTAGATTACGGAGAGTGTATTGGCTGTGGAAGATGTGCTGACGTCGGTGAAAGTGCGATTCGTTCGGCCAAGCTGTTTTCGCAATGTGGCGTGTCCCGCGAAGAACTGGTCCGCACCTGGCAAGTAGGCCCCGGCGTTCAGGAAGATCGCCCCATAACTCCAAGCTCTGCTCGAGACCAAGTCTACGCTTTGCTCGGAAAAGCTCTGAACATCCGACAGCTCGATCCGGGGTCCTGCAATGGATGCGAAGCAGAGATAACTGCGCTCACAAATCCGTATTACGATCTGGAACGTTTCGGCATTCATTTTGTGGCTTCGCCGAAACACGCCGACATGTTACTCGTCACTGGACCAATAACGCGCAACATGGCTACCGCAGTGATGAAGACTTACGAGGCGGTGCCATCGCCTAAGCTGGTTGTGGCTGTGGGAGCCTGCGGCTGTAGTGGCGGCATCTTTTCTCCGAGGAAAGGTGATCGAGGCGACTGCGCGGCTGCAACATTTCGTCCAGTAATGAGCCTGCCCGTTGCGGGAGGTAGTCTCAGTTTGAACAAAGAGATCCTTGGCCCTGTGGACACGTTACTTCCAGTCGACGGATACATCCCTGGTTGCCCGCCCACGCCGGCAATGTTGGTGTCTGGAATCCTTGAGGTTTTGCGCCGTTCTAGGCAGTGATTCACGGCAACCACTTCACCGTAGTGTTGGGATAGTAGTGCTGCAGAATTTCCAGAAACGGCGAGCCATTCCTGGCCATGTCGGCGGCGCCGCGCTGGCAAAGCCCAATCCCGTGCCCCGCGCCCACTCCCTCCAACAGCACAGAGCTGCCATCGCGGTGGGACGAATAAGAATTGCTGGGGAATATTTTCCATCCCAGCCTGCGGGCCAGCTTCAGCCGCGCACTTTCGGTGGGGGCGAGACCGGCAGCATCGTTCTCACTAATCCGGCTGACCCACTTTTCCGGATGGCGGCGGCAATACGCGCACGAAACGGAGAAATAAGGATAGTCGCGCACCGCAATGCCCAGCTCTTCCAGCGAATGCGTCTGTCCGCCGCAACTTGAGCTATACATGGCGGCAAAGACCTCCTCTTTATATGCCAGCACCATACCCCGCGTGGCCAGAGCGGCTTGGGCTGCAGGCGACTGGGTCCGCGGCGGTTCGCGCAGGAACTGGCAGTGCGTGGTGTCACAGGAGTCAAACTTGCTGTGCCGGCCTTTCCCCGCCGCCAGAAACGATCGCGCGGCCACAGCTTGCGCCTTCAGCGCTTCGAGCGGAGCGCCGGGTGGCGCCTCCGCCGCGACCACGGAAGCTACGGCTGTCTCCAGTTCCATGCTCACGATGATGAGCAGTTCACCGGGCGCTGGCTGGATCTCCAGCTTGCCAGAGTAATGACGGGAGATTCTACCCGGCACCGACACCACAAACTCCGCGTAGCTGCCTTGGCCATCGTCGCAATGGACTGCGCTGGCGAGCGCAGCTTGGCTGGCAATCTTGATGCCCGGCGCTGCAAGCTGAAGCGGCAGCAAAGTACGCACCGGCAATCTCTCCGCTTCTGACATGCACTCGAGTGTCCTGCCGGCCATGGGCGAGATGACAATCTGCTTGGGATGAAACAATCCCAGGACTCCGATACGGACATCATGGCCCGGGCCTGTGGTTGGGGCCGGCGTCGGGCTCTTAGCCAGCGCAGGGCTAGCGGCCAGCACCAGGCAAGTTGCGAGGATCCAGTATTTCATCATCGTGCCGGACCTGCGCTTTCGATCACAGCGATCATGCGTCCGGCCACGCCGGCGGCGAATGATCCCGGCTTGCCGTGGACACGCACCAGCAGCACCACGCGAGGATGATCGGCCGGCGCCATGACCAGCGCAAAGCCATCACCCGGAGCTTTCTTGCGGTGCGTGCAGGGAGCGGTGCCAGTCTTGGCCAGGGCCGGCAGACGCGGCAGCTCAAGGTGTACTGTCGCGGCTGTGCCCTTCTGGGCGGACAGTTCCATCCCCTTTAATACCGGGACCACTGCTTCTTCGTGCGAATGTTTTGCCAGCTCCAGATAAGCATGAACCAGGGCCAGCGGCGCAGCCTTTCCGCCCGGGCCCTGTTTGTCTTGTGTCCAAGCTCGGGAATTCAGCCCAAAACTCTCGAGTGTTGGCGTGGCAAAGTCCGGCTCGGCACTGGCCACAAGCTGGTGAAAGTAAGAATTACAGGAAAAAGCAATGGCATCGCGAATTCCCAGCGTGCCATGTCCGCGCTGCAGCCAGCAGGTCTTTTTCCCCTCGCACCGGTACTGCGGGAATGAATCATGCGTGCGGCCGTAGGCCACGGCAACAAACGGTTTGGTCAGCGAACCGATGGGTACCTCCCGGGCAGGCTCGTCCCACCGCTGCGCCATCACCTGCCCTTGTTCATCGAGCACGAGAAAGGACAAATCCGGACTGGGAAACTTTTTATCCAGCGCGGCCGCAGTTGCCTGGGCGTGCAAATCGATGGCGGAGACGCGCGAGGATGCGGCGAAGTGCCCGAAGCAGAGCAAGATGATGGCCGTCCGCGTGAGCTTGCCTATGGTTGTTGCGTCCAACGATACGTTACCGTCTGTTGGATTTTATCGCGAGTCTGGCGCGTAACCATCTCTTCGGAATCAATTCTGGCAAAGGTCCGGCTGAAGCTGGCGATGTTTCCGGAGAAAAACTGCGGCTCGCGTTCCGAGTGCTCGCCCGCCTGAGAAGCGGAACCGCGGTCCACCAGGGAAGAAAATTTGTAAAAATTCGGCCGCTCGCGGGAGTGGCTGAAGCCCGCAGCGTAGCTCACCGGCTGCGCGGATAAGGGGCCCTTGGCCTGCAGGACGGCGGAGAGCATGGCCGCGTCGTTGGCGAAGTAGAAAATTTTCCCGCGCCGGGTGAGCTGAAGCGGTGACAGTCCGTCGAACTCGTAGTAGCCGCCCGCGTCTTTCACTTCCCGCCATTGGACACCGAGTCCGGAAGCAGTCATACCCGGAGCAACCACATCCTGCACCGCCTTTTGGACGGAGGCAAGGTCCCATTCCGCAGAGGCGGCAATCACGATCACGGAAGAAGTGCCCAGCAACACGCCGTCAGAATTCTTGCGCGTGGCCTGTGCCACCAGCATAGCCTGGGGATTTGCTGTTTCGAACTGCTTTTGCAGGCCGGCGAGCGCGTTGTCAGTGGTAATACGTGAGGCCGGCTCCACGTCAATCCGCGTTTCCAGGTCGGAGCTGCCCCCGGTCTCTCCGCCGGTAAGCTGTACCTGCGGAGCAAGTTTTTCCACCGAAGCAGCGCCAAAGTGCGGCGCAAGAATTTTCTGTTCCACCGCGGCCAGGCTCGCCTTGGCATCGGTTGCGCCGGCCCGGTAGAAGCCGTAGTCTTTTGGCGCCAGAGCCAGCAGGCTGGAAACTGCTTGCGCCGACTGCGCCAACTCGCTCTCATCTGCGTTCGGTTTCTTGGGCAAGATGACACGTTCTTCGCGATAGACCGTGCCCTCGCGATAGAGGTCGGATACAGCGCTCGCGTAGCTCTGCATCTCGGTGATGTTCTGCTGCACCCAGTAGGTGCGGAAGTGCGGCGTGACCGCGATCTTCTCCAGGTTCAGGGCCATGCGCAGATCGCCGGGAACCGGCGGAGCGGCGCCCAGGGCCTGCGTGTACCAGCCTTCCTGGCGCAAGGCGTGCTGTTTGTTTCCGGAGAGAAGCTCGAGCGCGCCGGCCACCAGGTCTTCGCGCGTGCCGAGGACCAGATAGTCGTCGACTACGGCGAAGGCCACCACCCGTCCGGACTCTTCATCCTTGCGGGTGAAGAATGGCTTGCCTCCCGCGGTCCGGGGCTGAAACTTGCTTCGCGATTGCCACAAAGCGGACTGGAGAAAATCGCCGGAGGTCATACGGCTGACGTAGAGGAATTCCAGGTTGCCGATGTCATAGATGGCAACCGCGCTCTCCTTGCCCGCGGCCTCATTCAGAAATTTCAGGCTGGGAGGCACGCCCGCGGCCTTGGCGAATTCGTCGGAAGCCTTGCTCAAGCGCAGGAAGAGGCGCGAGTTGGAAAACACGCGGTAATCATCACTCTTGAGCCATCGCGCTTTCTCTGGAGAGCCGCTCCAGTCCTTAAGCAACCCGGCAAAGTCTTTGGCCTCGATGTACAACAACGCGCCCTCAGGCACAAGCTGATCGAGCGGGCGCGCGGGAGCGGCTTGGATTTGAAAGAGGCTCCAGCTGATGATCCCGGACGTGCACAGGACCGCGAAAACAATCACGAGTGATCTGCGATGAAATCTCATTGACTGGCTCCTTTCCCGGCGGCGGCGCGCGGCTTCGGCGGGCTTGACGCCGCGGGCTCTGGCACCCGCGGGCGGACAACGTGGTTCTGCTCCAGTTCGGTGTGGATGAGCGGCTGCCGGGCCAGATTGGTGGCACGCCGGCGCTGCACAGCCCGGATCTGCTGGACCTCTTTGTTGATCTGCGTCTTCGTTGCCGGATCGGTTTCCATCCGGTAGGCCCGGCGCAGGTAAGCCAGCGCCTGGTCCAAAGAGTTGGTCTTTTCAAACGCCAATCCCAGGTCGCGGCTGATCTCGGCCCTCTCCTTGGCCGGCAGCTTCATCAACCCAGGCGCCGTGACATCACTTGCCGATTCCTGCTCCAGCAAGTCATCTTCCTCATCGAGATTGCGTCTTCTGTCCAAGGCGGCTTCGATGGCGCCGCTTTGCAGATACGGTTTCATTGCGGCGATGGCCAGATGGTAATCGCCGGTCTCGATGGCTGCTTTCATCAAAGGCACGCGAGCTGCATCACCTTTGGGATTGTTTTCCAGAGCCGCGCGTAGCAGGCCGATGCGCCCGCTTGCCGCAAGGCTCTCCGCAGCCTTCAGCCGCGCGGCGAAGAAGAAGGGCTGGCTGGCGTCAACGGCGCTAACGATCTGCCCGGCGGCGATCAGGTTCAGTTCTTTGCTTCCCAGATCACCGCTTGTTCCCGAACCCGTCAGGGATTTTGCCGCGGTTAGTCTGGTGTCATAGGAAACTTCGCCGCCCGCAGCCACGGACGCGAGTTCCTTTCTCGCGGCATCGGCATTCTGGTTTGCGGCAATGCGTGCCTGCGCCAGGCGAACGCGGTAGTCCGGATTCCAGGGCACGGCCTTCACCAGTTCTTCCAGAAAACTCACCGCTTCCGACGGATGACCGGTGCGAACGAGCAGCGCCGCAGCCGGGTCTTGAGTTTCAAACGGGTTGCCCACTACCAGCGTCATGCGCCGCAGCAAGGATAAGCCGCCTTCCAGGTCTCCAGATTGGATACGGATATCCGCCAGCCCCAGCATGTTGGCCGCGGTCAGACTGCGGTTCTCAATCTCGCGGGCAAAGACAATTTCCAGAATCTTGCGCGCCGACTGCTTGTCCCCCGCCTGCTGCAACTCCGTGGCGGTCTTGCGCAAGACGTCAGAGGAGGGAGCATGCTCTGGATCAGTGCGGTAGCTCTCCAAAATTCCGTCGAGCGCACCGGCCTGCGCCGCCAGCTTGAGCTGGATCGGAATCAGCGCCGCCTGCTGTGTCTCCCACATGGATTTGGGCAGTGCGCCCAGCTCGTCGCGCATCCGGTCATATTGTTTGGCCTTGAGCAGGTATTGCAGCCATTGGATCTGGTAGCCTTCGAGCCTGGATTGTTCGTACTCGCGGCTCACTCCTTCCGACTTCTGCACCTGGTCGCGCGCCAGCTGCAGAATGTTCTGGTACACAGGCTCCGGATCAATACGCAAATCGGAGTTGGCCGATGCTACAAACTGGCTCAAGAACCCAAGTTTTTCCGGCGCGTCGGCGGCAAGCTCCAAGACCAAAGCAGTTGCCGCTGCTGGATTCTCCAGTTTGGGCAGGGTGCTGCGCAAGACCGGGATTACACGATAGGTTCCGTTTTGCTTCACGTACGCATGCAGGATTTCATTGATGTTTGACTGGAACTGTGCGAGCAGATGCCGGCTGGCAAGATTGTTGATGGTGGCGGAGTAATCGCCCCAGAACGTTTCCTGGATTCCGCGAGACCGCGGCTGGGTCTTGAGCAGCTCCAGCGCGCGCTTCCATTCACTGATTGCAGCGTCATTTTGTTTCTGCTTCCAGTAGATTCCCGCCAGCCGGTTGTGGACGTCGATTCGGTTAGGATCAAGTTCCAGCACGTGCTGGTAGTCGCCGATGGCGCGTACTAGGTTGCCGGCGTCTTCATAATAAAGAGCGGCGCTGAAGTAAGCAGGGGCGCTCAGCGGCGTGTGCTCAATTTCCGCAGGCAGGAAATCTTCCGGATCGCCTTTCTTGGTAGCGCCCAGATACTCGCCATATCTGGATCCGTAGTAGTACCACACGTCGCCCGCAAGGGCCTGCTTCCTATCCACGGGCTTACTCAGCCTTTCGCCGATGGTGCCGTCAGCCAGCGCGGTCGAGAACGCATTTTGGACCTGCGGGCTTGAATCGGCAAAGTAAAGGCCGACGAGCGCTGTGTATGCCGGCCGCCAGACGGCGGGCTCGGTGGCGCTGCGCGCATCCACAGCAGCAAACGCCAGTTTGGCGTCCGCATGGGAAACAACAAAATTGGCCTTGATGTCGGCCCACCCTTTTGCATTATTGGTGTATTGCACCAGCCGCTGCGGGTCCCTGGCCAGCAGGAGCTCAAGATAGCGATTCTGCTGTGAGCCGCCCAGGCGCTGCGTGTCCAGTACGCGAAATTCATCGTCGGGGCTGCCGGCAAGGTTGTAGATTCCTGCCGCTCTGCTCAGGTAGTCTCCGCCGTTCCAAACCAGTCCGGGAAGCCTGACCGCGCCCAAGCGCTCCAATTGTTGTCCCAGCTCCTTCAGCTTCAGGCGGCGAACCTGAAGTTCTTCCAGCTTCTGCGAATACGTTGCCAAGTTGGGCCGGGTCAAAGTTGCTTCGTACATCAGCTTGACCTGGAACTCAGGGAGTCCGGCTTTCTCCGCTGCAGTAAGAAGATAGTCATAAGCCTCGTCGCGTGGCATGAGCGTATTTTTTGTATCAAGAGATTTCGCAAACGCCAGCTTCTCCTCGGGCGTGAAATAGCGGTCCACTGCGCCGCCCATTTCCTTCATGCACGCGATCATGCCGTTGCGGGCGTTGCTGGTGCGGGTGAGGAGCATGTTTTTGCGCAGTTCGCTGTTGGTGACGGATTCAACCCCGTTCTTGGCCACCTGCTGCACCAGTGATGGAAGCTGCTTGGCGCCGGCCAAGCCGCTTTGCAGTTTCTGGTAAGCGGCCTCCTGCTGCCGCAGCCGTGTCATGATGCGAGTGTAGGTTTGCACTCCGGCGTGGTTGTCAGAATTAGCCAGCAGATCGTCGCCGGCAACTGCCACGCCCTTCTCCGCGTACGCCCGCGCCGGCGCGAGCATGCCCCATCCGTCCAGACGCTCGGCGACGGTGAAGTACTTGCCTGGCGCCTCCGGGCGTCCATCAATCAAGGCCGTCTTCAGGGCTTGGACCGCCATCTCTGGCTTGTTTTGCCGGGCGCGGATCTCTGCCACCTTCTCCATCCACTTGGCGTCGTGGTAGGCAAGCTCATACAGGTTGGAATAATCCGCCGCCGCTTCGTCAAAACGCAGGAGGCGCTCTTCCAGCGTGGCCCGGGCCATCAACAGATCGGTGCGGTCAGGCCGCACCTTGATGGCCTGCGAATATGTGCGGATGGCGGCATCAAAGTCTTCATAGTTGGTCTGCAGGCGCGCCAGCACCACCGCCCAGCGCGAATCTTTGGGGGAAGTGGTCACAGTCTTGGCATAGAAATTCAGTAACTGGTCTTTGCGCTGGTAGCGCTGGGCGTAGAAAGCCGCTTCCGTGGTCAGGCCCGCATCTTCAGGAAACGCATTGATGATCTCAATGTATTGGTCCGCGGCGCCGGTGTAATCTTTGAGCGCGGTGAGCGCCGGAATCAGCCCGCGGCGCAGAGTGGCAATGCGGTTCTTACGCTCGTCCGATGAGAGCGTGGATTTCTGAAAGAACTTGATCTTGTCCAGGTAGAAGTCACGCAGACCGGCTTGATTTCCGGAGCGGGCGTAGGTGTCCGCGACGGCGGCCATGTATTCGCCGCTGTAGGGGCTCTCATCCAGCAAGGACAGCAGGAGCTTGCGCGCCGCTTCGTACTGGCCGACCTCAGTCATCTTACGCGCTGCTTCGTAGCTGAACTGCGTCTTCAATGCGGGGTAGGCGACTTTTGCGGCCTGGTTCAGCACATCAATGGCGCGCTGCTGCAGCTTGTTGCGCCAGTAGAAATCCACCGTAGAGCGGACTACACCCAGCACCTTGGGATTGTCCTGGTAGAGCGCATCGACATTGTGCTGTGCCGCAACCAGATCCTTCTTCTGTTCGTAGAAACGAACCAATGCGTAGCGCAGCTCCAGACGGCGGATGGGATCGTTGCTGATGGCCGCCTGCCGCTCCAGGGCGTGCTGCCGCACCGACTCCAGAGATTTTGCCTTGGCCATGCTTTCAATGCTCTCCAACACCTCCACGGAATTGCTGTTATCGAGCGCGGAATTCAGGAAGGCAGCCAGGTCTTGTTTTCGGGATTGCGCTTCCAGCACGGCCACGCGGAGCTCGATGGCGTCCAAGTTATCTTTGCCGGCGGATACGGCCTTGTTCGTGGCTGCATCCACTAGATCGCGGGTGGCTTTGCGGGTTGCGATCTGCAACAGGCGGCCGCGAGACTCCGAGCTTGCTCCCTCCGCCAGCGCGCCTTTCAAGTATTCTTCGACGGCATGCGGATAATCCCGCTGGTTTTCGTAGATCGCGCCCACCTGGTAGCTGTAGAGCGTGTTGTCACCGAGCCTGGTCCGGCCCAGATTGAGCAGGCGCAGCGCATCGTCAAAAAAGTAATAGTCCCAAAAGACCGTGGCCGCTTCTACGTAGCTTTCCGGTTTGCCCGGCTCCGTCTGGGGCATCTGGTTCCAGTAGGGCGCGGCTTTTTCGAACAGCTCGCGGTCAGAATAGATATCGCCGATGCGGGCCAGCGTGTCGCGGTCAGCGGGCGCGGCCTTCAGGAGATTGGATTCGATCTGCACAGCGACTTCGGTGTTGGCAGGATCGAAGTAAGCCAGAGAACGATATACGGAAGAGGCGCGGCGGCCCAGGTCAAATTCCGCGGGATACTGCCGCGCGACGCCGGCAATCACCGGAGCCCCGGCCTCAAAGTGCGAACGCCACAACTCGGCTTCGGCGATGAAACGCGCCGCTGCGGGATTTGATTTGGCTTCCGCGTTCCAGTCCGGTTTTGGCGCGGGGATTGTGCTCCTTATTCCCTGGAGCTCAGCCTCCAGCTTCCCGCTGCTCGATAGATGCTCGAAGAACTGGTTGCGCAACCCCTCATCTTCAACCCAGTAATGACGCAGCAAGGCTTCCCAGGCCACGGGGTTCCAGAATGGCTTGCTGCGGTAGAGGCCCATCAGGTTGCGGACAAAAGTCAGGTTGTGTGGAAACCGGTCATGGGCAAACTGATTGAACTGCAGATAAAGCTGTGACGGCATGCCGGAAGTGTCGCGCAAGTAAGCTTCCGCCTCGCTGCCTGCGAAAATCTTCAGCACCTGCTGGGACAGGGCGGAAAAATCCTGGTCACGTTTCTTGCTCAGGTACCAGCGGGCCAGCTTGTGATACCAGTTCTTTCCCAGGAACTGCTGGATCGCGCGTTTGTACACCGTCTCTTCTTCAGTACCCAGCCGGTTGCCTTCAAGAAAATCGGCAAACTTCTCATAGAGTCCGGGATCGTTGGGGTTGCGGTCGAGTTCCTGCCGCCAAACGGCCAGCGCTGCCGGGAGTTGCTTCAGCGAAACCAAACGCGCTATGTAGCGGCCCAGCACGCTCTCATATTCGGGGGAGCGGACGCCC
>WNFI01702708.1_pt1 | contig 14849 bp, 11 predicted proteins | sample 5400471 | NCBI WGS metagenome assembly WNFI01 (sample SAMN13153348, study PRJNA577476) | soil metagenome | isolation source: 100 cm saprolite on Douglas fir-dominated hillslope | place: USA:California | collected 2013-09-17
TCTTTCCTTCTTTCATGACAAACTTTACATTTTCCAGAAGGCGGATGTCTTCGAGCGGATTCCCCGAAACCGCGATGATGTCGGCATACTTTCCAGGCTGGAGGGAGCCGAGAAGATTCGCCTTACCGAGGAGATCGGCGGCGTTGCTGGTGGCGGACTGGATGGCTTGCATCGGCGTCATGCCGTACTTCACCATGAATGCAAATTGGCGGGCGTTGATTCCATGCGGGCAGACGCCTGCGTCCGTACCGAACGACATCTTCACGCCGGCGCGGACGGCCTTCGTGAAGTTGCGGCGCTGAATCTCACCCAGTTCGCGGTCGTGCTCCAGAAAATCCGCGGGCGTCTTATTTTCCTTGGCCGCGTCCTGAATGCACTCCTCGTCGTAAATATCCATGTCGAGATAGGTGCCGTGCTCCTTGGCAAGCGCGATGCCATCGTCGTCAATCAGCGTGGCGTGTTCGATGGAGGCGACTCCGGCGCGGATGGCGTTCTTGATGCCCTCCGGTGCGTGGGCGTGGGCTTCGACGCGCAGCCCAAAGTTGCGAGCTTCGTCCACCGCGGCCTGCAGCTCTTCGGGCGTGAATTCGATCGATTTCGGATTGCTTCCGTGGGTGAGCACTGCGCCCGTCGAGAGAATCTTGATGTGATCCGCGCCGCGATGCGCAAGCTGGCGGACTTTCTGCCGGACCTCCCAAGGACTGTTGGCTTCGCCATAGCGAAGATCCAAAGGGAGTTGAATGTCCGGCGCGAGCCCTGTCATGGCACCTGCGCCCTCGCTGATCGTGATGTAAGCGCCAGCGACGAACATGCGCGGGCCGATCACGATCCCCTTGGCGATCGCATCGCGCAGAGCGACATCGTTGAACGCGCGATAGACACCGACGTCGCGCACCGTGGTGAAACCAGCGAGGAGCGTGAAGCGCGCGTTGGGGATGACGGCGTAAGCGCTTTCAGCCGCGGATTTTTGCAATACGAGGAGGGGCTCGGCATCGCCCAGGTCGGCCAGGTGGGTGTGGCAATCGATCAGTCCGGGCAGCACGGTCATTTTCGAGAGATCGATCACAGTTGCGCCCGCGGGAACGGACAAATTCTCGCCAATCGCTTCAATTTTGCCGCCGCGCAACAGAAGCATCTGATTCGTCAGCACCCGGCCCGCGTCCACGACGAGTTGCTTGAACACGGATGTCCTTTCGCAATTGCGGGATGAAATGCTGACGCCAAAAGTTTTATGCAGATTGTGCCTGCGCATCATACTCCGCAGCAGCCCTTACTTCAATTTTGAGAAACCTGACGCACCTTCGTAAAAAAAAGAAGTCCCCGGACGGGGACTTCCGGGGACTTGCGGGCCAGGAAATTTGGCGAGTGTTAGAGCATCTGCCGCAAGACATATTGCAGAATGCCGCCGTGTTGGTAGTAGGAAACTTCCTCCGGCGTATCCGCGCGCGCGATCACCGAGAAGGTCTTTACTTTGCCGTCTCCCGATTTCGCATGCACCGTGATTTGTTTCTTGGGCGTGAGCGACGAGACGCCTTCGATTTCGAAAATTTCGTGTCCCGTCAGCCCAAGCGTTTCGCGATTTTCTCCGTGCTTGAATTCCAGCGGGAGCACGCCCATGCCGACGAGGTTGCTGCGGTGGATGCGTTCGTAGCTTTCGGCGATGACAGCGCGCACGCCGAGCAGCCGCGTGCCTTTCGCCGCCCAATCGCGCGATGAGCCGGACCCATATTCTTTTCCCGCGAGTACCACCAGCGGAACACCCGCTTCTCGGTATTTCACCGCCGCGTCGTAGATGGACATCTTCTCGCCATCCGGAAGGAAGAGCGTCCAGCCGCCTTCCGTGCCCGGCGCCAGCTGATTGCGCAGGCGAATGTTCGCAAACGTGCCGCGCATCATGACCTCGTGGTTGCCGCGGCGCGCGCCGTAGGAGTTGAATTCATGCGGCTTCACTCCGTTGGCGATGAGGTATTTGCCGGCGGGCGATTCGACCGGAATCGAGCCGGCCGGAGAAATGTGATCGGTGGTGACGCTGTCGCCAAGAATGGCCAGCACCTTGGCGCCGTGAATGTCTGCGAGCGCCGGAGGGGTCTTCGGCATGTTCTCGAAATACGGCGGCATCTTGATGTACGTCGATTTCGCGTCCCACTTGTAAATGTCGCCCTTCGGAATGGGCATGGACTTCCAGTGCGCGTCGCCCTCGAAGACTTCGCTGTACTGCTTGCTGTACTGTGCTGAAGTAACAGAAGAACGAACCGTTGATTCGATTTCTTGCGGCGTCGGCCAAATATCTTTCAAATAGACCGGTTTGCCCGCAGGATCGTTCCCCAGTGCTTCGGTCGTGAGGTCCATGTCCATACGTCCCGCAAGAGCATAAGCGACGACCAGCGGGGGCGAGGCCAGATAATTCGCGCGGACCAGCGGATGAATGCGGCCTTCAAAGTTGCGATTGCCGCTGAGCACGGCCACAGCGATCAGATTGTTGTCCTTGATGGCCGCGCCGATGGCGTCCGGCAGCGGCCCGCTGTTGCCAATGCACGTGGTGCAGCCGTAACCGACCAGGTGAAAGTTCAGTTTCTCGAGATAAGGCGTCAACCCTGCGGCTAGCAGGTAATCGGTCACGACTTTCGAACCGGGCGCAAGGCTGGTCTTGACCCAGGGCTTGACGTGCAATCCACGCTCGACCGCTTTCTTCGCCAGCAGGCCCGCGCCCAGCATGAGCGACGGATTCGAAGTATTCGTGCAACTGGTGATAGCAGCGATAACCACTGCACCACTCGAAAGATCAAACGAGTCGCCGTTGTTTCGGACGGCGACATGCTTCGACGGCGTTCCTTCCACGACTTTCGTGAAGGAAGACTTGGCCTGGCGCAGCGCGACGCGATCCTGCGGGCGCTTGGGGCCAGCGACGGTAGGCTCGACAGTTCCCAAATCCAATTCCAACGTGTCGTTAAAGAGCGGCGCGGGCGTCTGGTCAGTGCGAAATAGCATCTGCTCTTTGCAATAGGCTTCAACAAGCGCGATCTGTTCCGCCGAACGCGCCGTGAATTGCAGATAAGCGAGTGTTTCCGCGTCAACGGGGAAGAAGCCCATGGTCGCGCCATACTCGGGAGCCATGTTGGCAATCGTCGCGCGGTCAGGAACGCTCAGAGTGGAGAGACCCGAACCGTAAAACTCCACGAATTTCCCGACGACGCCTTTCTTGCGCAACATTTCCGTCACGGTCAAAACCAGATCCGTCGCCGTCGCGCCCTCGCTCAACCGTCCGTGCAGGCGGAAGCCAACGACCTCCGGAATAAGCATCGAAGAAGGTTGGCCGAGCATCGCCGCCTCTGCTTCAATCCCTCCCACGCCCCATCCAAAAACGCCCAGGGCATTGACCATCGTGGTGTGCGAATCCGTCCCCACCACCGAATCGGGATAGGCCTCAAACCGGTTGCCGTAAGGCATCGCGCACACAACTCGCGCGAGGTATTCCAGGTTCACCTGGTGGCAGATGCCGGTATCCGGCGGAACAACTTTGAAATTCTGAAACGCCGTCTGCCCCCAGCGCAGGAACGCGTAGCGCTCGACGTTGCGCTGAAACTCCAACTCCGCATTCAGGCCAAAAGCGTTGACGCTGCCAAAATTATCGACTTGGACGGAATGATCGATGACCAACTCGGCCGGGAAGAGCGGATTGATTCGCTTCGGATTGCCGCCCATGCGTTGCACAGCTTCACGCATGGTGGCGAGATCGACGATCGCGGGTACGCCTGTGAAGTCCTGCAGCAGGACGCGCGCGGGCATGAACGCGATCTCTTTTTCCGGGGCACCCGGCTGCCAGCTTGCAAGCGCGCGGATGTCCTCGGCGTGGACGAAGCGCCCATCCTCGCAGCGCAGGAGATTCTCCAGGAGAATGCGCAGCGAAAAGGGAAGCTTCGCCAGATCGGCGACGCCCTGCTTTTCAAGAAATTCCAGGCGGTGAATATCGAAGGTCTGAGCGCCAACGTTCAGTTTGTCGCGTGTGCGGAAAGAATTGCCCGCGTTGATGGCCATCCTGACAGTCCTTTCGCTGTGAAACGTAGCCCTCTATGATAACCGAAATTGAATCCAAGCGCCGCGCAGCTATACTGGTATGGTCGTGAACATCGTTCTCATTTCGACCTATGAACTGGGGAGGCAGCCCTTCGGGCTGGCTTCGCCTGCCGCTTGGCTGCGCAAACGCGGCCACAACGTCGTAGCGCTCGACCTGTCCCGGCAATCACTGCATGAATCCACGATCCGGAATTCCGGGCTCGTCGCAATTTATTTGCCGATGCATACGGCGACGCGGCTGGCGGCGCAGCTTATCCCTTCGTTGCGAAAGCTGAATCCCCGCGCGCATCTCTGCTGTTACGGTCTCTATGCGCCGATGAACGTGGATTACCTCCGCTCGCTCGGTGTATCGACGATTCTCGGGGGCGAATTCGAGGAGGGACTGACGAAACTAGCTGACAGGCTGGGCCACGGCGGCGAAACGACGCCGCAAACGGAGTCGCATGTGTCTCTTGGGCGCCAGACTTTTCAAGTGCCGGACCGAACGGGGATGGCGCCGCTCGAGAAATATGCCCATGTGGTGATGCCGGAGGGCCCCCATCGGGTTACGGGTTACACCGAGGCGAGCCGCGGCTGCAAACATCTCTGCCGTCACTGTCCGATTGTGCCGGTTTACAAGGGAATTTTCCGTGTGGTGGATCGCGAAGTGGTTCTGGCCGACATCCGCCAACAGGTTGTTGCGGGCGCGCAGCACATCACGTTCGGCGATCCAGACTTTTTCAACAAGCTGCGCGACACCGGATGTTTGTTTGTGACCAGCGCCGTCGAGTCGCTGGACGATGAAGTCCTGGCCAAGCTCGACAAGGGACACACCCGCGCCGATTTCTTGCACGTGGTCGAAAAGTTCCGCGCGGCTGGCTTGGTCTTGCAGCCTACCTTTGTCCCCTTTACGCCGTGGACGACAATGGAAAGCTACCTCGATCTGCTCCGAACGGTGCGCGATCTCGACCTCATCGAAAATGTCGCACCGATTCAGCTTGCGATCCGACTCCTCATCCCTGCGGGCTCTCGTTTGTTGGAACTGGACGAGGTGAAGGAATTCATCGAGCCGTTCGATGCTGCCGCGCTGTTCTATCCATGGAAGCATCCTGATCCGCGCGTGGACACACTGTGTGATGAAATTCAAGAAGTCGTTGCCGCCAGCGAGAAGTTGAAGCGGTCGCGCCAAGCGATTTTTGAGCGCATCTGGGGCGCCGCGCACGAAACAGCGGGTCAGGAGGCGCCAAGGTCGACGTTGACTGTGCTGCTCTCCCGCGCGGCGATCCCGTATCTGAACGAGCCCTGGTATTGTTGAGCCGAGCCGACGCGGGACCAGTTGGTCCCCATCGCGCAAGCCAAGGAGAGTCTGCCCCAGGCCGAGGCGTTTGTGTAAAGGATCGAGGGGTTGAGGAGCCGAAGAGTCAAAGGCTGAAACGTGCAAGAGTTGAACGATTCGGGCGTAAATGCGAAGCGCCTGCTCTTATTCACAGGCAAGCTGGGTTACCAGACGCGTAGTTTTGAAGATGCCGCGCGCAAGCTGGGCGTGCATCTTATTTACGTCACCGATCGATGCCACCAGTTGGAAGATCCGTGGGACGATCGGGCGATCCCCGTGCATTTCGAAACGCCGGAAGCGGCTGCCTATACGGTAATGGAAGCGCTTCGCGGCCAGGATGTCAGCGGGATTCTTGCTCTCGGTGACAGGCCCGCCGCCGCTGCTGCTTATGCCGCGCGCGGTCTGGGAGTGCGTTACAACCATCCTGCGGCAGTGGAGGCCTGCCGGAGCAAGCTGCGCATGAAAGAAGTTTTTCGAGATGCCGGGCTCAGTGTCCCTTGGTTGCGGCATCTTCCCATGGATCCCACGCCCGAGCCGGTGCTGCTGGGCATTTCGTATCCCTGTGTGCTGAAGCCGCTTTCACTTTCGGCGAGTCAGGGTGTAGTGCGCGCAAACAATCGTGAGGAGTTTGTCGCTGCCGCCGTACGTATCCGGCGGTTGCTCAAATCCCCGGAGATTCTTGCCACTCGCGAGGCGAATCTCGATCAGATGCTTGTGGAAGGTTACATACCGGGGAGGGAAGTAGCCATCGAAGGACTTCTCACGGATGGTGCTCTGAGTATCTTGGCGATCTTTGATAAGCCCGATCCGCTTGAAGGTCCGTACTTCGAAGAGACGATCTACGTTACACCGTCACGGCTTCCCGAATCCGGGCAGCGCGCCATTGAGAAATGCGCGAGAGATGCGGTGCGAGCCCTGGGCCTGTCTCACGGACCAATTCACGCGGAGTTTCGGATCAACGAGGATGGGGTGTGGCCATTGGAAGTTGCGCCCAGGCCGATCGGCGGTCTCTGCGCTCGATCCCTACGATTTTCCCTCGACGGTGCAAGTGAGCCGATCGGGCTCGAAGAGCTGCTTTCTCGTCACGCGCTGGAACTCCCCGGATGGAATTCGCCACGCGAACGAACTGCCTCCGGCGTCATGATGATTCCCGTTCCAAAGAGCGGGATTTTGGAAGGCGTCTCTGGAGAAGAAGCATCTCGTTCGATTCCGGGGATCACCGAACTCTCGATCACCGCGCGGCTACACGATGCCATTGCTGCCTGGCCTGAAGGATCGAGCTATCTTGGGTTTCTATTTGCGCGGGGGAGCACGCCGGAAAAAGCCGAGCAGGCGCTCCGCGAGGCCCATGAAAAATTATCGTTCACGATTACGCCAAGCCTGCCGGTCGAACATCCCGCGACGCGCCGAATGACCAACCAGGGGAATTAACCTTTTGCCTTGGGAGCAACGTATCCCTCGGGCAATTTAGCGCCTTCGCCGAAGAAAAACTGCTCCATCTGCTCTTCCATGATTTTCTGTGAGTTGGGATCGAGGGGATTCAGCCGGTACTCGTTCATGACCATCTTGGAATGTTCCAGCCAGAGCTTCCAGGCGTCCTTCGAAACGCTTTCGTAGACGCGCTTGCCAATCTCTCCTCGCCACGGAATGCGGTCCAGGCCGGGCAATTCTTTGCCAAATTTGACGCAGTGCACCATGCGCGCGCCGGGTTTCACCGCTTCACTGGGTGCCGGTGTTGGATCGCAAGATTCGTTCGCCATGTTCTTCTCCTCACGCGCGTTCTTCCTTCTCACCTTACTGCAACTTCGAGGAAATTCCTAGTTGCCTGCAGTCTTTCCATGCCAGTCCGCGCAAGTCCTGTCGTCCCGGAGACAGGGCCGGTTTTGACCCGCAACGAAGATATGGAAATAGTCAACACAGTAAGATTAGGGTTATGATTTGCAGGATTCCTCAGGTGACGCCTTGCCGCTACCTACGCAAGCAATATTTCCAGGTCTTCTGGAAAGCGCTTATCGACGCGAGTTACAAATCTTCTTTGACAACAATGCACTCGCCCGGCTATGGGCCAAGGATACTTCCCTGTGGCCAGCGGAACCGTACCAAACAGAATCGGTGAAGAGAAATCTGCGTTGGCTCGATTTGCCCGGCCAGTTGGAGCCGTTGCTCGCCCGCGTGGTCGCCCGCGCTGTGAAGATTGAACCCTCAGGTTTAGAAGATGTCGTCTTTGTCACCATGGGAGACTCCAACCTGGCGGCCAAAAGCATTTTGCGCCTGCCCGCTGCAAAGCTCGGAAAAAGAACCTTCCTGCTCGACAACATCGATCCTGATTCTGTTCGTGCGCTCGATGAGATGCTGCGCCTTGACAGGACCCTCTTCGTCTTTGCCAACAAATCAGGCAAGCACATCGAGACACACTCCTTGCTCTTGTACTTTCTTGAAAGACTGAAAACCCTGGGTATCCATTCTCCGGCGCGCCATTTTGTCATCCTGGCCGAAGAAAATTCTTACCTGGGCGAGATCGCCGGGGAATATGACTTCCTTGACAGTTTTCTTGATCCCCCGGGCATCCATGGCCGGTATTCATCGCTGATTCATTTCAATTTTTTTCTCGCCGCCCTCTGTCGTTTGGATCCAAGTGACCTGCTCGCACGCACGCAATCGATGTGCGATGCCTGCGGTCCCTCTGCGTCACAAGAAGCAAACCCCGCCGTATCGCTGGGAGCTTTCCTGGCGGCTGCGGAAACTGAGGGCCTGGACCGGCTGGTCTTTTTCAGCCCGGACAGCTTGAAGCCCGTAGCGCGCCGGATCGGTTATCTGGTGGGGGCGAGCACCGGCAAGAAGGGGCGCGGAATCGTCCCGATATTCGGAACCCCGTCGTACGGGCTCGAGATGCTTCAGCGTGGCTGCCTAGCCGCCATTCTCAAGATGGCTGGGGAAGAAGGGCTGGAACTCGGCAGGAGATACGACGAGTTGCGCGTAGCCGGCGTGCCGATTGTCACGATTGAATTGAACGGCCCCGAGGAATTAGCGGTCGAGCTATTCAAATGGGAAATTGCGACCGCGCTGACTTGTTCGCAGCTCGGGGTCAATCCCTTCCACGATCCAGACATCCGGGAGAGCAGGACAAGGACCGTGCAGATATTGGAGCAGATGGCAACCAAGCGCCAATCTCCTGCACGGACCGTGCGCGTGCGGGAGGGAGAAATCGAACTGTACGCCGAGGGTGAAACGCGCCAGCAGATCTCGACGCTGAATATGACTGAGGCGCTGCGTACCTTCTTTGGTTTGCGGCATCCGGAAGGCTATATCGCGTTGCTACCCTTTCTGAAGGATGGGGAAGCCCCCAAAATTGTATTCCGCCGGATTCGTGAGCGGCTCGAATCAACGCTGGGAATACCCGTGCTGGTAACTCCCGGTCCCCGCTATATTAATGCCATCGGGCAGGTCTACATGGGTGGCCCCGCAAAAGGCCTCTTCCTGCTTTTGACCGCGGCCCCCGCAAAGGATCTTGCCATTCCAGGTGCGGACTATTCGTTTGGCCAGTTGCAACTCGCGCTGGCACTGGGTGACTTCGAAGCTCTTGGCCGCCGGCGAAGACCCGTAATACGATTGCATCTGACGGGTGGAGCCGAACAAGGCCTGACACAAGTGGAAACCATCCTCAGCAATGCGCTCGGGAAGACTCGCATCGTTGCGCCATAAATTTCGCATCTTTTCACGTTCTCGTTCATCGAATGGTAGGGCCTCAAGATAAACGCAAGGATCAGAGGAGCTGCGCGCTTGGCTGAGATCAACACGCTGTTCTGGGACATCGGCGGCGTCATCCTTACAAATGGCTGGGATCGCGGATCACGAAAAGAAGCCGCAGACGCTTTTCACCTGCATTGGGAAGAATTTGAGGATCGCCACGATCTCTCCTTCCCGGCCTTCGACTCCGGACAGATCACTTTGAATGAATATCTCGACCGGACATTGTTCTATCGCCCGCGCGGCTTCTCGCGCGAGGAGTTCACCGCCTTCATGTTCGCGCAGTCCAAGGAATACCCGGAGACGCGCGCAATTCTGGATAAGCTTTCGAGCTCCGGCAAATACTTTATCGGTGCCCTCAATAACGAGCCGCTGGAGCTTAACCAGTACCGCATTGAGGCCTTCGACCTTCGAAGGAATTTTCTGGTTTTCTTCAGCTCCTGTTATGTTCGATCCCGGAAGCCCGAGGAGATGATCTTTCGCGTGGCGCTGGAAGTCACGCAGCGCCAGCCGGAGCAGTGTCTTTTCATCGATGACCGGCCGCTGAACCTGGAAAGCCCGCGGCGCCTGGGGATGAACACCATTCACCATCAGAACGCGGAGCAATTGCGTTCGGAGCTTGGAAAGAATGGGGTTGAGGTATAGTTTTGAACGCCGCATCAGGTATCTGAACAGGGCGCAACTTGGCGGAGGCAGAGAAGATGGCTGGGGATACGGGTCGTTCCGGTTCAGTCTACGGCGGCGTGGTTGAGCCCTGCACGGTAGTTCTTTTCGGGGCCTCGGGAGACCTCGCTAAGCGCAAAGTCATTCCCGCGATGTACGACCTGGCGATTCACAATGCGCTGGGACCGCGTTACGCCATCGTGGGCTTTGCGCGTACGCCCATGTCCGAAGACGCCTTTCGCATCACTCTGGGCGACGCCGCCAGGAGCATCTCCGAAGTCGGGCCCATCGATCCCAAACAGTGGGACGAATTCGCCTCCAACCTTTTTTACAGCCCTGGGGATTACGCCAACCCCGAAGCTTATGCACAGCTTGCCAAGCGCCTCACGGAGGTGGAAGCTGCCAAAAACCTTTGCGGCAACCGGCTCTTCTACCTCTCCACTCCGCCAGAGGTCTATCCAGACATCGTCGAACAGCTTGGCCGCGCGGGACTCGCCCATCCCTGCTCGCCGAACTCTTGGGTGCGTATCATCATTGAGAAACCCTTCGGACGCGATCTGGCCTCAGCCAAGGCCCTCAATCAGATTGTCCTCAATGTTTTCGACGAGAAGCAGGTCTACCGCATCGATCACTACCTGGGCAAGGACACCGTGCAGAACCTGCTCGTGCTGCGCTTTAGCAACGGAATTTTCGAGCCTCTTTGGAACCGCAATTACGTCGACCACGTGCAAATCACCGCATCGGAAACGCTAGGTGTCGAGCGCCGCGGCGGTTTTTACGAAACGGCGGGCGCGCTCCGCGACATGATTCAGAGCCACGTTCTCCAACTGACGTCACTGGTGGCCGTTGAACCTCCCGCTTCGTTTGATGCCACCGCCGTGCGCAATGAAAAACTGAAGGTGCTGCAGTCCATCCGGCCCTTCGATTTGGAAATGGTGGCGCAAGCAGTGGTTCGCGGACAATATGCTCCCGGAAACCTCGGGGATAAGCCGGTGCCCGGCTACCGCGAAGAGCCCAACGTGAATCCGGCTTCCAGGACCGAGACCTTTGTCGCCGGTAAATTATTGATCGACAACTGGCGCTGGGCCGGCGTTCCGTTTTATCTTCGAACCGGCAAGCGTCTCGCCAAGCGCACCACCGAGATCATGATCCAGTTCCGCTGCGCCCCGCACATCGTTTTCCGCGAAAAAGAAATTGAGCCCAACCGTCTCGTCCTGAATATCCAGCCGGACGAAGGCATTTCGGTTTCCTTCGGCGCAAAGCGCCCGGGCACCGAAATGAGCATCGGGAACGTCACCATGAATTTCAGTTATCGCGAAGGTTTTGGAGACGCGACGCGCAGCGCCTACGCGACGCTATTGAACGATTGCGTGCGCGGCGATGCCACGCTCTTCGATCGCGGCGACAGCGTCGAGGCCGCCTGGTCGCTGGTGGATCCCATCCTCGATGTCTGGAGTGCCGCCAAGAGCGCCACCGTGCCAGAATATCCGGCAGGGAGTTGGGGGCCAAAAGAATCCGATCTTCTGCTCGAACGTGACGGCAGACAGTGGTACAACCCGTAATTGCAGCACCTCACGTAAAATAAGGTTAGATACCGGCGTAGGGGGAACAGGTGATCCTTGCAGGGGACGTTGGCGGGACGAAGTGTAATTTGGCGCTCTTCTCGGAAGAAGGCGGCACTCTCACGCCCGTCTTCAAGCAGCGCTTCGCAAGCAAGGAGTTCGCGCAATTCGAGCGCATCGTCAAGGAATTCTCGCGTCAGGCGGCCGAACATCTGGGGAAGGCCCCCATCGCTGCCGCAGGCTTCGGCATTGCCGGCCCCGTCATCAATGGCTGCGTCAGAGCCACCAATCTTCCGTGGATCGTCGATACCGAGGCTCTCATCAAAGTGCTGAATGTTCCGCACGTCGTTCTCTTGAATGATCTTGGCGCCACGGGCCACAGTATCGAGCATCTTCCGCCCGAAGACTTCTGCGTCCTGAATCCAGGAAACCCCGAGCCCGGCGGAACCCGCGCACTGCTCGCGGCGGGTACCGGTCTTGGCCAGTCGATTCTTGTTTGGGACGGCGGCCGCTACCGCGTTGTGCCTTCCGAAGGCGGGCATTCCGACTTCGCGCCGCACACCGAGCAGCAGATCGAACTGCTGCGCTTCATGCGCCGCCGCTATCCTCAAGTAAGCTGGGAACTCATTCTTTCCGGCCGCGGCTTCCGCACGATTCACGAATTTCTCGCGCCGAAAGTTACGCACGCGTCGTTCGAAGATCCCGACGCCGATCCTGCCCCGGAGATCACCCGGCGCGGTTTGGACAAGTCCTGCCGCGTCTGTTCCGACACCTTGGATCTCTGGACCGCTCGGCGGTGTTTACGTCGCCGGCGGCATTGCCGTCAAAATCCTCGAAAAAATGAAAGACGGCACTTTCTTCCACGCCTTCAAGGACAAATGGAAATTCGAAGGCCTCCTCAGCAACATCCCCGTCTCCATCGTCCTCAACGAATCCGCCCCGCTCCTCGGAGCCGCCTACGAAGCCCTCGCCGCCATCGACAAGTAGGGCAGGCCTGGCGTTTACCCCGACTCTTGTCGGGGAGGCGGGCCGTTCTTCCCCCCGCTCCCCATGCGCCGTATCGCCCGCTCTTGGTAGCGCCAGCATCCCTGCTGGCGGTTTGCCCGGTGTCGACACCGCGCCAGAAGCACCGACCCAGCGCATTAGTTCTCGATTGACGAATCCTTTCCAAGAAAAACGCGCTATTTCTTTTCCTTCCGAAACGCGCTTGCTACGCTTGCCTCAGTGGCCTTCCTCGAAGACAAATTCGGCGACTGGAAGCCCGTTTCGCGCCTCGCCGGAATTGCCTGGCTCTGCTTCTACGCTCTTTTCCTTCTCTACGCCTTCGCTGACCGCTCCGGATTCCTCATCCTCGATTACGTCAATCTGATCATTCATGAGGGCGGCCATTTCTTCTTCGGTTGGTTCGGCAACACCATCATGATCCTCGGCGGAACGCTCGGCGAACTGCTCGTCCCGCTCTTGTGTGCCGGCTACTTCTTCTGGCAACGCGAAACCACGGGCTTCGCATTCTCCAGCTTCTGGTTCTTCGAAAATTTCCCTTACATCGGCACCTACATGGCCGACGCGCGAAGCGCCTCATTGCCCCTCGTCGGCTCCGAGGAGAGCGACTGGACGATTCTTTTCAGCCAATGGGGACTCCTCGCCCACGACCAGAAAATCGGCGGCATTATGCGCACCCTCGGCTGGCTCGGCATGCTCGCCACCATGGCCTGGCTCGCCTACCGCTTGCGCCAAGATGCTGCCTCAAAGCAATGATTCTGATATGGCGCTTGACGCGACGAGTCGCACTCCCGCATCGCTCGCCAGAACTTAGCCCAGCCCGCCAAAGCTGCGAAATCTTTGCCAGAGCGGACACGCACAATCGGTCGCTGTCACCCGCATGATATGATCAGGCTTGTACGAGCAGGGGAGGCGCCATGGGAGACCAAGGCGGCAACAGGAAAGGCTACGAAGAGCGCATCATTCGAGATCCCAAGACGTGCGGAGGCGAGCCCGTATTTAGGGGGACACGCGTTACGCTCCGGACCGTGCTTGCCTGCTTGGCGGCTGGCGATACCGCCAAAGAAATTCTTGCCGATTTTCCCAGCCTGAAACCGGAAGACGTCCAGGCCGCCATCGCCTTCGCTGCCGCGTCGGCGGAAGAAGATCTGCCCGTGCCGGAAGTCCCTCACATTCGATGAAAATCAAGCTGGACGAGAATCTTCCTTTCAGTCTGGCGATCCCGTTAACAGGCCTCGGCCATGATGTTCATACTGCTCAATAGACGCGAAGGCTTTGCCGGTGGCGCTTCCTTTCCGCAATGCCAGGAAGCACCACCTCCCGACTCTTCAGCCTTCCGCCGGTCTGCCGCTATCTTCTTCCCCGTCAATCGTTTCCGGATCCTAAGATTTATCTTGACACTTACGGTACTTTCGTGTTATCATGAGTTGTGATTTTCAGCCGCCATCCTCGATATTCCACTCCGGAATCTATAGTTCTGCGATCTCAGCGTCTCGGCGTTTCATTTCGATTTCCTTCCCCCACCAATCACCAGTCACGAGTCACCAGGAACTCCTGGCCCCTTTCGTTTCAGTCACTTACGAATTGCCCATTTTGCAACCCTTTTGTTTTCACATTCATGCATGTAATGGGGGTATGGGGGGTGTTTTCGGTATTCCGGCCTGGACTTGCTCCAGCGATCTACGATTTTTGGGTCAACTCCTTTCGTTTGATACTCTTCCGCACTCTTTTGCACTCATCAAAAACTCAACTCTTTTTTTTTCAAGCAAATCCGAACTCTTTCCCAAAAACACCCGGGGGGTGGGGTACCCCCCACTTCTCAGCGGGGAACAAAATGAACCAAACAACCAACAACTCCAGTTCCAGCCACGACACCCCGCATCGTTTTCATCGTCATCCGACCCGTAGTAAGGCCTCGCCCCTCCCGCGATTCGCCTCTCGTACCTCCAGTTTCTTGGTAAACTACATCGATCCGATTCTTCATCGAGTTGGCCCTGCGGGACGCTTCCCGCATTCCATACCGAGGCCAAGGAGCTAAGCATGAGCAGTGCAGTAACCACCCAGGTATCCGATCTTCAGAACTATGTGAATGGCGCTTGGCGGCGAGCCGCGGCAACCGAATACGTCGACGTCACCAATCCGGCCACCGCCGAAATGTTGGCGCGCACACCTCTCTCGACATCCGTGGACATTGACGCCGCCGTTCAGGCCGCCGCCGCCGCCTTCCCGTCCTGGCGCCGCACTCCTCCCGGCGAGCGCGTCCAATACCTCTTCAAACTAAAAAATCTCCTCGAAGAGAATCTTGACGAACTCGCCCGGCTCATCACCATCGAGAACGGAAAAACCTTTGGCGAAGCCAAAGCCGAGCTGCGCCGCGGCATCGAAAACGTGGAAGTGGCTTGCGGCATTCCCATGATGATGCAGGGCCACGTCCTGGAGGACGTAACTCCCGGCGTGGATGAAATGCAGATTCGCCAGCCGCTCGG
>WNFI01105298.1_pt1 | contig 14844 bp, 14 predicted proteins | sample 5400471 | NCBI WGS metagenome assembly WNFI01 (sample SAMN13153348, study PRJNA577476) | soil metagenome | isolation source: 100 cm saprolite on Douglas fir-dominated hillslope | place: USA:California | collected 2013-09-17
TTCAACCCGGCGGCCCGCACGTATACGAGCGCACAGTCCGTCACGATCAGTGACACGACCAGCGGAGCGAGTATCTATTACACGATCGACGGCAGCACGCCGACGACCTCGTCCACCTTGTACAGCGCTCCGGTCGCGATCAGCGTCACCACCACGCTTAAGGCCATAGCCAATAACAGCGGCGGATCGAGCTCGGTGACGAGCGGTATCTACACAATCAACTCTGGCGGTGGTACGGTGACAATGGAAGCGGAAAACCTGTCTGTGACCAGTAGCCCATCCGGGCTCACCAGCGTGGTGTCGGATAGTAACGCCAGCGGCGGCAAGTGGGTGCAGTTCGCTGCAACCGGTAAAAGTCAATACATGGAGTTTACTACGACCAGCATTCCCGCGGGAACCTATGATGTGCAGATGCGCTTCAAGAGCGATACCAACCGCGGCCAGATACTGCCCGTCAGCGTGGATGGCGTGAACTTACCCGGCTCAGTGGATCAATATTGGGCTAGCACTACGTTCAGTTCGGTGACGTTTGGCACGGTAACCTTTAGTTCAGCCGGAACCCACAAGTTGCGACTCACCATAGAATCAACGAAAGGTAAGGAACCGATCTCAAGCGGCTTCTACCTCTCTGCAGATAGCTTCACCTTTGCTCCGCCACAAGCATCTACGACCTGGATACAGACATTTGCCGACGAATTCACTGGTCCGGCAGGTAGTGCACCTGATTCAACCAAATGGAACGTGATGAATAACCCGAATAGAAGGCCAGGCGGCGGGTGGAACCCAGCCAACGTCTCCCTGGACGGCAACGGGCATTTGAGAATAGCAGTACAAGTGGGCGGTGGAAACACCTATTCCTCTGGAGGTATCAGCACGGGCGACTGTGTCAGCGCGAGCGGCTCAAAGTTCTCGCAATTATACGGTAAATACGAATGCAGTATGCAACTACCGACTCAACCAGGATGGTGGGTTTCTTTTTGGATGATGCAAGGGAACGAAGGCGCCATCGGCAATGGAAGCCAGGATGGTTGTGAAGTTGACATCATGGAAGGCCTTGGTTGGAACGACAACCTCAACCAAAATACCATTTGGGATGGCTATGCATCATCGACTCACGGACACTTGAGCAACCATCCGACCATAGCAGGTATCCGCACTGGTTATCATACCTTCACCTTGGTTTGGGATCCGGATCTCTACTACTTCTACGTCGATGGAGTAGAATACTTCCGCACTCCATCAGATCTCAAGCCCTGCAACCAGCCCGGAATCTGGCAATGCACGGGTGAAGTTACCACTGACACCAATCTGATCGGCTGGTGCGGTAATCCTGCTAATGCAACTTATCCCGATTATGCCTATTGGGATTGGGTGCATGTCTATAAAAGAGGGCCGTAAGCAATCATAAAATTGTAATCCGGTTCAACCGGGCAACCCCACCAGCATCGTTCTGTCGTGGCCGACAGAACGATGTCAGTGGGGTTTTATTTATGGCCCGATCTATAACTATCTCATGCGATATGAGCCTGAATCTCTTGCGATATGATTAACCAAAATCAAAACGGCATGACTGCAAAAACCCTTCTCTTCACCGGCATTATCGGGCTCGCAGCGTTCGCCGCTGGCGTCGTTGTCGGAGAGCAATTTCCTTCGCCATCTCGGCTATCCGTTATCCGCACGGCAATCAGCCGCGAGCAAACCACGGCGCCGTCGTCCGTCAAATTTTCCTCCGGCGGATCCGGAAGTCTGACACAGAACGTCGTTCAACAAAGGACCGACTCCGATCCACAAGCCATGCTCAATCAAGCCCTTGGTCTGCCGCACGGGAAGGAAAGGGACAGGCTCGTTTGCAGCGCCCTTGGCCAGCTTGCGCGCAAGGACCCAGATGCCGCCATAGAACGTCTACAGTCGATCCCCGCCGGTTTGGAACGCGACCGCGCCTTGCAAGGCACCATCTTCGCTCTCGCCTACGAGGATCCACAAATGGCTACTGCCTTCGCTCTCGGTCTCCCGCCTGGCCAAATCCAGCTGACTGCGATCAACTCCATCGCCAATGGCTTCGCCAACAGCGACCCCAAGGCTGGCCTCGAATGGGCTTGGGAGCTTCCCGAAGGCCACACCAAGCGCAGCGCGATTGAGCGGATTGTCGGTCCACTCGCGAACACTAATCCACGCGAAGCCATTGAATACGCTGATTCCCTGCCGCCTGGCGGAACCCGCTACGACCTCATTGCCACTATCGCGACCGATTGGACGCGCAGCGATTTTAGCGGCGCCCTCGCCTGGATTCAACAACAGCCCGAAAGCAGCACCAAGGAAATCGCGTCCCTCGCCTTGGTTTCTCAGTTATCTCTGAGCAACCCCAGCGAGGCCGCGCGCATCGTTAGCACACTGCCGTCTGATAGCGGGCAAAACAGCGCAACGCGAGATGTTGCCTTGCGTTGGGCTAATACCGACCCGGCAGCTGCGGCTGCATGGGTATCTTCCTTCGCACCCGGCAGCCTGCGCGATTCTACCATTGAAACGGTCGCACTGCAGTGGCTGCGAGTAGATCACGATACCGCCGCCGCTTGGCTGGCGCAGGCGACGCTTCCGGACGAACGCAAGCGCCAATTGCTTGGGCTGGCGGAAACCAATTTTTCGAACCGCGGTAGCCGGTAGCGAGTGCTTAACTGTATAAATTAACGATAGGATTCTTCAATTGCTCACCTTTGACTTCACGTTTGCACCACTTCAACGGCTTAGCGGTTGGGTGGTAGGCCGCGATAAACCCATCGATGGTCTGACTCAATTCAGAGACGTCTTTAAAACGGGTCCCGCGCAGCACGCGAAAAGGAAATCGTTGAACCAGAAAGCGGGATGTTTTCGGTTCCGCTCATTTTTGCGTGGTGCGCGAAATCTCGACGAACGCATATATTTCAAAACAAAAATCACCTTGGCTTTTCCACAATTTTGCCCACCGGTTACCGCGATGAACCTGCCCCTACCCTGGCGTTCGATCATTTTATTTTCCGCTCTTCTTCTCACCGGCGTCGGCGCCGGGATGAATTTATCCGCCGGAACTTCCACCCCAAATATTGTCGACTCAACCGAACAGACCCGAGTGGTGTCTCAACTTGAACTCAAGCTCGTCCGTATTCCCGCGGGCTCATTCACCATGGGCAGTCCTAAAAACGAACTCGGCCACGCCGAGGAAGAAGGTCCTCAAACCCGAGTGATGATCTCGCGCTCCTTCTGGCTGGACCAATGCGAAGTGACGCACGGTCAGTGGAAGTCGCTCATGGGGACCGATCTCACTGAACAGGTCCACCGCATGCTTGCAGATGACACGCTCTACGAAATGGGCGGTATGCGGCGCACAGAACGAGATTATTTCCACAAGAAAAAGGACAGCGACCCAAATGAGCTGCTCAACAACACCGACGATAACGTGCCCATGCATTGGGTGAGTTGGAACGAGGCCTCCAGTTTTTGTCGCAAGCTGACCGAGCTCGAACGCGCAGCGAATCGTTTACCGGACGGCTATGAATATCGCCTGCCGACCGAAGCGGAATGGGAATATGCCTGTCGCGCCGGCACAACCGAGGAAACCTACGCGGGCAAAATAGACTACAAAGGAAAATACAACATACCGACCCTGGACACCATTGCCTGGTATTCAGGAAACAGCAGCGTCGACTACGTCGGTCGTGGCATCGACACGACTAACTGGCCGCAGAAACAATATCTAGGTGGCAAGGCTGGCCCCCGAGCCGTCGGTACGAAAACGCCAAACCCCTGGGAACTTTGCGACATGCTCGGAAACGTGAACGAATGGTGCAACGACTGGTACGCAGGCGCACTCCCTGGCGGAAGTGTGAGCGATCCAACCGGCGGCAAAACAGGAAACTATCGGATCTTCCGAGGTGGCGCGTGGATTTATCCTGCCGGCAACTGCCGCGCCGCCGCACGCCGTTGGGACGAACCCGGCCTGCGCCGCGAACATATCGGTTTCCGCATAGCCCTCGCTCCCGTGCTGCGGTAACACCAGTTGAGAGTTGAATGTTGAGTGCTGAAAGAACTTAAGAGACGTGAAGCCAGGTGGGCCGACTGCGTAGTTATTTCCCATACAAGCTCGCGCAAAGCGAACGACTCTTCCGAGGGTAGGGCGGGACCGCTGGGCCCGCCGTCGCGCGGAAGATGCAAAACCAGTCTTTGATAAACGCAATCTACTGACGTAGAATCCAGCTTTTCTGTCATGAGAACTCCAACGGCGGGCCCAGCGGTCACGCCCTACCCCCAGACTCTTCACGAGCTTCACTCCGTGTCTCCTTGCCCCGCAAGCGCCGCGTGTGGTTCAAAAATCACTTCCGAGAAGCGGTTTACGAGCGTTTACGGTTCGAAAACGATTTTGCTCACGGGATGAATTTCCCACGAAGTCTTCGGTGCTAGATCGCGCGGACCCACTGCGCCAGGAGGATGATCGATATCGTAGAACAGGGAGCCCTCCAAATGAACGGGAATACCCGGATTGCACCGAAGGTAACTCGTCGCCGAGACCTTGTCCTTGAAAAAATCCTTAAATGTCTGCCGCGGCTCAGCTAATTTCTGTCTCATGACCGGATCCGTCGGCAGGCCCGTCACCTCGACATTCAATAGATGAGCGGGAGCGGGCAGGTCTCCGACAATCAGATGGTAATCGTTGTCCGCCTCCTTTTTCACGGCCAAAACGAATCCGTTGATCGAAACGTTCTTTTGTTCTTCCGCGACTCTGGTTGACGTCGGCGATGTGGTGATGGGCGGCTGGTGGCTGCGCATCTGCTGGTCATCGACGATGCACTTCGAAAAAAAAGTGTTCCAATCGGAAAACGCTTGAAGGGGCGCGTTGGCAATCGACGTTTTTGCCGCCGCTCGATCCTTCCCATTGTAGTCGTCCGCCGAAGCGGCCGGTTTGGCAAAGAAGAAAAAATTTCGCGGAACGCTTTCGGTGAAACGATCGCTCTCCCCGGTTTCAATCAGTTCGTAAACATGGCCTTTTTCCGACGTGATAGAAAGCCGCGGTTGTGCCGGGGTCGTTGGCTGCGCGATCACACAACCCGAAACGAAGATCAACAAAGCGATGCCAATGTGTTTGAATGTTTTCATAGCCAAGTATTTTCCGATGGTAGAATAGACTCGTGATGGCGAAGGCCCGGAGCGGGGCTTGGGAGTAGCTACTGCCCTACTCTGACAGCCTAAAAGGATTAACGGACCGGATCGAATAAATCTTTCTCAGTTCGTAGGTGGGGGCTGGTTCTTCATCTCGGCACTAAGAATATGAATCCGAAGGTGGGCCGGCGCATCCGTGGACTTCGAAGTTGTTGGCGTAGAAGCTCCCTGCGACGGCATTCGAAGCGGCCAACGAAAAGCAGAAGAACAGATAACGGATACACAGAAGTCGGACCGCGGAATCCGATCCCTTGGGAGCGCAGGCCGCTGGCCTGCATCTTCTTCCGTACGGAGCAGGCGAGCGGCCTTCGCTTCCACCTCCTCGGGCTGTCTGATCTTGAATCTTCCTTCTTGCATCTTGAATCGTTCGCGTCCGGCTTTCGCGAAGCTAAAAGCTCGCCTCCGCAATGACGCTTGGAAACGATGACCCGCTTAATGAGTATGACAAAAGCGGGTACGCCTAAGCGGAATAATTTCTATCTGATTTTGATACTGGGGACTCTGACCGCCCTCAGTCCTTTTTCGATCGATATGTACCTTCCGGCCTTTCCGAAAATGGCCGTCGATTTAGGGGTGCACGTCTCGGAAATCTCGCTTTCGCTCTCGAGCTTTTTTGTCGGACTCGCCGTGGGCCAGCTTTTTTACGGACCCTTCCTCGACCGCTTCGGGCGGAAGCGGCCTCTTTATTTCGGATTGGTCCTTTACGTTCTCGCAACGATCGGCTGCCTTACTTGCCGTTCGATCCAGGCCCTGATCGTATTTCGCTTCATCCAGGCGATCGGAGGCTGCGCGGCCAACGTAGCCTCGACCGCCATGGTCCGGGATTTCTTCTCGGGCAAAGAGAGCGCCAAGGTCTTCGCTCTGCTGATGTTGATCCTGGGCGTCTCGCCCTTGTTGGCGCCGACCGCCGGTGGTTATTTGGCGGCGGCCTTTGGCTGGCAATCCGTCTTCGTCGTATTGGCGATCATCGGCTCTCTCGTCTTGGCCGTCTCTTTTTTTTACCTGCCCGAGGGTCACGAGCCGGATACGTCCCATTCTTTACGGCCGGGACCGATCTTTAAAAACTACCTTTCAATTCTAAAAGAACCCCAGTTCCACACCTACACGCTGGCTGGTGCCCTGGCTTTTTCCGGCCTGTTCGTTTATCTCGCCAGCTCTCCCATGATTTTCATGGAGATTTTTCGAGTGAATGAAAAAGTCTACGGCTGGATATTCGCTTTTCTCGCCGCAGGATTTATCGGCGCGAGCCAATTCAATATTTTATTGCTGCGCCGATTCAGCAATGAACAGGTCCTGCGGACGGGACTGATCGGTTCGGCCGTGATGGGCCTCACTTTCTTTGTGGGCGCATTCAATGGTTGGTACGGCCTCACTGGGACGATCGCGGTTATATTTCTGTTTCTGGCCTCCGTCGGCCTCGCCAATCCGAACGCCTCGGCCCTGGCCCTCGCACCTTTCTCGAAAAACACCGGCAGCGCATCGGCCCTCATGGGCTCCTTGCAAATGGGAATTGGCGCACTGGCTTCGGTGGGCGTGGGTCTTTTGCATACCCAGCGCATTCTTCCGGTCACTGTTATTTTTGCCGCCTCGGCGGTCCTTGCCCTCCTGATTCTGATTTTCGGCGGCAACAGGATCGTCCAGAAAATAACCGGAGAAAGCGTTGTGCTCTCCCACTAGTTTAAAAACGTATTTGAACCACAGATACACCGAGAGCCTGTGGGAACACAGCGGTCACAGAGAAACTCAAAAGCTCTGAAGACGATTGGCCACGAAAGATTACAGAGAGCACAGAAATCCTTCTTTGAGATCTTTGTGTTCTCTCCACGTCCTTTGTAGTTCCGCCACGCGGAACGAAGGAGGATGTGGCTAAAATCCGGTCTTACCCATGCCGGCATACTCCGTGAGCTCCTCTACCCATAAAGTCGACCGCGTCCTGCCAAGGTCTCGCATTTGCGTGACGAAGGCGGAAAGCCCAACCAGAATCCATTCGTGCCGATTCGTGCTATTCGGGGCCCCGCTCCGCTCTTGAATCTTAAATCGCGACCGGCGGCGGCGCCGCCGGTCGCGTGCGACGGACGTACCACTCGGCAGCCAGTGTCGTGGACGTAAAACCAATCCAGAACGCCACCCCAAAGAACTGCCGCGGCGACAGACCCGTGAGCGAACTGGTCGCGAAGAATACCCCCATCACCGGCCTGGTTGTCGCGATCCCTAGCATGATCCCGAGCGCCCGCAGTATCCATTCGCGGTGCCGTGCAACATCTCCATGCCTGATGTACCACCACGACATCAGGAGCGCTCCGAGAAACGCGGACCCGAAAAGGACGATTGCAGAGATTTCCACCGGTCCGGCCACGGGCGCGGCAAGCATCGCGTATCCGCTGATACCAACAGCAAGTCCGACCGCCATGAGAAAGCGTCCGAACCACCGATGAAAGCCAGGATACCTTAGGCGCACACGCGTAGAGAGCTGCAACGGAATCGCCAGCGCCAGCACCAGGCCTGCAACCACGTGACTGCGAGTCAGGCCCGGCTTGGCCGCGAACACGGCGTTAAGAACATCGAAGTTGGAATGGCCAACAGGCAGTGGCCCCGCAAGTGAGACCAACCTTCGAATCGACACCACCAGCGCGATCGCACACAGCAGAAACACAACCACCCAAAAGCCGCGCCGCTCAAAGGACGGAATTTGCCCGATTCGTTTCGCCATACAGTAATCAATACTATTTCGGACGAAGAAAGCACTTCCCGATAAGCATCGAATCCGCCTCTACCAAACCCGGAGCATCCACGAATCACACGAATCCCCACGAATGTGAAATTAACCACAGAGTCACAGAGGCACGGAGTTCGGATCGGAAGAGTGAACCCATTCGTGCCGATTCGTGCTATTCGTGGACCCCGTCTGATCTTGAATCTTCCTTCTTAGGTAATGAATCGGTCGGGCCTGCCCGCCCCCTTTCTCCTGCCACCTTAAGCCTGCGACCGACGCCGTCAGCGCCCCTCGGATATTTTATCGGCCTGTCCCTATAAAGCTCCTAAAACGGATAGACGGCCGCAAAGAGTCACAAAACGGAACAACCGGGCTTGACGCGGTTGCAGAGCCTTTGGGATCGGCGTCAATCGCCGATCCTCCGATTTGCGATTTTTTGCGGCCAACAATTCCGATCCGACGATCTCAATCCCTTCGTGGTGAAACTCATCCCTTGTCACTCATCACTTCCCCTCCACCGGTGCTTTCGGCGCAACCGCCTCCTCCGGCTACTTTGAACCTGAAACCTTCAACTTTTAACCGGCGGGCGCCGCCCGCCTTGTAAGGCTATACATTCGACGGCCCTATCGCTTTAGATCGAATGTTCGTAAGAAACCTTGTCCATATCGAGCCTCCTCATTCGTCGATTCATTGAACGAACAATTCCAAATTACGATCAACGCCAACGAAAGAGAGAAAATCCATGATTACAACGATCGCAATAGGGGCATCCGCCCTTGCCTATGCCGTAAGCCGTCCGTCCAAAAATAGGAATTCCTATGCAAACTGATCAAAAAATCCCGAACCGGTCGAGGAAAGCAATCTGGATTGGTCGCGTCATGAGCGCCATTCCCGCGTTGTTCCTGCTTATGGATAGTGTCATGAAATTCATGAAGCCAGCCGTAGTGGTGCAAGGCACCGTGCAGCTCGGCTATCCCGAGAGTGTGATTCTTGGACTGGGCGTCGTGCTTCTGGTCAGCACTGTCTTGTATCTAACTCCTCGGACTGCGGTCTTGGGTGCGATTCTGATAACCGGCTATCTGGGTGGCGCCGTGGCGACCCACGTGCGGGTGGGCGATCCGTTGTTCAGCCACATCCTTTTTCCCGTTTATTTCGGCGTGCTGATCTGGGGCGGACTTTTCTTGCGCGATGATCGCGTACGAACGCTCCTTCCATTCATGGCGAAGCGCTAAACCTATAAAAACTATCGCAAAGGTGACCGAAGGGCCGAGGTTCACACGTCAATTTTCCGAACGGATTTAGGACAACGTAACATGATTTCCTTCGCACGTCCTCAGCCCGGATTCTTTCTCTTTATTCTTTATCTTAATCGTTTGTCAGGTGTTTGATTAAAACCACGGAAATCGGAAGAGAACGATTAAGATAAAGAGAAAGAGGTTTTACTCGGCTCAGCTTCCTTTACTCCCTTACCTCCTGTTCAATTGTTTTGGATTTCCTAGACCAAGCAAGCGATCCGACGGAGCCATTCGGGCCAGTCCACGCCTTTTGATATTTTCAAATATGTTCAAGCGCGGACAGCCCCATCGGTCGTCCTCGTGCGACATCGGATTAGCGACGGAGATAACGCGCGCCCGGGGTGGCATGGCTGAATTGCTGCGTCATCGCCTTACGCTGGGCCTCATAGGCGGTCCATGCTTGGCCGTCCTGAAGCGGTGGGATGGTCACCACTTCACCCTGGTCGAAGCCGACAAGCGCCGCATCGACCATGGCCTCGGAGCTCATCACCGAATTCTCGGGCAGGTTCGAGTGCGGCAGGCCCGCGACGTCCCAAAATTCGGTTGCCGTGGCGCCCGGCAATACCGTCTGCACGCGCACGCCCTTGCTTGCCACCTCGTGCTGGAGCGACTGGGTGAGCGCGAGCACGAAGGCCTTCGAGGCGCCATACACGCCATTCAGAATTTCCGGTCCGATGGCGACAATCGACGAGATGTTGATGATCGCACCGCGACCCCGGGCAACGAAGCCCGGCACAGCCGCATAGGTGAGCCGGGTGAGCGCGCTTACGTTGAGCGAGATCATCTCTTCCATTTTTTCGATATTGGATTGGAGCAAGGGTGTGACCGCCCCAAAGCCCGCGTTGTTGACCAGCATCGTGATCTGCGCGTCGTCGCGGAGCACCGCTTCGACCCGCCCGAGATCGGCCTTGTTGTTAAGGTCCGCCTTGATGATTTTGATGTCACGTCCGCTAGTCTCTCCGATCCGCTTTGCGACGGTCTGGAGGCGTTCCTCGCTGCGCGCGACAAGGATGAGATCGAAGCCGCGTTTTGCGAGGCGGTCGGCATAAATTGCGCCGATGCCCGTCGATGCGCCAGTGATAAGGGCGGTTCCCTGAGTGGATGTCGTTTTCATATGTATTCTTTGTTTGTTGCCCCTTGGAATTAAGGATTGCGAAAAGCATACACCCGGCGAAGCATGACCGCTATGACATACATCCAACCTTTTAGGCCATCACGGCTTTCCGCCGTAAGAGGGGGCGTTCGCGCAGTGGGATTGGTGCTCTATCCCGGGTTTCAAGTGTTGAGCCTTGCGGTCTCGACCGTCTTCGAACTGGCCAACGCCACGGCCGGCAAGATGATCTATGATGTTACTTTGCTTTCCGAGCGCGGCGATATGGTTGACTCGTCCCTCGGTTTTGGGGTCAAGACATCCGCCTTCGGCAGACGCGTCTTCGATACGCTCATCGTGGCCGGCGACAATGACCTGACCCCGGCCTCGGCTCGTCTGGTGCGTTACCTGCAGAAATCTCTCGCCACCTCGCGACGCGTGACGTCCACCTGCACGGGAGCGTTTATCCTCGCACAGGCCGGGTTGCTGGAGGGGCGCCGCGCGACCACCCATTGGCACTTCGCCAATGTCTTCCGTCGTTCCTTTCCCAATGTGACGCTGGATGAAGACCGGATCTTCGTTGTCGACGGTCCCATCTGGACTTCAGCCGGCATGAGTGCGGGCATCGACTTGGCGATTGCGCTGGTGGAAAAGGATCTTGGGCCGGAGATTGCGCGCATGGTCGCCAAGAAAATGGTCGTCTACCACCGGCGCGCGGGCGGCCAGTCGCAGTTCTCGGCGCTACTGGAACTCGATCCCAAGTCAGATCGCATTCAAACTGCGCTGGCCTATGCGAAAGAGAATCTCCGGTCCGTTCTGTCTGTCGAAGAACTGGCAGAGGCTGCCCACCTCAGCCCACGCCAGTTCAGTCGCGTTTTCCGCGCTGAAACCGGCAAGTCTCCCGCCAATGCCGTCGAACGTCTCCGGGTCGAAGCGGCGCGTTTGATGATGGAGACCGGGCGGCATTCTCTCGATGAAATTGCGGACGAAACCGGCTTTGGTGATCGCGAACGCATGCGGCGCGCCTTTCTCCGGGCCTTCGGTCAATCGCCCCAAGCCCTTCGTCGCGTGACGCAGGCACAAGCCGTCACGATATGATGCACCGTCAGCCAGAAAGCGGTCGGTTCAGGATTCTTATATCAGACGGAAACAAGAGCAGCGACCTCAGCCCACGAGTCCGGATTCTTTCTCTTAATCGTTCTCTTTCGTTTCCGCGTTTTTAACCAAACGCCCTGACGAAAGGTTAGGGCGTGTTGTCGATATAGCTCACGCAAAGGCGATAAGACGCCAAAGAGAGAAAAGATCGAAGGTAGGGCGGACTCGCTGAGTCCGCCGTCACGCGGAAGAGGCAAATCTAGTAGTCGATCGAGGCAATCTGCTTACGTGAAATATCTATTCTCTATCGCCTTAACTCCAACGGCGGGCCCAGCGGTCCCGCCCTACCTCAACTATCCTCTCACCGGCTTCGGCATTTATTTCGACGACACCCGCTTAGATAAAGAATAAGGAGAGAGAGTTTTTTACAGCAGGATCCTTCCCGCTTCCGATCAATGACTTCCGTCGTGTCGTAACACGTTCGTCGAGAAATCTAGTGGGAATAATTCCTATTCTTTATACGGGAAACGCCCTGATATTTCCGCTGCTGAAAACTGCTAAAATGCAGAAATGAGGAAAGGATGATAGGGCACTGTTTCGGTCTTCGGCGTTTCGATCCGGATAGGCGTCCCTCGTTGGTCACACCTAACGATACCCGGCAGATAAAACCGTAGCGGTGCGTCACCATGAGGGCTTTTCGCAGCTCCTGAACGAGCATGCCCTCGCCCGTACGGCGGCTTTCGAAAACGTTGCTCCGCACGTTCATACACGAGGGCAGGGGTTACCGGTCAATTTGGTCATTCAATAGAAACCAAATCACACACTTTTATGTATACGCATTATTCTCTGGCCACGACCCCAATCAGCGCACTCGCTGAGCAAAACGACTGTTCCCGCCGACGATCAGGAAGGAAGAAGTGCTACGGTCGACGTTGTCTGATCGTCGGCGCGATGTTTTTTTTCGCTTTGCTGCCCCCTTCGCACATCGCGGCACAGACCGCTACGACAATTCGAAATCTCACCGGTGCTCCTTCCGGATCTTCCCGTCCTCGGAAAATCATAGAGGGCCGCGATCGCAATCTTTATGGCGTGTCCGCCACAGGCGGACTCTTCGACAAAGGAACGGTGTTCAAGTTGGATCGGGACGGAGCAAACTACCAACTGTTGCTAAGCTTAAACTTGCCACTCGGGGATCAACCCACTGGGCTTATCGAGGGAAGCGACGGAGTTTTGTACGGAACGACCTCCGGTTTCAGTGGCACGATGCTGTATCGAATAAACAGAGACGGAAGCGGTGCCTCCGTTCTTAGATCGTTTTCTTTCGCCGAGGGTTATTTCTATTTGAGCTGCGTAACCCAGGGAAGCGATGGCGCGCTTTATGGAATATTATTCAACAACGGGGCTGTCACCTATGGTACACTTTTCAAAATCAATCGCGACGGTTCCGGGTACACGGTTCTTCTGAATTTTACCTCGGCCATGGGCTTTCCCCGATCCGGTGTCATCGAGGGAAAGGATGGCCTGCTTTACGGCGTCGCCAAGGGAGTGTACTCGGTAAGAAAAGATGGGACGGGATTCACGACGTTGACGACGGCTATCAATGCCATAGGGACGGTTCTTCAGGGCAGCGATGGTGCGCTTTACGGTTTAGCTTCGGTTCCGGCAGGAGGAGAAGGGGTGTTCACCGTCAAGACGGACGGCTCCGGGGCCAACATCATCTACGCCTTCCCCCCACCCACCCCCTTCGGCCAGGACCTGTCTTTACAGGACCTGGTCGAAGGGCCAGACGGCAAACTTTACGGCACCTATTTGGATGACTATTATGGCGGCGTTTTCGTCTTACAAAAGGACGGCAGCGGTATTAAACAGTTCTCTCCTGGAGACATCGCGCCCTTCTCAGGGCTTTTTGCAGCCGACGACGGATATCTCTATGGAACAACGGACGGTCATTTCATGCCGCTGAATGGAATCCCCCCTAGCCCAGACTCTCTCCGGTTACAAACACCCGGCACGGTCTTTCGAGTGACACCCGCCTCGGCTGCGCCTTTTGTCCCCAGCGGTATCCTGGCTGATGCCGTCGCGGATTTCAGCTCCATCGCAGGAGCCAATCATTGGTCCTATGGTGATTTCGAACAATTTACTCCGACCATTTTCAACGAGATTTACTACCTTTACAGCGGCACATGGAGTAATCCCAACATACCCAGTGTGACGATCACGGCCCAAAGTCTTCATCCCGGGGCCAACAATGGCCAATACTCAGTGGCGGCGGTTCGTCGCTGGACGAGCAATTACGATGGAACCGTCAATGTCCTAGGGTCATTTCAAATTGGTCACGATGGCGACGGCGTGGGCGTATCAGTATTGGTCGACGGCGTGTTGATGATTCCTCGCACAATTATCGGAAATTCCGGCACAACGGCGTCGCAAACGTTCAACTTCAACCAAACCGTGCATACGGGCTCGAAGATCGACTTCGTCGTGGATCCAGGTCCCGCTTTAGACTACTACGGCGATATGACCAGTTTGACTGCGGTGATTAGCACTACGAACGCCGCGCCGACGCCTCCCGCTGTGCCGCCGCCTCAGTATAAGAGCGGAGATGTCCTAGCCGATTCGTTTCAAGATTTCTCCTTGTTCCAGGGAGCGAAAGGTTGGTGGTATTTTGATAATTTCGGCCCGGACACGTCTTTAAGCACGCTCGTTAGCAATGGTTCGTCTTGGGCTGGTTTTCTGGGCAGTTACGACGGCCTGTTGATCGACGCTCGCACCCAGCATCCTTCGGCGACGAATGGCATTATACAGATCTCCGCGGTGCGAAGCTGGGTTAGTACGTACGAGGGCACCGTCCACGTCGTTGGATCCTTCCAGATCGGCCACGACGGAGATGGAGTGGGCGTGCAGATTCAGGTCGACCGAGCGGTTGTCGTTCCCCGGATGATTATCGGAAATTCAGGGATCACCTCGATCCTCACGTTCGATTTTGTCCAAGCTGTTCACGTCGGTACTCGCTTCGACTTCTGGGTAGATCCAGGTCCTGCTCGCGACTACAACGGCGATTCGACGCAGTTCGCTGCGGTGATTAAAGTACAATAACCCGGCTTCAGCAAAAGGATTGAACCACAGAGACACAGAGAACACAGAGCCAAAGATTTATGGATAGAATACAAAGCCCGAGGCTTCACCTATCGCGTGAAATCTTTTTTCGGAAGCTTTCTCTGATTTTCTCTCTGTGCCTCTGTGGTTCAACTGCATTTTTAGTTTAATTCTTTCCATCCACGCAACATCACGCGTAAGAGCGCTCACGTAGAGTTCGTTTCCATTTGAAGTGAGCGGGAAAACGAAAAGCGTATCAGCCATGCTGTTGTTGCGCTGTTTTCTTATCGTTTTTTCGCTCGTGCTTGGATCCGTGGGATGGGCCGGGGAGCCGCCAGCGCGATCCGCACAAACCCTAGCTCCCGCAG
>WNFI01167369.1_pt1 | contig 14844 bp, 11 predicted proteins | sample 5400471 | NCBI WGS metagenome assembly WNFI01 (sample SAMN13153348, study PRJNA577476) | soil metagenome | isolation source: 100 cm saprolite on Douglas fir-dominated hillslope | place: USA:California | collected 2013-09-17
CAACTACGGCGTCAATCCGTCGGATCCGGAATCCGGTGCGCCGCAGGTGGCGGGCGTGGTGGTGCGCGAGCTTTCGCGGCACTACTCGAACTGGCGCGCTGAGGGCGATCTCGTGTCGTATCTCGAAGCGGCGCAAGTTCCGATAATTGAAGGCATTGACACACGTCGCCTCACGCGTCACTTGAGGACAGTCGGCGTCATGCGCGGCGTGTGCGCGGCGGGCGAGGAGCCCAGCGCCGAGGTGCTCGCGGCGCTCGGTGCGTGTCCGTCCATGGAGGGGCTCGATCTCGCATCCAGAGTCAGCACCTCGACGCCGTATCAGTGGGGTAACCCCAAGGCTGCGCACCACATCGTCGCCTACGACTACGGGATCAAGCGCAACATCCTGCGGCTGTTCGATGATGCAGGCTGTCGAGTCACGGTGGTCCCGGCGCAGACGTCGGCTGAGGAAGCGTTGGATCTGGCGCCGGACGGCGTATTTCTGTCGAACGGACCCGGTGATCCCGATGCGATCGCGTATGCCCCCGACACCATCCGGGGCATAGCGGAGCGGGAAGTCCCGATCTTCGGGATCTGCCTGGGGCATCAGCTTCTGGCCCTCACCTATGGCGCCGTGACGACGAAGATGCCCTATGGCCACAGGGGAGGAAATCATCCCGTCCGTGAGCTCGAAACGGGCCGAATTCTCATCACGTCCCAGAATCACGGGTTTGCCGTGGAGGGTTCCGCAGAATCGATTCCCGGCGCGCCGGCGCTGGAGGTTACTCACGTGAACCTCAATGACGGCACGGTTGAGGGGCTTCGCCACCGGGAGCTGCCGATCTTTGCGGTTCAGTACCATCCGGAGGCGGCTCCGGGCCCCCATGACGCCCGCCCGCTGTTCCAGCAGTTCATGGAGAGCGTCCGCAAGTCGCGTGGCTGAGGGGCTTTAAGCTCTTGACACACAAGAGTTAACGCGGATAAGTTCGATCAGCTTGCACCCCCTCCGCTGCCCGTTGCGAGGCACTGCTCATGACGAAAGCTGATCTGGTCGAGCGAGTCACCGCCCAGATTTCACGCACCGCCGGCCCGATGATTTCCAAGAAGGACTGCGCTCGCGTGGTCGATTCCTTCCTGGATGCCATCAAGGAAGCGCTGCAGGAGCAGAAGAACATCGAGGTGCGGGGATTCGGGACGTTCAAGATCCGTCACCGGAAGACGCGCATGGCGCGGAATCCGCGTACGGGCTCCCCTGTAGAAGTATCAGCGCGCCCCGTGCCGGTGTTCAAGCCCAGCAAGGAGTTGCGCGCGATGGTGGCCAACATTTCCATCGAAGAGCTGGACCACGAGAACGAATACGAGGAGACGGACGCGTAAGCAGTTCAGCAGTCGGCAGTTGGCAGCGCTCGAGTCGGCATGACAGTCACGGTCCTTCTCTTCGCCTCCTACGCTGACGCGCTTGGAGAGGCGAGCCTAGTGCTCGATCTCGCCGAGGATGCCACGGTCGCCGATGTGCTCGCCGAGGTATCGCGGCGGCCCGGCGCTGCGTCCCTTCCGCCGATGCCGCTGATCGCGGTCAACCAGCGCTACGCCGCGAGGACTGCGCGCATTCAGTCCGGCGATGAAGTCGCGCTGATTCCGCCCGTGGCCGGCGGATGAACGGCGCCGCGCAGCTCGTTCGCGACCCAATCGACCCAGCGGCATTGATTGCCCGCGTCGCTCGACCGGCGCACGGAGCGCTCATTCTCTTTCTCGGCGTCGTGCGCGACGTCAACGATGGCCGCGGCGTAACTGGCATCGAGTACAGCGCTTACGAGGGAATGGCGGCTCGCGAGCTGGACTCCATTGCAGACGAGGCGGTCGTACGGTTCGTGGATGCGGACGTCGCCATCGAGCATCGCCTGGGGTACCTGGCGCTCGAGGACGTGAGCGTCGGAATCGCCGTCGCGCATGGCCATCGTGACGAGGCGTACGCCGCTTCGCGATGGATCATCGACGAGATCAAGCGCAGGGTGCCCATCTGGAAGCGCGAGCATTATGTGGATGGGACGCGCGAGTGGGTGGATTCCTCGGGCGCGGTGTCGGCCGAGTTGGCTCAATGAGCCTCATCGACCAGTTCGGGCGAACGATCGAGTACCTGCGCATCTCGATCACCGACCGCTGCAACTTCCGCTGCAGCTATTGCATGCCCGTGGAAGGGCTGCCGTGGCTTCCGAAGGCCGACATCCTGAGCTACGAGGAGATCCGGGACGTCGTCGCCGAGCTCGCGCCGCTGGGGCTTCGGCGCGTGCGCATCACCGGCGGCGAGCCAACGATCCGACCGCAGCTCGAGACGCTGGTGCGCATGCTCCGGGACATTCCCGCCATAGAGGACATCGCGCTCTCGACGAATGGGGTGAAGCTTCCTGAGCTGGCGGCCCGCCTTGCCAGTGCCGGCCTGGATCGCGTGAACATGTCCGCGGATAGTCTGCGGCCGGAGCGCATCACCCACATTGCGCGGCGGGATCTCTCGTTCGAGCCTGTTCGTGCCGCACGCGCGGCGCAGGACGCCGGACTGTCGCCCGTCAAGCTGAACGTCGTCGTCATGCGCGGCATCAACGACGACGAGCTGGTCGAGTTTGCGCGTCTGACGCTCGACCATCCGTGGCACGTGCGGTTCATCGAGCTCATGCCCGTCGGGTCCCTCGAGGCGCTGACGGACCAGCACGTGGTGCCGAGCGACGAGGTGCTCGAGCGCGTGTCCGATGTGCTCGGTCCGATGTCGGCATCGGCCGGGCCGCAGCGCGGGAATGGACCCGCGGCGTACTACGCACTCGATGGCGCCGCTGGGACGATTGGCGTCATCACGCCGATGACGCACACGTATTGCGGACAGTGCAATCGTGTTCGCCTCACCGCCGACGGGCGACTGCGCACGTGTCTGTTCGGCGATCACGAGGTGGATCTGCGCGGACCGCTGCGCGCCGGCCAGCTGCTCGAGCCGCATGTGCGTCGCGCGCTCGCGGAGAAACCGGAGCAGCACGCGCTGCTCTCGCGTCGCAATGGCGGATTGCGCGCACTCTCGCAGGTCGGGGGATAGCATCGGCACGCGACCTCGATAGTTTTGTTCGAGGCATCGGTTTCACCTTCAGATAGTCACTCATGGTCAAGAAGATCACTGTCGTCGGCGCCGGCAATGTCGGTGCGACGACTGCTCAACGCGTCGCGGAGAAAGAGCTGGCGCGAACCGTCGTTCTGGTCGACGTCGTCGAAGGCGTTCCACAGGGCAAGGGGCTGGACCAGTGGCAGAGCGCGCCCATCGAGGGGTACGACTCGCGCATCATCGGCACCAACGGCTACGACGAGACGGCGGGCTCGGAGATCGTCATCATCACGGCCGGCATTGCGCGCAAGCCGGGCATGTCGCGCGACGATCTGTTGAACACCAATGCCGGCATCGTGAAGTCCGTGTCGGAGCAGATCGCGAAGACGTCGCCCGAGGCCATCGTCATCGTCGTCAGCAATCCGCTCGATGTCATGTGCTACGTGGCCAAGGAAGTAACGCGCTTTCCACGTGAGCGTGTGATCGGAATGGCCGGCGTGCTGGACACCGCGCGGTATCGCGCGTTTCTCGCCGAAGCGCTCGACGTCTCCGTGCGTGACATTCAGGCCATGGTGCTTGGCGGCCATGGCGACACGATGGTCCCACTGATCTCGTACACGAGCGTGAGCGGTATTCCCGTCACGCAGCTCATGGATGCGGCCACGCTGAACGCGATCGTGGACCGCACGCGGAACGGCGGCGCGGAGATCGTGAAGCACCTCAAGACGGGATCCGCGTACTACGCGCCGTCGGCGGGCGCCGTGCAGATGGCCGAAGCCATCGTCAACGATCAGAAGCGCATTCTTCCATGTGCGGCCTGGCTTCAGGGCGAGTACGGGTTGCGCGACCTGTTCCTCGGCGTGCCGTGCAAGCTCGGGCGGAAGGGCCTCGAGCAGGTGATCGAGGTGCAGCTTACAGCCGACGAGCGCACGGCACTGGAGAAGAGTGCACAGGCAGTTCGCGAGCCAATGTCGGCCGTGAAACTGTAGCGCTCATGTGGCTGGTCACGTTGTACCGCTCCACCATAGGCAAGAAAGTCATCATGGCGGTCACGGGTCTCGTGCTCGTGGCATTCGTGATCGTTCACATGGCGGGCAACCTCCAGGTCTTCCTTGGTCCCGCCAAGATGAACGGCTATTCCGCCTTCCTGAAGAGCACCGGTGAGCTGCTCTGGCTGGTGCGCCTCGGATTGCTCACCGCCTTGGTGCTGCATGTGCTGATGGCATGGCAGCTCACGCGCGTTGCGGCGGCCGCACGTCCACACGCCTACGTGCGGCGTGATGCGCGCGCGAGCACGGTTGCGTCTCGCACGATGCGGTGGGGCGGCGTGTTGCTACTCGCCTTCATCGTGTTCCATCTGCTGCATTTCACCACGGGCACGCTGTTTCCCGTTGCGAGCCGGCCCGACGCGGTGTATCCGGCGTTCAGCGAGCACGATGTTTACGGCAACGTCGTGAGCGCGTTCCACAATCCGTGGGTCGTCGCGGTCTATGTCGTGGCGATGCTCTTTCTGCTGCTGCACCTCTTCCATGGCGCGTGGAGCTCGGTTCGTACGCTCGGGCTCAGCAAGCCATCGCCACAGCCGTCGCACCGTCGCATTGCCACCGTCGTCGCGATCGTCGTGTGGCTCGGATTCACGGCGGTGCCTGTCGCCGTTCTGCTGGGAGTCGTCCGTTAGATGTCGCTCACGCTCAATGCACGCGTTCCCGGCGGTGCCCTCGCTGACAAGTGGGACAAGCATCGGTTCGACGTCAAACTCGTCAATCCGGCGAACAAGCGGAAATACAACATCATCGTCGTCGGCTCCGGGCTCGCCGGTGCGTCGGCCGCGGCGACGTTCAGCGAGCTGGGATACAACGTCAGCTGCTCGCGAAGCCAACGTGTATCGGCTCGCGCAGATCAGTGTGAACATCATCGATCAGTGCGTGGCGCAGGGCGTGCCGTTCGCCCGGGAGTACGGCGGTCTGTTGGCTAACCGCTCATTCGGCGGAGCGCAGGTGTCGCGAACGTTCTATGCCCGCGGACAGACGGGGCAGCAGCTATTGCTTGGTGCGTACCAGGCGCTCGAAAAGGAGATCGCGAAGGGCGGCGTCTCCATGTTTCCACGCTCGGAAATGCTGGACCTGATCGTGGTGAATGGCCGAGCGCGCGGCATCGTGGTGCGTGACGAGGTGAGCGGCACCATCGAGCCGCATCTCGCCGATGCCGTGGTATTGGCCACGGGCGGATACGGAAACGTGTTCTACCTCTCGACGAACGCGAAGGGCTGCAATGCGACTGCGATCTGGCGCGCGCACAAGCGCGGCGCCGCGTTCGCCAACCCCTGCTATACGCAGATTCACCCGACGTGCATTCCTGTCGCCGGAGAGTATCAGTCCAAGCTGACGCTCATGTCGGAGTCGTTGCGGAATGACGGCCGAGTGTGGGTGCCGAAGCGTCGCGAGGATGTGGGCAAGAAGCCGGGTGACATTCCGGAGAGCGACCGCGACTATTACCTGGAGCGGAAGTATCCGAGCTATGGAAACCTGTCGCCGCGCGACATCGCCTCGCGCGCGGCGAAGGAGGCGTGCGACGACGGCCGCGGCGTCGGTCCCGGGGGACGCGGTGTGTACCTCGATTTCGCCGACGCCATCAAGCGGCTCGGTGAAGACGAGATCCGCGAGCGATACGGAAATCTGTTCGAGATGTACCAGCGTATCACGGACGAGAATCCGTACGCGGTCCCGATGCGCATCTATCCTGCCGTGCACTACACGATGGGCGGGCTCTGGGTGGACTACAATCTCATGAGCACCATCCCCGGGCTGCACGTGGCTGGCGAGGCAAACTTTTCGGATCACGGTGCCAATCGGCTCGGCGCGAGCGCGCTCATGCAGGGCCTCGCGGACGGGTACTTCGTGCTCCCGTATACCATCGGCGACTATCTCGCGACTGCGCGTCCGGAACCTCTCGCACCTGATGCGTCGGAGGTGAAGGCGGCCGTCGCTGACGTCGCAGCACGGACTGCGCGTCTGCTCGGCGTCAAAGGAAGGCGCTCCGTTGCGTCGTTCCACCGTGAGCTCGGTCGCATCATGTGGGAGCACTGCGGCATGGCGCGCGACGCAGCGGGGCTGACGCAGGCGCTGGAGCTCATTCCGTCCCTCCGCGAGGAGTTCTGGCAGGACGTGAGCATTCCCGGCTCAGGCGAGGAGCTGAATCAGACCCTCGAGCACGCGGGGCGCGTGGCGGACTTTCTCGAGCTCGGCGAGCTGATGTGCCGCGATGCGTTGCATCGGGAGGAGTCGTGCGGCGGCCATTTCCGGACCGAGCACCAGACACCCGACGGCGAGGCGCTGCGCAATGACGAGGAGTTCACTTATGTCGCCGCATGGGAGTACGCGGGAGAAGGGCAGCCCGCGATTCTCAACAAGGAGCCGCTCGTCTTCGAGAACGTGAAGCTCGCGCAGCGGAGTTACAAGTGAGCGGCATGATGAATCTCACGCTGCGTGTCTGGCGGCAGGCGCAGTCCGATGTCGCCGGCGCGCTCGTGGAGTATCAGGCCACCGATGTCAATCCGGACATGTCGTTCCTGGAGATGCTGGACGTCGTCAACGAACGTCTCATCTCCGCCGGAGAGGTGCCGATCGCTTTCGATCATGATTGCCGAGAGGGCATCTGCGGTTCGTGCGGCATGATGATCAATGGTGTGGCGCACGGGCCGATGAAGGGAACGGCCACGTGTCAGCTGCACATGCGGAACTTCCGCGACGGGGACACCGTTGTGATCGAGCCGTGGCGCGCGAAGGCGTTTCCGGTCATCAAGGATCTGGTGGTGAACCGGAGTGCTCTCGATCGCATCATCCAGGCGGGCGGGTTCATCAGCGCGCCGACGGGAGGCGCTCCCGACGGGAACACGATCCCGGTTGCTCGACAGGCGTCAGACTCCGCCATGGACGCGGCGGCGTGCATTGGCTGCGGTGCGTGTGTTGCGGCGTGCCCGAACGCCTCGGCGTCGCTGTTCACTGGCGCAAAGATCTCCCACCTCGGCCTTCTGCCGCAGGGGCAACCGGAGCGATATCGTCGGGCACTCAAGATGGTGGCGCAGATGGATCTCGAGAGCTTTGGGGGCTGCACGCTCTTCGGCGAATGTCAGGAAGCGTGTCCGAAGGAGATCAGCATCGATGTCATCGCGCGGATGAATCGGGATTTCCTGGTGGCCGCGGTTGCAGCGAGCGAAGAGCGTTCCGAGGGCGACGAGGGATAAGCCGGACGTGGGGCCGTTTTGATCGGGATGGTTCATACCGCGGCATAAAACCGATCCGCGCTGCGTCATCGCGGTGACGGCGGACGAGTTGCTCTGGGCGAATCTTCGGCAATGCCTACTTGCTTTCGCTTTGCCGAGGTGACTAACGTATGTCCATGGCTGCCACGTACCTCGATTGGACTGTCGACATGGTCGATGCTCTGCCCGACGACGGGCAGCGCTACGAGATCATCGACGGCGAACTTTTCGTGACGCCCGGGCCCGGCGAATTCCATCAGGATATCGCTGGCGCATTGTTCTGGCGTCTCCACCAATATCTCGTTGGCCATGGCATCGGCAAAGCGATGATCTCGCCGGCGGACGTCCGTCGCGGTGATCGCACGCGGAATCGCGTGCAGCCGGATGTCTTCGTCGTTCGGGTGGTCGATGGCAGGCGACCGGCCTACCCGTATGAGTTGCATGATCTGCTCCTGGCCGTCGAAGTTGCGTCGCCTAGCAACGCAATCCTCGACTATCAGATCAAGCGCGACCTCTATCTTCGGGAAGGCGTCGGCGAGTACTGGGTCATCAACGCCGCTGCGGACAGCACCGCGAACCGCCACGACATGAACGAGCACGAGTTGGGTAATTCGCCGGACGGTCTGACACGCCGCGAGTTACTGCGCTCGGTGGTTGGCGCCACGACGCTGAGCGTGCCCCTGATGTGGCCGGGTTGGCTGTCGTCTGTCGGTGAGCGAGCACTTCTTGACGCGCCGCTGGAGAATGCCTCCAACTTGTACACCGATGTCCTGAAGCGCTGGTGCGACGGACTGGTGGCGCTCCAGATCAGGGACATTCGCAATTCGGCGCTGCACGGCAGCATCGTCTGTCCTGCGTGCGCGTTGGTTCACGGCCGCTGCGGTGACGCAGTGTACCCGCTCCTGCACATGGCGCGCGCCACGGGGAACACAACGTATCTGCAGGCAGCCCTCGGTGTGCACGATTGGTCCGAGCAACAGGTCTCGCGCCCCGATGGGAGCTGGGTCAATGATGTGACGCTCAGCTCGTGGAAGGGAATCACGGTCTTTCACAGCATCGCGCTGGCGGAAGCGTTGCACCATCATGGCGAGCTGCTGGATGCGCCAACGCGCCGGCAGTGGACCGAGCGCCTCGCGCGTGCGGCAACATTCCTCGATGGTTTTCTCACCATCGAATCGGGCAACATCAACTATCCGGTGACCGGCGCCTATTGCTTTGCCATCTGCGGCCAGCTGTTGGAGAATTCACACTACCTCGAGCGCGCCCGTGAGCTCGCGCATGCGGCGCTCGAGTACTTCACGCCGAATGGGTTGCTTTTCGGAGAGGGTCATCCGCAGACGGCCGTCACAAAAAAGAAGTCCCGGCCCGTCGACCTTGGCTATAACGTGGAAGAATCACTGCCGTCCCTCGCGCTCTACGCGTTGACGATGAAGGATGAAGCGGTGCTCGAGCGCGTCGTCACCTCGCTGCGGACGCACATGGAATTCATGATGCCCGACGGGGGGTGGGACAACAGTTGGGGCAGTCGCAACTACAAGTGGACCTGGTGGGGCAGCCGCACGAGTGACGGGGGTCAGCCGGCATTGGCACTATTGGCGCAACACGATCCGAGATTCCGTGAGGCGGCCTGGCGCAATCTGGAGCAGATGGCGGCCTGCACGCATGACGGTCTTCTCCACGGCGGGCCACACTACCACTCGCACGGAGAGCTACCGTGCGTGCATCACACCTTCACTCACGCGAAGGCGTTAGCCACGGTGCTCGATCGTGACGGTGCGGAGCAGCCCGCGCAGCCACGCATCGCGCTTCCACGCGATGTGGCGTATGGCGTGAAGACCTATCCGGAAATCGGAACCCATCTGACGGCGATCGGCGACTGGCGCGCCACCGTGACCGAGTATGACTTCGAGTACCTGGAGACGGTACAGACCGGCGGAAGCACGTCTGGCGGTGGCCATGCGAGCGGTGGTGCGCTGTCGATGCTATTCCATCAGCGACTTGGCCCCATACTCGTGGCCAGCATGACGAGATATCAGCGGGTCGAGATCTCGAATCAACAGGAGCACGGCGATTACCCGCACATGACGCTCACACCACGAATCGAGGGCGTCGTGAACGGCCAGAATTATACAAGCCTCAGCGATGTCGACGCCGTGCTGACCGTGCAGGCGACGCCCGAACACATCGGATTCGAGGCTCGCGGCCGTTTGCTGACGTCTTCACATCAGCCGTTGCCGAGCGGCGACGCACGGTATCGCTTGGGGTACGCGTTCACACCGACCACTGTCGAGATCGTGGCAACCACCGATGTGCATGGGAGTTCCGGCGGTCCGCCGAGCGTGAAGTTCATTCTTCCCGTTATCTCGACTCGGTCCGAGACGGTCGAACGGCTTGACGCGAGAACGATACGCGTCGGGAAGGGGAAGGGGCGACTCGTGGTTCGTACGGACGCGGCTGGAGGCTTCGATTCTCTGGGAGACGAGCGAACGTTCAATCTCGTACCCGGATTTGAATGCCTTCCATTGGCGGTCGCGATTGCGCCTGGTGGTGAAGTGCGGATTACATTGAGCGCTGAATAAGTGGGCTACCTTTGCGGCAGCTTCGCCGGTTTCAGGCGGGAGCGTCGCCGAGTGCCTCGTCGGCATCCGCGAGTGGAAACTGTATGCGGAAGGTCGCTCCTCTCCCGAGCTCGGTGTCGAGCAAGATCGATCCGCCGGCCTCTTTGACAATGGTGTAAACCGTTGCCAGCCCAAGGCCGGTCCCTTTGCCCTTCTCTTTGGTCGTGAAGAAGGGCTCGAAGATGCGGTCGCGCGTTGCGGCATCCATACCGACGCCCGTGTCGCTTACGGTGAGGATGGCTCGTCCCGGCTCCCCTGCTTCGAGGGAGCTTCTCGCGGTCATGAGCGTGAGGACTCCGCCCTCCGGCATCGCATCGCGGGCGTTGAGGCTGAGGTTCATGATCACCTGTTCGATCTGCGCAGGATCGGCGTGAATGAGCAGCGGATCAGCGGAGGGTGCAGTGATGAATTCGAGTCGTGAGCCGAGCGTGCGGCGAAGCATGCGCTCCGCGCTCGCGAGCGTGTGGTTGAGGTCAACCAGCCGGTGCTCCGGTGCGTCCTTGCGTGCAAACAACAGAAGGTGCCGCGTGAGGTCGGACGCACGCTTGGCCACATCACGAATCGCCACGGCATCGTCGCGCCGCTCATCACCAACGACGAGATCGCTGATCAGGAACTCCGAATGCGCTGTGATGATGGTCAGGATGTTGTTGAAATCGTGAACGATGCCGCCAGCGAGCTGCCCGACGACTTCCATCTTCTGCGCCTGGCGCAGCTCGCTCTCGAGGCGCTTGCGCTCGGAGACGTCGGCAAGGATGCTGATGAAGCCGCGGAGCCGCCCATCGTGCGAACGAAGCGGAGCGACGGACGCGTGCACGTCCACGGGTGAGCCGTTGTTGCGGACGTGCGTCGCCGGCACGTCCGTGATGCCCGCCGGGGACTCGAGCGCGTGACGAAGCAGTTCCCGGAACGATGGCTCGTCGTCGGCTTGCAAGACCGGTAGCCGCTTTCCCACGACGTCGGTTGGCGTCCAACCGAACATGCGGGTGGCCGCGTGGTTCCAGACGCGGACGGTCCAATCAGGATCGAAGGTGATGATCGGCAGCGGCGAGGCTTCGAGAAATGCGTGGAGCGTGGTCGCCATGTCATCCTGGGCGCGCTGATCACGCCGTGGCGCTTCGTGTAGCTCGATGCGCCGCGTCGTCGTCCCGTCTTCGTTCGTTTCCGTCACGAAGTGGTAGCCGAGGAGTCGGCAGAGCGAGCGCGCAACCGTGAGCCCGAGCTCGAGCGCGATGGAGGGATCGGTGGGTGCGGCCCCGCCAGTGTCCGCGACACTGCGAGAGGGCTCATCACACACCTCGATCGCTCGCGCCGACCCCGACGCGGCGTCCGCAACCAGCCTCACCGACACCGCACTGCCCGCACCCCGCTTGACGGCGTCCTCGACGAGGTAACGAACGACACGTCGCAGCGTTTCCGCATCCGTTGCCAGCATGGCGGACAGAGGCGCATGCATTCCGATGGAGGGTTGCCGCGTGCCATCCGCCTGGCGATCGACGACTTCGCGCACGAGCGCGGCGACGTCCACCGTGGTGAGCTCGAGATCGAGACTCCGCGCCTCGATCTCCGCGTACGCAAGCACGTCCTCGATGAGCGTGAGCAGGTGACGTCCCTGCGCCGCGATACGGTTGGCGAACGTGAGTTCCCGGGCTGACAGGCGCCCACCGAGATTCTGAAGCAGGATGTCCGCAAAGCCGATGACCGACGCGAGCGGCGTACGCAGCTCGTGGCTCACGCGATCGAGGAACGCCGTTTTGGCGCGCATCGCGGACGCCTCGATGCGCTGCGCCTTCCTCAGGCGTTCGGCCGCCTCGAGCTCGGCGGTCACGTCACGGTAGATGCCTTGCGTTCCGACTGCCACACCGTCCACGAACCGGCAGTTCGCGTGGCCGCGGACGATGATGCGCCGGCCGTCCTTGGCCAGCACGGCGACCTCGATTGCGACGGGCGATTCGCCGGAGAGCAGCCTGCGCAGCGCTGCGCGGGCGGTATCGTGCGAATCCGGCGCCACGATGTCGAGCATCGAGCGCTGAGTGAGCTCCTCGTCGGTGTAGCCGAGGGTCTCACGCCAGGCGCGATTTGCGTAGAGCACGCGGCCGTCCGGCGCGAGCATGTGAATGAGATCAGTGGCCGATTCCACGAAGTCGCGCAGCTGCGCTTCGCTCTCGAGCACTTGCTCCGCGATGCGATGCTCGCTCGCAATGTCGCGGAAGAAGATCGCAAGTCCGCCGTCCCAGGGTCGCGCCTGGACCCTGAGCCAGCGTTCCAGGCATTGGTAGTGGCCCTCGACGATGACCTCGGTGCGCTCCTGCATCGCCTTGTGAAGCGCGCTCTCGAAGGTGCCGCCCCCCACGTCAGGAAACGCGTCCCAGAGGTTCCGGCCGAGGAGATCCGTCCTGGAACGCCGGAGGACGTGTTCAGCCGCGGGATTGACGTAGGCGATTTTCCAATCAGCCGGCACCAACAGGCAGGCATCAGGAATACGGTCAAGCGTCGATGCGACTTGCGCAACATCGTCGTTGATTGTGCTCTTCTTCGAGACACGATCGGGGTTCTGCATCCCGTCCTTCATCCATCCGGGGTTTGGGGCGATCAATGCTGGTGACATCAAGCGACCTCATGCGCGGTCTCGCCTGCGCATCGAACGTGATCGGTTGCGAGCTGAAGGGCGGTTCATGCCCCTGATCGTCCATGCCGTTGTGGTCGGCTGGACTTTTGCGCGCTAACACGCACACATCATCCTAGAAGTTCCGACACCCCTGCGCGTTCCCTGACGGCGTACTCTTCGCCTACCTCCTCGGGAGTACACGAACTCGAGCATTCGTCTACTATGGCGCCAGAACTGAGTTGGAGCGGAATCAGTGTCGTGGGTGACATGCCGTGGGGACTGCATTTCTCCCTCTTCTATCAGACGCGCGCCGATCTCCTCGACGTGATCGTTCCGTATCTGGCGGCCGGACTCGACGCCGGGGAGCTCTGCGTCTGGATGCCGACTGATCCCTCGGCGGAGAAAGAGGCCATCGAGAGGTTGCGCGGCCGAGTGCGAGACTTCGACCAGCGGATGGAGAGAGGTGACATCCAATTCTCGCGGTACGATGGCTTTCTTGATGCCAACGGCAGCGTAGACATCGATAGAGCCATCGCCCAGTGGCACAAATGGGACGTTGAAGCGCGCAAAAGGGGCTATGTGGGCCTGCGTGGCAGCGGAAACCCAGCGTATCTCGATCAGCCCGGGTGGAAGAATTTCAATGAGTACGAGGGCGCGCTGCACAAGTTCATGGCCGGACGCGCTATGCGGGTGCTCTGTAGCTACTCGGCAGAGGCGCTGACGGCGGCGGACGTTCTCGACTCAGCGCAAACGCATCACTTCGTCATCGCGCGCCGACGCGGACAATGGGAGGTGCTGGAATCGCCAGCCCTCAAACGGACCAAGGACGAGCTCCAACGACTGAACGACGAGCTGGAGCAGCGAGTGGCATTGCGAACGAGTGAGCTCGGCCGAGCGAACGACGAGCTGCACGGGGAGATCGAGGAGCGCTTACGCGTCGAAGCTGACCTTCGTCGCAGCGAGACATATCTCGAGCAGGGACAGCGACTGAGCCACACGGCGAGTTATGCGATCGACCCATCCATTCGTGAATTCACATTCTGGTCGGCGGAGATGTTTCGGATCTTCGGTGTGGAGCCGGGAGCGCGTCCGCTCACGCGCGACGAGACATATGAGCGCGTTCATCCCGCGGATCGCGAGCGCGTCAACAGAGTGGGCACGGCCGTGATTGTCGAGAGGCGTCATGCTGACGTGGAGTTCCGCATCGTTCGCCGGGACGGAAAGATCAGGTACGTCCACGTGCACTCGGATCCCGTGACGGACGAGTCGGGTCGCCTGGTAGAGGTGGTGGGAAGCGTAATCGACATCACGGATCGCAAACGCGCGGCTGGACGGTTGGCCAAGGCGAAGCGCGATGCTCGGGAGCGCACGCTCGAGCATCGATTTGCGGCGACGCTCGAGGAGAGAACACGCCTGGCTCGAGAAATTCACGACTCGCTCCTTCAGGGCGTGACCGGCATCGCCCTCCAACTCCGCTCTAGAGGAGGAAGCGCGCCGCGCGGCGAGCGGCGCTCGAGTCTCATTCACGATCAAAGGGACTCCGAGGGTGCTGTCGGCGCCGCTCGAGGACACGATGTTTCGCATCGGGCAGGAAGCGGTCGTCAATGCATCGAAGCACTCTGGCGCCGATATGATCTCCGTCGTCCTGGCATATCGGCCACGATCCGTTCGGCTGACTGTCGTCGATGATGGTCGTGGCTTTCGCATAGAGCCGGCAGGGGGAACGCAGGGCGGACGGTGGGGCCTCCTCGGCATGCGCGAGCGCGCGAAGCGAATCGGCGCGACGCTCCTCGTTTGCAGCACCGAGGGCCAGGGGACCACGGTCGAGCTGCGCGCGCGCAGCGAGCAAAAGCAATCGAATCGTCGGAAGCCGCAGCCGCGCCGTCTCCATCGGGCATCGTGATGCCGCCCGCGGACAGCCTTCACCGGGCTCCATTGCCACGAACGATTCGTGTGCTCACGGCAGACGACCATCCCGTGGTTCGAGCCGGCGTCAGCGCGATGATCGCGAACGAATCCGACATCGAGCTCGTCGCGGAAGCGATCGACGGCGCTGAAGCGATCCGGCTCTACGCCGAGCACGTTCCCGATGTGGTACTCATGGATCTGCGCATGCCCCGCACGAGTGGTGTCGAGGCCACGCGCGCCATCGTCGCTGCCCATCCCGACGCGCGGATCATTGCGCTCACGAGTTACGAGGGCGATGCCGACATCTTTCGAGCGCTCGAGGCCGGAGCACAGGGCTACCTGCTGAAAGACATGCTTGGCACCGAAGTCATTCGAGCCATACGGACGG
>WNFI01667482.1_pt1 | contig 14844 bp, 12 predicted proteins | sample 5400471 | NCBI WGS metagenome assembly WNFI01 (sample SAMN13153348, study PRJNA577476) | soil metagenome | isolation source: 100 cm saprolite on Douglas fir-dominated hillslope | place: USA:California | collected 2013-09-17
TGCTGAACCTCCGGCACAAGGTCTTCCGGCACGTAGACGGCGACACGCCGTCCGTTCGCGCGACCGTACAGGACATAACTTTGATGCTGCTCGCCAGACAGACAAGCCGGGCAATTCTCGCGAATGCACCGGCTCCGTCGCAAGCTCAGCGAACCAAGAACCGCAGGCCAAAGATCCGCCGATGCACCCTGCAGCCAGCGCGCGACATCCGAGGGCGATTCCGAATCAGCATGCTTCATGTTGAACATGTGATGCTATACACATGCTCAGATCAAGCAAAATCGCACGGGAAAAATCACAAGAAACCAGCTAGTTTCAGCGCTAAAATGCATTTCGCGACAGAAACTAGACTAGGAGTGGTATCGGCCCGTGTAGGAGAGGCCCTTGACCGGCTTCCAGCCCAGAAAGACCGAGCTTCCGCCTCGCCCTCCCGGCTCGTATGATGCCTCCGTAATGGAGCGTTCGAGACGATGAACACCAAGTCAGACTACGCGATCAGGCCGGAAGAGTTCTTCGCCTGGGCGAGGTCGTCGCGATGGCCGGCGCCGGACGCCGACTAGACGCTATTTCTCAACCTGATTGCCGCCATCCGCCCGCAGACCAGAGGCGGCCCCTGTCAGGCCTTCACGGGCGACACCTACGTTGCGACGACGGCTTCGACCAGGCGGATGCCGGATATGGGTGTCGACTGCGGGAATCCCGATGAAAATTCGATGATGGCCTATAAGCCGTCATTGGTGGTGGAGGTACTGTCGCCGAACACGGGCGGCTTCGACCTGACGGTGATGGGTTCTCTTGACTGAGCCATTAGTCCAGCCATGTTCACGTAATGAAAACAACCAAACGTATTGCAGGCGATAATTGGCTGAACAGTCGCAATCACATGGAGCGACGGAAATTCATTGCACTTCTTGGCGGCGCGGGGGCGGCATGGCCTCTGAGAGCGCGTGCGCAACAGCCCGAGAGAATGAGGCGCATCGGCGTGCTCATGACCCTCAGCGAGAACGACCCGGAAGGACAGGCGCGCCTCGATGCCCTGCGGCAGGGTCTGAACCAACTCGGCTGGGCGGAAGGAAAGAACCTTGCGATCGAATACCGCTGGGCGGGCGGCGATATTGGGCGCCTTCGGGACTACACGGCTGAGCTCATCGGGCTCGCACCGGATCTCATCGTCGCCAATAGTACACCGGCGCTCGGCACCCTCCACGCGGCGACCACCACCATCCCGGTGGTGTTCGTGATGGTCGTCGATCCGGTCGGTCTTGGCTATATCGCCAGCCTCTCGCATCCAGGCGGCAATATTACCGGCTTTACCTACATGGAGGTCTCACTGATCGGAAAATGGCTCGATCTGCTCAAGGGGATCGCGCCCGCCATCACCCGCACCGCGTTTCTTTTCAATCCGGATACCGCGCCCTTTTACACGACCTTTCTACGCACGTTTGAGTCCACTCCTCACCCGGTGGTGATGGAATTCGCAGCAGCCCCCGTGCCCACTAGCGGTGAGCTTGAAGCGACGATATCTTCGCTCGCGCGCGTGCCAGGCGGCAGCCTGATCGTTGGCGCCGATGCATCCAATATAGTGCGCCGTGAAGCGATCCTGCGGCTGGTTGCCCAGTACAAGCTGCCGACGCTTTCGGCCTATCGGCAATTCGCCGAGGAAGGCGCGTTGATGTCGTATGGGCCTGATTCGGAGGAAATTTTTCGCCGGTCCGCATCCTATATCGACCGCATCCTGAAGGGAGAACCCCCAGCCAGTCTTCCGGCGCAAGCTCCAACCAAGTTCGAGTTGGTCATCAATCTCAAGACTGCTAAATCGCTCGGCCTGAGCGTGCCCGCGAACCTGCTGGCGCTCTCCGATCGTGTGATCGAATGAGCGCGATCAGACGGAGGCGCGGACTCAGGTCAGCGCCTCGCCAACCCAAAAATTGGGTGCCGGTGCCCCTAGATGTTATTAATCTTTCATTAACTACACCGTTGCAGTCTGCGCAGACGCGATGGCACCGGAGATCGAGCCGGCAGTCGCAAGAAAAAGCCGACGGTGTAGCGCCCGTCGGCTTTTTTTCTGGGTAAAGCCGCTATGACGAAAGCAATCCAGCAAATCGTGGACGCCTACGTTCGGCTAAACAACCGCCAAGGGCTGGAAGACCCCAAGATGCACCGGCGGAGGTTGGCGGTCGACCTCAAGGACTGCGCGACCAGGTCAGGAAAGCACTACTGTCCGCCCCACCTCAATGCTCAGCTTAGCGAATTGGACCGACTACGCGCGAGGTCATCGGCCGCCTCGCTGCGTGGGGCAGTACCGATGCGACCGAAGCGCGGCGACTGGTGGACATCTGCCTTGATGCCGGCGTGTCGATGTTCGACAGTGCGAACGTCTATTCTCTCGGCGAAACCGAACGCGTTCTTGGCCAGGCCATCAAAGGCCGCCGCGACAAGGTGTTGATCTCGACCAAGGCAACTTTCCGTTTCGGCGACGGACCGAACGACCTTGGTTCGTCGCGCCAGCATTTGCTTGCAGCCATTGATGGATCGCTCGGCCGGCTCGGCACCGATTATATCGACCTGTTCCAGCTCCATGGCTTCGATGCATTCACGCCGCCCGAAGAGGTGCTCGCGACGCTTGATGTGCTCGTGCGCGCCGGCAAGATCCACTATGTCGGCGTCTCGAACTTCTCCGGCTGGCACCTTATGAAGTCTCTCGCCGTTGCTGACAGATACGGCTTTCCGCGCTACGTCGCCAACCAGACCTATTATTCATTGATCGGCCGCGACTACGAGTGGGAGCTGATGCCGCTCGGCCTCGATCAGGGGCTCGGCGCGGTCGTCTGGTCGCCTCTCGGCTGGGGGCGACTCACCGGCAAGATCAGGCGCGATCAGCCGCGGCCGGCGGTCAGCCGCCTGCCGCAAACAGCCGAGATGGGCCCGCCCGTGCCGGACGAGCACGTCGATCGCGTCGTGGACGCGATCGACGAGGTCGCCGGAGAAACCGGGAAAAGCGTATCCCAGATTGCGCTGAACTGGCTGCTGCAGCGACCGACCGTCGCGACGCTGATCATTGGCGCGCGCGACGAAGCGCAGCTGCGCGAAAACCTCGGCGCAATCGGATGGTCGTTGACCAAAGACCAGATCGCCAGGCTGGACGCAGCCAGCAAGGTCACCCTGCCTTATCCTTACTGGCACCAACGCGCGACCTTCATCGACCGCAATCCCCCGCCGGTCTAGAACGGACGATCTGATACTTGGTCTGATTTCACCCAGTGCCATCCCCACTCGCCAATATAGCTAGACCCTATTAACGTCTAACCCACACCTCCGCACTTCGAATATTTCAAGTGCGCCGGAACGTCCGGCATTCCCGATCAGGCAAGCGGTCTACAGCACGATGCGGCATTGTGAGAAAGCGCTGCCGAAGCTATGCAGCGCTACGCGGGGCTTGGAGTGCTGCGGCTTTCTAGAGCCTGCCTCCCAACCAAAGTCGCGCGCGCCCGCCGATCCCCACGCGAGGGCGCGGCACCAGTGAAGCGTCGAGGCAGCCGGACCTCACTTGGGATCGTGCCACTTTGATATAGGGTCGCGCTCCTTGAGTGATTCTATGATCGCCTTAGGGCTTACAATAAGACTTGCCAGAAATCTGTCGCAACGATTTACGACGTCAATCATTAATGCCTTCATTTCGTCGTCGTTTAGGCGCGACAAGTTATTCCATGCAATCTCACCGTAAGGCGAGACGACTTTCACGTCGGAGTAGTCGTCAGCCTGTGAGGACGGAAATGTCCCCGCGTGAAAATCTTCCAGTTTTGAGTTCCGAAAGCATTCAAGCGCCATCAGCTTGGCAAGCCGCTGTCGCACCAATTCGTTTTCTCGAATTTCCTTTAGATAGTCGCGTTTCATCGCTCTTCTTTCGTGTGTGGGCCGGGAGTGCCGTCTATATGTGACGGATATTGGCAGGCGGCGGCTGTTGCAGTGTGCGCAGCCGTGTGACCAACATGCTCATCGGTTGTGTGTACCGAAAACCTTATCCGAGTTGATGACGCGATGGAATCGCCTAAGCTGGTGGAATGATCGGGCTGCTCTGTTTCGCTCTGGCCGTCCCAGCCTCGCCATTCAAGTCGAAGTTGCGGCTTGAAGCTGAGAACGCGGTGCTTCGACATCAGTTAATGGTCTTGACGCGTAGGCTCCATGGTCGCGTCCGGCTCACGAACCATGATCGCTGGTTCTTTATCCAGCTCTACCCCTGGGTTCCGTCGATCCTGCAGGTCCTCACAATCATCCGGCCCGAGACGCTCGTGCGTTGGCATCGGGCCGGCTTTCGCTGCTACTGGCGTTGGAAGTCGCGCCCAGGGGAAGGGCGACCGCGGATCAACACGGAGCTGCGCGTATTGATCCGCCGGATGAGCGTCGAAAATCCCGCTTTGGGGTGCGCCACGCGTTCACGGCGAACTGCTCAAGCTCGGGTTTGAGGTCGCGCAGTCGAGCGTCGCCAAATACATGGTCAAACGGCGGGGGCCGCCCAGTCAGGGATGGCGGACCTTCTTGCATAACCACGCGCCAGACATTGCCGCCATGGACCTGTTCGTTGTTCCAACTATCCCGCGATCGCATCTATGGTCCCGTCGTCACACGCCGATTGCGCGCCTTGGGCATTCGGGACAAGCCCATCGCACCGGCCTCACCTTGGCAGAACGGCTTTGCCGAACGGCTGATCGGATCGATCCGGCGTGAGTGTGCGGACCACGTCATTGTCTTGGGCGAGATGCATTTGCGCCGAATCCTCCATGCGGACTATTACAACCGAGTCAGAACTCATCGATCCTTGAACAAGGATGCACCAGTCTCTCGCCCGGTTCAGCGAACCGGTGTGATCAGTTCACGCGCCATCCTTGGCGGTAGAGTTCACCTTATTCACGTCCTTGCGATTCGGCTTCAAATCTGTTGGCGGCATACTAAATCTTTTGTCGGGCTGTCATCAGCTGCGTCATGGAGATCTTGCGGATATATGATAAGTCATATGGACTGAGGTAACTCGATCATTTGACCGTGCCGTTCATGGTGCGGTCAGGATTCGATCAGCGGTTTCCCGTGCAGAATTCGCAGATTGCGAAAGCGCTGGCCCGTAATGTCCGCCGGTTGCGCAAGCTCAAGGGCTGGACCCAGGACGAATTGGCAGCCAAACTTCGTGTCGAACAGACGGCAGTCAGCCTAATCGAAAACGGTCGGTCTAACCCCACGCTTCAAACGCTCGAAGCGATTGCGGCCTGTCTCGATGTTAGATTTGTCGAGTTGTTCGACACCCGACCACCAAAGTAAACGCTGGTCCGATAGCGCACCGGGTCCTGTGGCAATTGGACCCGAACCGATCTAGTGCCCTCCTGGTCTGCCGCCGCTGCCTGCTAGGCATAAATCAGGGGACTAAAGCACGGAAATTCCCTTGGAGATCATTCCCTGAAATTGAAAACGGACGCCGGCGGCCTCGAATGCATTGCGTATGCTGGTGAGCGTCGCGGTGTACGGCACGCAGCGCTCCAACTCATATCTGGCAATCGACCTTTGAGAGACGCCCGACCTCGCGGAAAGATCGTCCTGGCTCCAGCGGAGCCACGCGCGCGCCGCGCGGACCTGAGCTGGAGAAACCGACGGCTCGTTAACCATACCGCGATCTTTCACAGGACAACCGCACCTTATGCGGGACAATCGTGATGCCCCGTGTTATCGTTAAGCAAATCTTAACTCTGGCTTCGGTGCACATTTCCGAAGCTTGTAGTGAAGCTCAGGAATGACTGCTCGGGTCGGAGCATACAAACGAATCCTTGAAAAGGATTAAGCTGCCGACCGCGAGTTTGGACTGACCGCAGTACGTTCACCGTCGGAAATCGGTCGCGTCACTAGCCAATCCTTGGCTGGAAAGTACATTCGCGCGACGTTCAGGGCTTTCGGAAATCGAGTTCGTAACCGAATGCCGCCCCTGCCGGGGCGCTCATTTCGGCCGCGTCTGCTCATATGATTTATCACATGAACAGGAGTGCCCTTCGATGCGTAGCAAACTTTCAGCGAATTCTTCGAAACGACCGTCGAGGCAGTCTCAGTCGCCTACCACCCAAGCCGCCTTCCTTGCACGCGCGCGGGCGAATGTCCCGGTCATCATCCCGTTTCAGCACCCCTTGAGCTGGTGGCGGACGCGGCCTGCCGACCAATTCAAGAAAACCGAGGTCCATATTGCGCGGCACTTTCTGATGGGGTCCGCCATCATCGGTGAGCCGCACTGGTTTCTCGGGGCGGCGGGCGATGCGGCGATCGCGGTCGGCGTAGCTCTTCGCGCCCAAAGGCGCAAAGGCAATACTCTTGTCACGGTCGATCTCGCTATGACCGCGGTCCTGTTGACCGCGCTCGAGGGAAACGTGACCGCCGCGCTCCTGATGTCCGCCATGCTCAAGCGTCGGAGCAACATCGATCGGCGCTGCAAAACGTTTTCCGACAGCTGGCTAACCTACAAATCCGGTGACGTTCGCACCTCAACCACGGCCGCGCGGTCCCTCGTTCGGGATCGGGGCCGCCTCAAAGAGCGGAGCCGGAACGCACCGCCATGATGCATTCTTCGAGATTTGCATAGCGAGGCCGAGGCGTCGCCCCGCTGAACAGTGATCTGCCCCCGCTGCCGGTAACCCACTCGTCGCCATCGAGTCTTTCGGACGTGAAATCAAGCGCGAAAGGACATCTCAATGGACTACGTCAAATACATCTCGAGCACAGCCTGGCGCGACAACCCAGCCCGATTGCGCGAGCTCGAGGCCGCAAGATTCGCGTGCCGCCTGTGCCCCAACTCCGCGGCAAACGGCCACCCGATCGAGGTCCATCATCGGACCTACGAGCGACTTCGTTGCGAAGTCGACGGTGACCTGACGGCTCTGTGCGGCCCGTGCCACAAAGGCGTCACTTCGATGCTCCGCGCGCGATCCTACGCCGCCTCGGCGCCAATCGAGTTGGTTGAGTCGCCAAATGTCCGTTCCGAGCCACTGTTCGATCCCACAAACCCTGGAGCAACCGAATGAGTGTAGAACGTATCGCCTTAAGGCTCGTTGGAGTCGGTCCACTGCTCATGCATTCCTCACGTCTTGCCGATCCGCTTGATCCGCTCACCAAGCAATTGGCGGCGATCACGTCAAAAGCCGTGCGGACGGAAGCGGATCACGAACGCATCGCACAGCTGGAATGGCACGGAGGCTTATGGCTCTCTGGCGGGCGCCCTTGCATTCCGCCTCATTGCCTCAAGCGCGTCTTTGTGGACAGCGCAAAGAAACGGCGGAAGGGAGAGACCGCAAAGGCCGCGTTCCGGGCGGACGGTCCGGCAATGCTCGACTACGACGGCCCTAATAGTGTTTCAGAACTTTGGGCCGATCAGCGCTTTCGACACCGTGAGATGGTCCGCGTGTGGGGTTCGTTGACCGTCCGAACGCGTCCCTGTTTTCACAACTGGAGCGCGCGCCTGACGGCCACTTTTCTTTCGTCCATGATCGACCGCACTGGGGTGATCGAGTTGTTCAAGGCCGCGGGCCCGCATGGAATTGGCGACTACCGTCCTGAATACGGCCGCTTCCTCGTTGAAGAGGCGGCTCTGGACTAGCTTGGCTTGACTTGGCTTGACGTGGCGGGGCGTGTCCCGGCGAGGCATGGCGTGGCCCGGCTCGGACCTTCCACTTAGTGATTCTGCATTCGATCGTCTGAGACACGTGGCTTTTCGCGTGAACGGCGGAGTATTTTCCATGGGTGCGATTGACCTGAAACTACGAGACAACGGAGCCAGCAATGCTGGCGACGGTTCGAGGGTGGTTTCCTGCCAATTAGGTTTCACCACGCCTGGTCTCGACGACAAGGCGGAAGCCCGAGCGGCCCCATTTGTCGGCTCGCGACGCTTCTCCTCTTCGCGAGCGGGGCGTTGCCTGCGGAGATGCAGCGGCCGCAAGTGCGCCGGTCCTGTGTACTCCGACGCCACTGCTAAACAGCGCTGCTCTCGTGCTGTCGCCCGCTCGGCGACTGGTGCCGCTGCATGCGCGCGAGCACCCTCTCGCGATTGCGTCCTTGGCTTGGGAGCTGTGACTGTTGAAGAGCCAGCGGTCCTGCCGGTTGCGCACTGCCGGCCTCGAGAAGCAGGAATCGAGAAGAAGCGCAAGGTCCAGATCATGTCGGACCTTCATATTGGATATCCCGGCGCTCGCGGCTTCCCATCCCTCGCGTCGGGCGCGGACCTCGTCATGATCGCTGGGGACACATGCGAGGGGCTCCGGCTCGCAGTACGGCTCATGCGGGACGCTTATCCTGCAACGGAAATCGTCGCGGTCGCGGGCAATCATGAATTTTATCGGACGACGTATTGTGAAGAGCTCGACGCCGCACGCGAATGCGCGCGTGAACTCGGCGTGCATCTGCTTGAGAATCAGACGGTGACCTTCGGGAAGTTGCGCGTCATCGGCGCGACGTTGTGGACGGATTACGACCTCTTCGGCAAATCCTTGCGACAGCCGGCGATGCGTGCGGCATCCGAAACGATGCGCGACCACCGCCGCATCAAGTGGGAACGGAGTCCTTGGAAGCGGTTCCGGCCGCAGGAGGCGCGCATGCTGCATTTGCGCTCGCGTGTCTCCATCGAGGCGGAGCTCGCGAAGCCGCACGACGGCCCCACCGTGGTCCTGACGCATCACGCGCCGGTCGTCGAGGCTGTCGAGCCGCAATTGCGCGGCCGCTTGGTCGCGGCCGCCTACGCGTCCGACCTGGGTTCGACGATCGATCGTTATCAACCCGACTATTGGATTTCCGGGCACACGCACTTTCCCATGGACCTGTGCCGCGGCCGCACCCGCCTTATTTCGAATCCCTACGGATACGGCCACGAGCTTAGTTCGTTCAATCCGGCCTTTATCATCGAGGTCGAGGCATGAGCGAAGCCCGAAAGGTCTTGAGCTTGAAGTCGATCCAACAACACACGGTGCACCCGTGGCGTTGCCGAACCGATCCATTCCGATCATGAAAACCGATGAAAGCATGAGTGAGCTGAGCAAGATTGCACCCAATGCGCCGGAGCACCCGCTATCCCTGCCCGTCGCCGGGACCGCGGCATCTTCGAATCATCCCCCCACACCGGCGCCGATCAGCGGACCGATGGGCGCGCTTGAGCTTGCCGCTTATCGGGCCGACTGGCGCGCCTCTTTGCGTTATCGCAGGCACGTCGCCGATGTTGCTGCTGCGCGCGAGCACGAGTTGCTGGTCAGGAAGCTTGAAGAGGAGGCCCGGATTGCCGCCGAGAAGGCGATGCGCGCAGCCGGCAAGAAGGCCACGACAGGATCCGCAAAGTCGCGGGAGATCGGCCCAGCAAGTTCGCCCAATCAAATGAACGAACCAGATGAAGAATCAGAATCGTTCTTCGACCGGCGTCGCGCTCCTTCCCCTTCGCATCCAGTGACGCCGGCCAGAGTGGCGGCGCGGCTCATATTCGCGCGAATGTTTGACTCCAGTCCGGAGCTACGAGAGGCGATCCGCTCGTCAGCACCTGTGGTGCTCGTGGATGTGCCCAATCCTGAGATGCTCGATCGCGTCCTTTCCACCTGGCAGGACGCGCTATTTCCGGAAACCGTGCGTGTCATGAAGGTCGGCAGTTCCAATTCCGGAAAGCGGGATGATTACGACGTGGCCTACGTCGCCGCCAAGGAGCCTCCAAAAGCGAAGGACAAAAGCGTGCGTGAAAGCGAAGCGTTGTCGGCGCTCTCGCTTGCTCTTCCATTGATAGCGATCTCACCGGCGGCGGAGACGCACTTACCCGAAGCGCTGCTGAAGTCTCGGCCTTTCCGTCTCACTTTTCCGCGACTCGATCCGGTCACTATCGCGCGCGCCATCCGCATAGTCACCGGAAAGCGCTGCCGCGAACTTCTCGATACAAAAAGCGCCGCCAATATCACACCGGTCGACCTGGTCGTTGCAGTCCGGTTCGACCGAACGCCGACCGAATGCATGGCCGAGCTGCGCCGCCTTGCCGCAGAGAAGTCGGTGCGCAAAGGCGGGCGAGACATCTCGCTCGACGAACTGCACGGCATGGACGAAGCCGTTGCATGGGCCCGCTCGACCATTCGCGACCTGGAAGCATGGCGGCGAGGAGAGATTCCCTGGTCGGGGCTCGACCCGGGCGCGTGCCTCGTCGGCCCGCCCGGCACCGGCAAGACGCTGTTCGCTGAATGCTTCTCCTGCGCCGCCGGCCTGCCGATGATCGCCTGCTCGCTCGCCCAGTGGCAGGCGGCGGACGAAGGGCATCTCGGACATCTGTTGAGGGCCATGCGGAGGGATTTCGAGGCCGCACGTGCCCAGGCGCCGTGCGTTCTTTTCACGGATGAGATCGATTCCTTCGCGGACCGCAGCAAGCTCCGCCATGCCCATGCCGACTATGTCGTCGAGGTCGTAAATGGCTTCATCGCGCAGCTCGACGGCATCGCCGGCCGTGAAGGACTCATTTATCTAGCGGCATCCAACGATCTCTCGCGCTGCGATCCTGCCATCTTGAGGTCCGGTCGGCTCAACCGGATCATCCGGATCAGGCTGCCCAACGTCCAGGACCTTGAGCGCATGTTCCGCGTCAGGCTCGCGGGCAAGCTCGCTGACGAAGACCTAGGGGAAATCTGCTTGCTGGCGCTGGGCTCCACCGGCGCCGACGTCGAAAGGATTACGAACGACGCGCTGCGCTTCGCGCGCCACGCCGATCGCCCGCTCGAACTCGCCGATCTCCGCAAGGCGCTTGTCGATCGGGAGGACCGAGACTCGTCGGAAATCCGGCGGGCAGCTGTCCACGAGGCGGGCCATCTTGTGATGGACATCGTTCTTTTCGCCCATGAGGCGGACATACACGCGACCATCGCCAGGTCGGGAGAACGGGGCGGCGCGACCGTGAGGACACAGGCGCCGCCGTTCGCCGGCACCTACTCGGACTACCAGCGCCGTCTCCAAGTGCTGCTCGCCGGCCGCACCGCCGAGGAGATTATCACCGGCGAGGCGTCCCATGGTGCCGGCGGGAGGCGCGGCTCCGATCTGCATCAAGCGGCCGCGCTTGCTGCGGCGATGGTTGGATCCCTTGGGATCGCCGGGCCGAAACAGCTCCTGTTCTTGGGGCCGCACGACGATACGGACGAGTTGCTCTCGTATGTCGACGTGAGGGCTGCAGCGCACGCCGAACTGATGCGGGCTGCCGAAGCATGCCGCTCGACCCTGCTCGAACATCGGGCCGCTCTCGAGGAGATCGCCTCGACGCTACTGCGGGCCGGCCGGATCGACGGCGTAAGTGCCGCCGGCATCATCCGCGCGCACCGCGACCTTATGGAGGCTCCATGACCGACGCGACGGACAAGGTTGCCTGCGGCGACGACCTCGAGCGGATGCTGCGCTTTCTATTGCGCGGCGATCCGCGGGATGAAGGTCTCGACTCGGTTGACGAAACTGCAGATCGGCTGAGCCTTGAAACGCGTGGTCAAGGATTCGAGGCTCGTCGCGAGACACGCCGGCGAACCGCCACCATGCAGGATAGCCGCCACCGGTCGACGCTGTCTGTCGTCATAGCGCGGGGCTCTTTTGCCCGGTCTTTATTTCCCGATTTCATTGAATATCCCGCATGTCACCAACGAACGGAGGACCAACCATGGATACCGCAGCCTCGCCGACGCCTCTGGCGTACACGATTGCACAAGCCTGCAACGTCGCGTGCACAGGTCGCTCGTCACTTTATGAAGCGATCCGATCCGGTGAGCTACGTGCCGTCAAGCGCGGGCGGCGCACCCTGATTTTGGCGACGGATCTTGGGGACTGGGTCAAGCGCCTGCCTGCCGTCGCGGCTGCGCGAGCTGAATAGTCAATCAACAGCGCGAAAAAATCATCGCGACAAATACCCGGCGCGGTGGCCGGGCAAGAGGATTTTGCATAGTCAGGATGCGTCGCAACCCAAAAGTCGTGATGGCAGGTCGGATGATCCTGAACCGGATTCATATGGCCGATTAACAATCGCGAGATTTGCCCGTGTCCCGATCGAATTCTACAAGGGAAGGTGGTTGGTTCGAGGTGGATGGTGGTGAAAAGCCGCAGGGCAAAAGGCATTTTGCTCGCGGTGAAGCACCTCCCGCGTTTGACCAGTGCGATGAACCAGGCGCTTGCGACATCGCTCGAACTCGGCCTGATCCCTGCCAATCTGGAGCGCGGCCAATGAACGCGCTTTCAGAGTGCAATCGTCCGCTTCGTGGACCCATCTTCCGTTCTACCTAGCTGTGAAGGCGCCGCCAACGATTCGAGCCGCGGCAAATTGGCGGACGTGGCCAGGCAGGTCACGCCAATCGGCGGGACAGCCTGCGCCAAGTGCCGCACCCCAGGGATCATCCGGTGCGCCATTCACCCGGTTTGCACCGGGATTTGGCCACCTTGATAGCGCTTGCCCAATCGGCGTCCGTCGGGGCCGCAACAGGCGAGAGGCTGCACCAGGCGGCGCAGATGAAATCGTGACACGGCCCGGGCGACGCTTTTGGATCCTTCGCCGTGAGCACCCACCATTCCGCAAACAGCGCGGTGACGAACGATAGTCGCCACACATTACCTCTGTGCTTCGACAGATCGCGATGAAGTGACGCGATGGCCTGGCTACCCGTCTCGAGAAGGCGGCGCGAACGGGACATCGCCTCAAGGAGAGGTTTTCCTTGTGGCAATGAAACGTTGTCCTGCTTTTCCTGCTCAACTCCCGCGTGGAGAGCCGCGCGCACAACGCCATACCGCGCAAGTGCATAAGGGCAAACGCCCAGCCGGTGGATGGCCCGCAGGTCGGCGGACTCCCGAATCCGCCGCTTCCGTAGCAATTCCCGGACACATTCGTCGATCGGCAACGCCGGCCGGGGAAAATGCCCAGCAGCCCAACCCGACGGCAAGGCGGCGTCCGAGCTAATCTTGAGCCGACGCGCGATATCGCGATCCGCAACCGCAGCCGGATTGAAGGGGATCGTCAACGGACAGCACGCCTGCGGCCGTTAGCCCGTGGGCGCAACTTTCTAACTTTGCCTTCATTTGCAAGGCGGAAGCTTGGCGCATACCTGCGCACCGCATCGCCAATAAACGATGGGGCAAGATGCCCATAGTGTTTTTCGACCATTTTGGTTGTCGTGTGGCCGAGGTTTTCCGCGACCACTTTGAGGGGCATCCCGTTCATGACAGCGTGGCTTGCCCAGGTATGCCTTAGGCCGTGGAAGCTAATTCGCGGTGAGAGCTTGGCGCTCTCATTCGCCTTCCGCATTGGTTCTGTCTGGTGGTCGTCCTTCCATTTGGAACCATCAGCCTTCAGGAATATAGGCTCTGTCGGGTTTCGTCCGGCGGTGATCTCCAAGAAGAAATCGATGCCGTCCTCGCCAAGAATGATATGCCGAGCCTTGCCAGTTTTAGGATAAGGTATCGAAAGCGTTCCGGCATCGGGATTGAAGTCCCCCACCAGGAAACCGTAGAGTTCGCTGTAGCGGGCGCCGCTCTCCAGCGCGCCATGAGCGAGCTTGCGGAAATCGTCCGTTTCGATCCCGCGTAGAAAACGCGGGATCTCGTCGGCCGAGAGGTATCGAACGCGCGCGGCGTCGACGTTCTTGAAGGGTTTGACCCGACGCCAGGCACGGTCACTCGCTACATGCCCGTCACGCCAAGCCCGATTGAGCGCGGCCTTTAGCTTTGTGAGGATTCGATTGGCGGTACTTTTCCGGCGGCGCTCTTGCAGTTCCGGATCTCCACAATCCTTTTTGTACCTCTGCTCCTCTCCCGCCTTGGTCCGCACCCGGGCCCGGGAAGCTGCGACACCTTTGAGCCATTTCCGGATCTGCTCGGTGGTTACGCTGTTCAGCTTGATATGCCCCGGCTCGGGCCTGATGATCGCGTCGATGGTGGAGTTGGCTTGCTTGGCCGATTTGCTCTCCGTCTTGAGGTAATCGATATAGCTGTCGAGGGCATCCCCTACCGTCTTAGGGCCCGGCGAGACACCGGTGGCGCTGTCAGCGCGTTCCACCATTCGCTGGCGAGCCTTTTTTTGCGCCTGCCAGAAATCGAGGATCGCAGCCCCGTCCGGGTCGGAATAGTCGTCGGCCGTCGCAAAGGTTTCATTGCTGTAGTCGTTCTTGCCGCTTATGTGCAGCCGCAAGACCCACTTTCCCGTGCCTCTAAGCGGCTTGCGGTAGCTGATCGATACGCCGGGCTCTAGCTGACACCAGTGGGGCTTGCCGCTCGCCTTGAGCCGCCCACGGGCCTCTCTAGAATCCAGCCTAGCATCGAGCACCCTGCGCGCCATGAGACCACCCCAAGCGTTACAATCGAATCCTTGCGCCCGCCGCTGCTCGCGTCTGAGCTGCAAGGAACCCGCGAACCGGTGTGTGTACCGAAAACCTTAAATCAGACCATAGTGGTGATGAAGTCCGCCAAGGATGGCGCGTGAACGAATGACACCGGTGCGCTGTACCGAGCGAGAGACTGGCGCATCCTTGCTCAAAGACCGATGCGTGCTGACGCCGGTGTAGTGCGCTTTGAAGGCCCTGTGTCATGTGTAGGTGCAGGTCGGGGTTGCCCGCTGCGCTTTGAGCCTCATAGCTCACTTTCCTGGCGGCCCTGGCGGCCTGGAAGACCAGCGCGAAATCCGCTGACGTACACCAATGTTTATTTTATGGATATTCGACGGCCCACGCCGGTCCGTTATCTAAGCCCTTGATATTATGGCGCTCCCTAGGGGAATCGAACCCCTGTTTCAGCCTTGAGAGGGCCGCGTCCTAACCGCTAGACGAAGGGAGCGTAGCCGGAAGGGAATAGCCTCGA